>Ga0209358_10002759_pt1 | contig 13212 bp, 7 predicted proteins | sample LauGreFa1BDMLBSN_2_FD_187574 | JGI IMG/M metagenome (GOLD analysis project Ga0209358, IMG submission 187574) | Freshwater lake microbial communities from Lake Michigan, USA - Fa13.BD.MLB.SN (SPAdes) (version 2) | ecosystem: Environmental > Aquatic > Freshwater > Lake | place: Lake Michigan, USA...
GTTTTTCCTCACTCCGCCCGCGACGGCAGCCGGGCGCCTTGGGCGCGGAGTTCGGACTCCAGGCGGGAGCGGAGGGCGCGGGTGCGGGTGGGATCGGCGGTCGATAGGTCCCGTTGTTCGGAGGGGTCCGCGGCGAGGTCGTACAGTTCATCGCGGTTATCCTCGTAGAAATGGAGGAATTTCCAGCGGCCGACGCGCAAGGCGGAATGCGGGCGGGTTTGGCTCACCGCGAAATCATCGACGCCGATCGCCGGACGAGCCGCCGCATAACCCGTCTCCGGGTGGTAATAAGGAAAATGCCAAGTGAGGGCGCGGTCAGGATCAGCCTCCGCCGAACCCAGCCAGAGCGGCAAAACGTCGCGGCCGTCGAGCGCCACGCCCCGCGTCAATTTCGCCCCCGCGGCGGCGGCAAGCGTGGGGAGCAGGTCGGTGCCGATGAACGGCGCGTCGCTCACCCTACCCGCCGGGACCCGACCAGGCCAGCGCACGATCCACGGCACGCGCACCCCGCCCTCGTGGAGGTTCCACTTGCTGCCGCGCAGCGGGCGGTTGGCCGAGTAGACCGGGTGACCGCCGTTGTCGGAGGTGAAGACGACGAGCGTGTTCGCCGCGAGGCCGAGTTCGTCCAGCACCGCCAGCAGGCGCCCCACGTGGTGATCGAGCGTCTCCACCATGGCGGCAAACTCAGCCCGGCGCGGATCGGAGCCGGCGGGAAGCCGAGCGCGGTATTTCTCCACCAGCCATGCGGCCCGACTGTGGATCGGGTCGTGCACAAAGTAATGGGACAGCTGCAGGTGAAACGGCCGCCCCGCCCGCGCGCGCAGGAAGGCGATGGCTTTGTCCGTGAGCGCATCCGTGCCGAAATCCCCCGGCGGCAACAGGCGTGTCTTAAGCCCCGGGTCGGCCGTGTAGGCGTACGGGTGGAGACCGAACTCCTGCTCTCCCTCGGCGTAGCCTTGCTGGCGCGGGCCATGCGTCGGCGACCAGCCGAGGTACCCGCCGTGGTGTTCGCCGAGGTGCCACTTGCCGAAATAGCCGGTCGCATAGCCGGCGGCGCCGAGCGTTTCGCCCACCGTCACCTCGGAGAGTGGCAGACTGAGAGGGTACGGCGGCCCGAGGAGCGGAAGGCCCGCGGGCCGCTTCGCCGTGGGGGGCTTGATCACGAACTCGAAGCCGAGGCGCGCCGGGGAACGGCCGGTGAGCAGCGCGGCCCGGGAGGCGGAACAGATCGGCGCGGCCGCGTAAGCCTGGGTGAAACGCGTGCCCGCGCTCGCGAGACGGTCGAGGTGCGGGGTGTCGTGCCAGGGATTGCCGCAGCAGCGGAGATCCCGCCAGCCGAGGTCATCGGCGAGGATGAACAGCACGTTGGGCGGCACCGGCGCGGCCGACCGGAGGCAGGCCGCGCCGAGTATCACGGCGGTGATCCGCGCGGCCACGCGGAAACCCGCGCGGGAAAAAACGCGCCCCGGCAGGCTCATGGGCGGATACGCGGGCTCTTCAGGTTTTAGCCTGATCCGCCGACGGCCGGATGAGCAGCACCAGCGCGCCGGAAAGGAGCGCGATGCCACCGAAGGCGCCGAAGATGAGGTTCAGCGCCACGCCGTGGTCGCGCAGCCAGCCGAACGCCCAGTCGCCGAAGCCGCCGCAGCTGATGCTGACGAGGTTCATGATCCCGTAGCCGGTGGCGCGCCACTCGGGCCGCGCGATCTGGCACAGGATGGGCATGTTGTTGCAGTCGAAGAAACCCCAGCCGAGGCCGAAGATGGTGAGGCCGACGATCGCCATCGTGAGCGTGCCGGCGTTGCCAACGCTGAAGAGCGCCGGGAGGAAGAGCAGCATGCCGATGGCACTGGTGTAGATGCGGCCGCGCGAGGTTTTCTGCATCCACTTGTCGGCGAGCGCGCCGCCGATGAGCACGCCGATGATCGAGGCGATCTGCACAAAAAGGATCGCGCTCACGCCGGCCTTGCCCTGGCCGAGACTGAATTTCTCGCGGAGAATCTCGGGCATCCAGTCGCGCACGACCCAGCCCGCGATGGCCGGCAGCGTGAAATAGAGCACCAGCAGGATGAAGTTGCGGTTGCCCAGCAGGCCGCGAAACACCCCGGAAGCCGGCTCACGCGCGGCGTCGGCCGTGGCGGCGACTTCGCGGGGAGGCTCACGCAACGCGGCGAGCAGCGGCAGCGCGTAGATCACACCGATCATGCCGCAGGTGGAAAAGGCCCAGCGCCAGCCGTGGTCGGGCGAGTCCGCGACGTACCCCGCGAACCCGCCGAGGATCTGCCCGATGTAAATGCCGGTCTGGTGCGCGCCCACCGCCCGCGAGCGTGTCGATCCAAAGTGGTACTCCGAGATCAGCGCGAGCGCGCAGGGGATGTAAAACGCCTCGCTGATGCCCATCAGGGCCCGCGCCGCGACCAGCTCGTTGAACGTGGTGACGTGCCCCGTCCACCACGTGACGCCGGACCACACGAAGAGGCTGCCCGCGATCACGTAGCGTTTGCTGAAGCGGTCGGCGATGTAGCCCCCGAACGGGCTGAGCGCGGCGTAGGTCCATTTGAAGCAGCCGAGGACGAAGCCCCAGTCGGCCTTGTTCGCGATCGACGGGATGTCGCCGACCATCGAGGCCTTCATGGTGGCGAGCATCTGGCGGTCGAGGTAGTTGAGGAGCGCGACGGGGAAGAGCAGCGCGATGACGTACCACGCGTAGCGCGCGGCGTTGGCGGGGGTGGGCATGGGACGGGAAGACGATCGGCGGAGGAAAAGCGGGGGTTAGCGGCGCGAACGCGGGTTCGTCACCGTGTAGAAAAAACCGTCCTCCGCGCCAATCAGGAGGTCGGGCGGGGCGCCCGCACCGCGTTGCAACGCGGTGGGTTTCGTGGCGTGGCCGGCGAGCACGTGTTTGCTGACCGGCCCCTCGTCTCGGAAGCGCCAGCGGCCCTGATCATCGCGGCCGAGGCCGCGCAGGAAATTAACGTTGGGCGCGCTGTTCATCATGAGATCGGGCCGGCCGTCGCCGTCCCAATCGGTGATGCAGAACGTGCGCCGGCCGCTGCGGCCGTTGACGCCGTCGTTGATGCGGAGGAGACCGGACTCCTTGTTCTGCGGCAGTCCATTGCTCGTGAAGACGCTGGCGCCCTCGCTCCAGAAGACGCGCTGCGCGGAGGAAAGCGTGAGGGTGCCTTCCGCCACGCGCTTCCGCTCGAAAAGCGCGAGGTAGCCCTCGTGGTCGGACATCACAAGGTCCATCAGGCCGTCGCCGTTCCAGTCGATCATTTGCGGCGTGGTGCGCCATTGCGTGACGAACTCCCGGCCGCGCGGATCCCACCAGTTCCACGCGGGCTTGGGCGAAACGGTGCCGGGCGCGACCTCGACGGGTTGCGCGGCGGCGAGGCGCGGCGCCGTGCGGGTGCCGATGTTGCGGTACCAGACGACCTTTCCCCAGATGCCGTTCGTCATGATGTCGGGGAGCCCGTCGCCATCCCAGTCGGCCACGCTGAGGATGGAATATCCCCACTTCGCCTCAGCAGGCCCCTGGATGGAGCCGTTGGGGCCGGCCTGCTCGCGGATGAGCGCCCCGGCGGCGGTGAGGTAGACGGGGGGAGCCCAGCGGACGGGCGAGCCTCCCAGGTTCTCGATGAAACCGATGTAGCCCGCGGTGTTGCCGCTGACCAGGTCCTCGTCGCCGTCGCCGTCCCAGTCGACGGCGTAGGGTGTCGCGAGCGCGCCGAACTTCACGTCGGCGGCGTATTGCCGGAAATAGCGCGGCGGGAGGAATTGCGGCATCCCGTCGGCCACCGCCCCGGTGTGCTCGATGAAGGCGACGCGGCCGTCCTCGTCCCCGCACACGATATCGAGGTCGCCATCCCCGTCGAAATCTACGGCGGTGGGGGTGATCATGCAGAGCTCCATGCGCACCGGCACGCCCGCGCCGCCGAGAACGCGGCCCGCGGCGTAAACCGGTTTGGTGCGGGTGCCAGTGTTCTGGTAGTACGTGAAACCGTCGCGGAACTCGCCGCACAGCAGGTCGAGGTCGCCGTCACCGTCGAAGTCGCCCCACATCGGGGACGGCATGCCGAAGGGATCCACGGGCCGGCCGCCCGCCATGACCTTCTCGGGCGCGGCGTAGACGGGCTTAGCCGTCGTGCCGGTGTTGCGCATCAGGTAGACGTAGCCGTGCAGGGGACCACGGGTCCACTCACCGCGGGCGTTGAACGCCGCGTCCCAGCCGTAGTCGCCCCAGAAATCGATGCCGATCGTGAGGTCAACCGCGCCGTCGCCATCGTAGTCCACCAACTTCCACTGGTTCTGGCGGATGTTGCCGGGCTCGGGGTGGATTTTCTCCGGCGCACCGAGGTTCACCGGCGCGCTGAACTGCGACTTCCGGAAGTCGGGGAAAACGTGGCCGCGGAACCGGTAGGTCTCCCCCTGCTTCACCGAGGCGGTGGCCGTGATGACAGGTTCACCGGTGGCGTAGGAGATGCCGGCCGAGGGAGCCGACTTCCCGATGAGCACGGCCGGCTTGAAGACCGGCAGCCGCAACTGCGGATCAAAGGCGCCGCTGTTCTCGAAAAACCACGTGCCATTGTAGGGCTTGTCTGTGCACACCACCACGAGGTCCATCAGGCCGTCGCGGTTGTAGTCGAGCGGGAGCGGCCAAGCCCAAAGGCCGACGCCGAGGTCGGCGAGCGCCCCGGGGTTGTGGTGCGCGAGGCGCGGCAGGGTTGCATCGGCCGCGCGGCCCGGGGCCAGGATCAGGAAGGCGACGACGACGCAGCGAGGCAGAAGGTACGAGGGACGGCTCATGTCGGAGAAGGGATGACCGGAGGGGAAGCGAACCGGAGTCGGGGCAGGGAAAACGCGCGCGCCCGGACGGAACGGCCCGGAAAGGCGGTGCCGGCAGAGCGCTGACTCCGGATGGCAGGTTTGATCCCTCCTCTAGTCAAGCCGGGTACCCGGCCGCCGGCGGCGACCGTCGCCACGCGGCGGGAACACCGGTTCCGCCACCTCACGCGCCGCGGCGTCCCCCAGCCCGGCGCGAGGCCGGAGCGAAGGCGGGGCTTGCCTCGGCCGCGGCCGGCCGTTTTTCCTCTCCAGCTGGCCCCACGGGCCTCACCGCCATGAAGAAGAAAGCCACCTCCCCCGCCGCGTTTCCCAAGGCCGACATCGGCCGCGAAATGAAGGGCTCCGACTGCGTCGTCGAGTGCCTGATCCGCGAGGGCGTCGATGTCGTCTTCGCCTACCCCGGCGGCGCCTCGCAGGAACTGCACCAGTCGCTGGCGCGCACCGACAAGATCCGGGTGATCCTGCCGCGCCACGAGCAGGGCGGGTCGTTCGCGGCGGAAGGTTACGCCCGCGCCACCGGCAAGGTGGGCGTGTGCATGGCGACGAGCGGCCCGGGCGCGACGAATCTGGTTTCCGCGATCGCCGACGCGTTCATGGACTCGGTCCCGATGGTGGCGATCACCGGCCAGGTGTACTCGAAGTATATCGGCAAGATGGCGTTCCAGGAGACGGACTTCTACGGCATGACGCTGCCGATCGTGAAGCACTCTTACCTTGCGATGAGCGCACACGACCTGCCGCGCATCTTCAAGGAGGCCTTCCACCTCGCCCGCACCGGCCGCCCCGGCCCCGTCATCATCGACATCCCGAAGGATGTGCAGCAGGCGAAATTCCAGCCGGTGTTCCCGCCGGTCGCCGAATTCCGCAGCGCCTACGCCAACGCGACCTTCCACGCCTCCGACGAGGAGTTGAAGCAGATCCTCGGGCTCATCGCCGAGGCGAAGCGCCCCGTGATCTACGCGGGTGGCGGCGTCATCTCCGCCGGCGCGCACCGCGACCTGAAGTCGTTCGCGGAGAAGGTGAACATCCCGGTGGCCACGACGCTCATGGGCGTGGGCGGCTTCCCCGAGACCCACGCGCTCTCGATGCAGTGGTTCGGCATGCACGGTTCCGCTTACGGCAACTGGGCGGTCGACCAATGCGACCTGCTGCTGTGCATCGGCGCCCGGTTCGACGACCGCATCACGGGCGACACCCGGCATTTCGCGACGCACGCGAAGATCGTCCACATCGACATCGATGCGTCGGAGCACAACAAGAACAAGCGCGTGCAGCTGCCCGTGACCGCCGACGTGAAGCAGGCCCTCGGCCGCCTGAACGAGCTCGCGGCCGTGCTGAAGTTCTCCCCGCCCGACACCAAGGCGTGGCACACGCAGATCGCGACGTGGAAGCGGGAGCACCCGTTCCATTGCCCGGAGAGCAAGCACATCGTGCCGCAGGAGGCCGTGCGCATGCTTTACGAGCTGACGAAGGGTGATGCCATCATCACCACCGGCGTGGGCCAGCACCAGATGTGGGCCGCCCAGTTCTACCGCTTCAACGAGCCGCGCCGCTACATCAGCTCCCTCGGTCTCGGGGCGATGGGCTTCGGTTACCCCGCCGCGATGGGCGCCAAGGTCGCCTGTCCCGACAAGCAGGTGATCGACATCGACGGCGACGGGTCGTTCGTGATGAACGTGCAGGAGCTCGCCACCTGCAAGATCGAGAAGATCGCGGCCAAGGCGATGATCCTGAACAACCAGCACCTCGGCATGGTCGTGCAGTGGGAGGACCGTTTCTACGGCAGCGTCCGCGGCAACACCGTCCTCGGCGATGAATCCAACGTGGGCAGCCCGGACAATCCCGCGGCACTCTACCCCGATTTCGTGAAGATCGCCGAGGGCTTCGGCGTGAAGGGCCGCCGCGTGATCAAAAGATCCGAGCTGCGGGCCGCCATCAAGGAGATGCTCGACCACGACGGCCCGTACGTCCTCGACGTCATCGTGCCCTACACCGAGCACGTGCTGCCGATGATCCCGGCCGGCAAGACGGTGAAGGACATGCTGCTGAAATAAGCGGCGCCTTTCCGCCTCCCCTTTCATCCGACCGCCGCCCCGTCCGGGCGGCGTTTGTTTTTTCCGGGCGCCGATCCCGCGCCGTCACTTCTCGGTCATCACGTACACCCCGTTCCAATCGGCGGCCGGCGGCGCGACCCGGTATTCCCCCACGATCTCGAGGTAGACCAGCGAGGGGTTTTTCTTCACGCCCGGAGTCACGCCCGGCTGGTTCGGCTCCAGCGCCGCGCTGGCGCGGAACAACTTCTCCGCGGCATCCCAGTCTCGTTCCAGGTACCGCGCGAGCCCCTGCTCGAAAACCCCGATGCACTCACGGGCGGAGGCGGCCAGCGTTTCCTTGAGTCCGACCACCTCGAAGATCGGCACCGGCTGGGACCGCCCCATCACGACAATACGGCCGAGGGGACGGAACACGACGCGATCACCCCCGTGGACGAGGCAGGCATCGCGCGTCGCACCGGTCACCATCGTGTAGGCGCCCCAGCTCTTCGCGCCCGACTCCATGCGGGCGGCGAGGTTCACGTTGTCGCCCATCATCGTGTAGTTGAACCGCGTGCGGCTGCCCATGTTGCCGATCATGCAGACGCCGGTGTTGAGACCGACGCGCGACTGCATGTTCCACACGATCTCCGGCCAGCGGTCACCCTCGGCGCGCCACTTCGCCCGCAACTCGGCGAGCTTCGCGTGCACCAGCTGCGTCGCCACGCACGCCCGGTAGGCATGGTCGGGCAACGGGATCGGCGCCCCGTACATCGCCACGACCGCGTCTCCGATGTACTTGTCGAGCGTCCCGCCCTGCGACTGCACGATGTCGGTGCAGGCCGTGAGGTACTCGTTCATCAGCTCGACGAGCGGGCCCGAACCGAGCTTCTCGGAGAAGCTCGAGAAACTCTGGATGTCGGAGAAATACGCGGTGATCTCGGCGTCGTGGCCGCCCAACTGAGGATCGTCGCCGGACTCCACCATCCGGTCCACCAGCTGGGGCGAAACGTACGCTCCGAACATCCCCTTGATGCGCCCCTTCTGGCGCTCCTCGGCCAGCAGCTGCCACAGCACCGCGAGAAAACTGGTGGTGAAGGCCGAACCCAGCGGCGCCGCCATCGGCAGCACGAGATGCAGGTGGTTGAACGCGAACAGACACGCCGCCGCGTAACCGGCCAGCGCGGCCACCGCGGCCAGTTTCGCCCGACGCCCTTTGGGGCCTCCGACCACCGCGAGAAAACAGACGACGGCTGTGAGGCCCAGCACCGCGGCCCACGGCACCCAGGCCGCCGGACGCCGCAGGTATTTTCCCGTCAGCATCGTCTTCACCAGGTTACCGTGCAGGCCCACCTTGGGCACGGGGTGGGAATCAAACGGCGTCGGCGCGAGATCCTGCAGCAGCGGATCGACCGGACCGATCAGCACGATGGCGTCCTTGAAACGGGCGAAGAAATCGGCGGCGAAGCGGCGCTGCTCCTCCTCGCGGGAGGAGGACGCGCGGATCGCCTGGATCACGCGCGCGAGGCTCTCCCGCGGATTGTGCGGGCTTTCCCAACGGGAGAACCAATTCGCCTCCAGCAGCTGCCCCTCCGCCAGCGGGACCCGCAGCGCCACGGAGCCGTCGGGACGCACCGCCTCGAGCTGATCCGCGCCGATCCGCACCGCATCCTCCCCCAGCCCCATCCGCTCCAGCACCACCTGCAGGGAAAAATGATGGATGGTCTGGAACTTGGTATGCCCGAAAAGCGGTATCCAGCGCGGCACCTCATCGCCGCTGTAGCCCACATCGACATCGATCAGGCCGACCCGGCCGATCGGTTTCGCGCCGGGCCCCACGATGAAACCCTGCTCCGGCATCTCCGGCACGTCATTCCGCTCCCGGTCGGTCCGGCCTTTCCGCAGAAGCGGGATCGCGCGCGATTGGTCGCCCTCCAACACGACCGCCCCGCCGGTGGTGTACTGCGCCGCGAGGACGATCCGGTTCGGATGCGCGAGGATGACCTTGCGCAGTTCGGAATTTCCGGCGCGGGCGCGATTCTGGTCGACCAGTCCCGACGTGCTGATGCGCGAGAAGACGAAATCGAACGCCACGAGGCGCGCGCCGCCCGCGGTGAGGAGCGCCTCGGCGACGTTGGCGTAGATCGCGCGGTTGAAGGGCCGCTCGCCGATCAGCTCGATGGCGGGCGTGTCGACATCGACGTAGACCAGGTTCACCGGGGCGGCCAGCTCTCCCCGGAAGCGGAACCGCAGATCGAGCAGCTTGTTCTCCAGGAACTGCAGGTGCCCTTGTTGGGCGAGGAAACCCCACAGCAGGGGCAGCGGCAGCAGCGCCAGCCAGCGCCAGCGGGACACCCGTGAACCGCGGAACGCCATGTCAGCTGGGGCGAAGGCCCGGCGAAAAATGCGGCGCGGAAAGCATCAGGAGGAACCGCCGGTCCGCGAGTAGCTCACCCCCCGCCGGGGTTGGTGGGAATGATGCGCGGCGGGGTCGGCGGCGTGGGCGTCGGAGTCGAGACCGTCGCCGATCCGGTGAAACTCTGCCCGGCGGTGGTCTGCCCACCGATCGCCGTCGTCTTGGTCGTGTTGGTGGTGCCGCTGCTCACATTCGAGGTCGAGCCGGTGGTGCCCTGCGTTGTTCCGGTCGTGCCGCTGCGCGCTGCGGTCCCGGTCGCACCGCTGGTGGAGCCGGTGGTTGATCCCGTCGTGGATCCCGTGGTGCTCCCCGTCGTGGATCCGGTCGTCGAACCGGTGATGGAACCCGTGGTGGAGCCGGTGGTGGAACCCGTCGTTGAGCCGGTGGTGCCTCCGGTCGTGGGCGTCGTGCCGCCACCCGTGGCGGAACCTGTGGTCCCGCCGGTCGGGCCACCGCTGGTAGATCCCGTGGAACCGCCGGTACCGCCCGCGGTCGATGAACCGCCCGTGCCCCCGCCGGAGGACGAGGAGGTGGAGCCTCCCGAGCCGGTGGCTGAGGAACTCGTTCCACCGGCCGGGGCCGGCGCGGGAGCCGGCGCGGGCGAAGAGAAGACCGCCTGTTGCACGGCCACCGCGATCTCCCGGGAAACGTTTGTGACCGCCTGCAGCGTCGCCGAGGACACGGCCTGCGTGGAAGTCGGCAGGGCCGGCGCAGCCGTCACCACCACCTGCCCGGTGGGCGACTGGCTCACCGAAACCGTGATCACGATTTCCTGGCCCTGCGGGACCGCGAGTCCACCCACCGTTCCCGAGGCGGTCGCGGACGGCGCCGGCGTCGGGCCACCAATTCCGCCCTGGGCAGAGGCCGTCGTTCCGGAGGTCGACTGAGTCTGGTCTTGTTGCTGCCCCGGTGATTGTTGCTGCCCCTGCTGCGGTTGCTGCGAGGTGCCCGCGTCCTGGTTCGTGGTCTGGCCCTGGGTTTGCCCCGCTCCCGGGGTCGGCGCGGCTCCGGTCTGGCCCTGCTGCCCCTGCTGGAATACGACGTTGCCGGTGGCCGTCGTGAGCGAGAAGAAGGCCTGCCCGGTGCCCGAGGGCCGGAAAACAATCCGGAAGGTGGTGCCGCGGATGCCGGCGGCTCCGACCGGCGTGTTGACGGTGAAGGATGACCCCTGCCCGTACTTCAGCTTCTTCACCTCGCCCACCAATTCACCGCGATTCAGACGAAGGCTCGTGACCGAGGCGGAAGGCTCATCCTGCAATTCCGAAACCTTCACGGTCGCGCCGAAAGGATCCTGCAGGAACTCCTCGAGGATCAACTCGGTGTCAGCCCCCAGCCGGGTTGTCGCGCCGTTCGAGAAGACCAGCACCACCGAGGCGTCAGTGTAGGTCACGACCTTCGCCGCCTGCGGGATCTGCTGATCGACCGCGAGCGCGCTGGTCTGGCCATTCACCGTCATCTCGGCCCGGCCTTCGACCTTGGCCACCAGCACCACGCCCGGAGGCATTCCGCCTGACGCCGGAGCCTGCGCCCAAGCCTTCGCCCCGCCCGCGAATGAGCACACCAGCAGCGGCAGAAGAAAGCGGGAAATCCAATTTTTCACGGGCGCGTCGGCCGTTGCAGCCGCTCAAGCAGACGAAGCGCCCCGGAAAACCATGGGTCAAGGCGCAAACAGAAACGCAGCGCGGCTTCCGCCGATTCGCGTCCGGCCGGCCGTCGCGCGAGGTGCGCCCCGTAGCGGTACCACATCACGGGATCCGCCGGCGAAAGCCCCACCGCCCGCGCGAAATCAGCCCCGGCTTCCGCCCAGCGTCCTTGCAGATCCCGGGCCTCCCCGCGCCTCGCCCAGAACTCACCCGCGATTGCGCACCGGCGCAGCGCCGCGTCGGCGGCCGCCTCCGCTTCGCGCCCGAGTTCCCCCGTGCGCTCCGGTTCCAGGAAGGCCATCAGCGCGCACGCGTAGGAAAGATCGGCCCACGCCTGCGCGTTGGCCGGATGCGTCCGCGTCGCCTCCGCCAGCGCCTCGCGCGCCCTTGGCACCACCCGCGCGTAAGCGCTGTCACCGGGGGGCAAAGCCGCCAACCCGTCGAGGGCCTCCCGCGCCGGCATCCGCAACGTCTCGGCGACGGTCCGCGGTCGCTCGAAAAAGAACCAGCCGCCGAAAGCGAGACTTGCCGCCGCGACGAGCGGCCAACCCGCCCGGGAGCGGGAGGAACCAGCCGGCGGAGCCGACCACACCCGCGCCAAAGCCAGCGCGGCCACGGTCGCCACCGCGAGGGCAAGTCCCGGGATTTTGAGATGAAACTCGAACGCCAGCTGCAGCGCGAAAGCCAGCAAACCCAGCCCCAGCCCGCCAGCCGGCCAGACGCGCGAGCCCGCCGCCGCCAGCGAACGCCAGCCACGCGCCAGCCACGCGACCACCGCTCCTCCCGCCAGGATCGCGCCCAGCAGCCCGTAGTCGGCGAGCAGGTTGAGGTACTCATTGTGCGCCCACAGCGGCTCGTCGCGAAATCCCTCCGCCCGATGACGCTCGAAAAGAAGATTGTAGCTACCGGCCCCGTTACCGGCGACGGGAGCGTCGAGCCACAGCCGCCATGCCCCGGCCCACATGAACGGCCGCGTGCGTTCACCACCGTCGCTCACGAACCGCGCGACCCGTTCGCCGGCTCCGGGCACCCAGCGTCCCACCATCCAGCCCGCCGCGCCCAGTAGCACGAGCATCGAAACCACCGCCCACGCGCGGCGGCTCCACGCCAGCCGGAGCGCAAGCAGCGGCGCCGCGGTCAACGCGATCGCCAGAGCGAGCCAAGCACCGCGGCTGAGCGTGAAAACCAACCCCGCGAGCAGGACCAGCCCGACCCACATCCACCACACCCGCGTCGTGGCGGTCGCCGGTCGCAGCACCCGGGCGCCCACAGCCGGGATCAAGAGCAGCAGCAGGCCCGCAAAGCTATTGGCCAAACCGAAGGATCCCGTGGCGCGGCCCGCCTGTTCCCCTGGCCGGGCGGATCCGGCGAGACGCCAGCCCGGCTCGACAAAAACCTGGTAACACCCCGTCACGACGCCGATCAGCGCCACCGCGACGAGCGTGTGGAACACCAGGCGTCGTGGCGCGCGCGAGGGGAGTCCGTTGAGCACGACCCAGAACACCACCGCCATCTGCACCCAGAGCATGAGGTCGCGCTGGGCGAGCCACGGGGCCGGAGTCAGCCAGACGGCGTGGATCGCCGCGTAAGCGACAAAGGGCAGCGGCAGCCAGCCCGCCGGATGCAGCCGCAGCGCAGAGCGCGCCAGAATGACGGAGGCCGCGTAAACGCCGAGTAACGCCGCGTTCATCAAGGCGGTGACTCCCTCGTACTTCGGCCCGTAGCCGCCGTTGAGCAGCAACGTGAAAGCCAGGTTCACCGAAAGCATGCCCGCCAGCGTCCATTCCCAACGGGAGGATACGGAACCGTGGGCGGACGCCATGATCCCCATCAGGCGCGAACGTTCCGCCGCCGTCCAGCCCGCGAAACAACCGCCCGCCTGCGCCTCCCCGCCCCGGGTTTTACGTTGCGGAAAACAACGCTGCAGGCGCCCGGCCGTCAGACGGCGGGTATTACCGAGAAAAAAAGGACCGGGGAATTTCCCCGGTCCTGATGGAAAGGCGTCCGGAATCCGGCGCCGGGCAAACCAGCGGATTAGGCCGTGGGCACCGTCTGGATCGTCTTGAGGATCCGGCCGGCGACCAGGTACGGGTCGGCGGCGGAGTTGGGCCGACGATCCTCGAGGTAGCCCTTGTAGTCGCTGTTGACAAAGCTGTGCGGGACGCGGATCGACGCGCCGCGATCGGCGACGCCGTAGCTGAACTTGTCGATCGCCTGGGTCTCATGGAGACCGGTGAGACGGAGGTGGTTCTCCGGGCCGTACACCGCGATATGC
>Ga0209358_10002760_pt1 | contig 13211 bp, 13 predicted proteins | sample LauGreFa1BDMLBSN_2_FD_187574 | JGI IMG/M metagenome (GOLD analysis project Ga0209358, IMG submission 187574) | Freshwater lake microbial communities from Lake Michigan, USA - Fa13.BD.MLB.SN (SPAdes) (version 2) | ecosystem: Environmental > Aquatic > Freshwater > Lake | place: Lake Michigan, USA...
GAAAATTACTAGAAAAAATAGTAAAAATAAAAATAGTGGTACTAAAAAAAATAAAAATAGTAAATAAAATTTTATTATAATGTAAATATAATAAAATTAAAATGATGAGACATTATAATACATTTGATTCTTATAATGATACTGATAATAATAATAATGATAATAATAAATTAATTAAAAAAAAGAAAAAACGCAAGTATGAAGACTGTTTTATTTGTTTCCAAATTATAAATAACAAAAAAACTCCATTTCCATTAAAAAGTGAATGTTATTATCAAAAAAATTGTACTTGTAATGGTTGGGTACATAAAAGTTGTCTTGATTATTGGTATGAAAAAAAACCAGTATGTCCAATATGTAGAAATCGTATTTATAAAAATTCTGATATAATGGTTAAAATATTCAAAACAAATTATAAATTATTTGTTTTAATCTTATTTATTAAAAATAAAATTATATATGCTAGAAATAATATAACAAAATTTAAATATATTGTTTATTTTATTTTATCATGTTTTTTTATAAAATATTTGAATACATTGTTAATAGTATTTTATCTAATACCTATAAATAAAGAACTATAAATTTATTTAAAATGAACCCCAGGTGTCATAATTAAATGGTGATACTAATATTTGGTCTATTTTATCTTTCCAAAAATCAACACGCTTTTGGAAAGCTATATCTTGTATAGTTTCTGGATATGGCGTTGCTGTTTTCATTAAATCCTCTTCTTCCTGTGTTATTTTTGGTTTATTTCCATAACAATTTACACCAAAACGAATATTTGGGTTTGCCATATAACCGCCATTTACACCTGGGCGACCACAGTCATTTTCATGACCTTTTATTTTTTGTAAATTGTCAAATGTTTTTTGCTGTGTTGGGAATAATGCCATTTGACCCTCAGACCAACCATAATTACACCATTCGCCGCCATTATCATAAGAATCCTCTATTTGTTTATATGTTGCTAATTTAGAATCATATGCTTGACACAAAGCTTTTGCATCAGGATAGCTATAATAATTACCAGGAATATTAAATACCTGTTTTTTAAACTTTATCGTAGGAACAGTAGAAGGTTGAAATGTACTTTGGTCAACTACTATATCTACCTTTGGTTTATTTGTAAATAAGTCTGTTAAATATGCTGTTACATTTACACTAAAAAAGTATTCAAAAGCATTTACAATAATTAAAAATACCAATATAATTACAATTATTATCCCCATAACTTTTCCACCGCTACCACTATCACTATCGCCACTTGTTATACTACTAAAACCACTACTTTCATTATTTCCTAAAGAAGATGAGAATACAAAATACGCAATAATTATTAGTAACACAATTACAAAAACCATTGGATTAAGTATAAATGTGTTCAACTTATTATAATAATTAACTGGGTCTGTTGTTGATGTTGTATTAACTTCCATATATAATTAATATATAATTTTACTTTTATAAAAAATTAAAAATTAAGTTATAAAATTTTAGTTATAAAGTATGATTTATTAAATATAAGATATTCATAATAAAATTGAATTGTTATTTTATTGATATACGAATAGTATAATTTAAAATATCTGAATCTGAAATGAATTCCGAATTAAAGAAAGTTTACACTATTACTTTTGGTGATGTGGCTGAAAATCACGCAAAAATGCAGAAAATTGGAACTTTACATGAAAGAGGTTATTCTGTTGAACAGTTACGAAATATTCAAGAAAAATTGACTGGATATGGGTTAACAACAGAAATGGTTGATTTAAATGTAGGGTTTGATGAAAAATTTTCTGAGGCAAAAGTATTGGTAATAAGAAGAGGAGCTCAATTTATTTTAAGTGAGGAAACGACAGATGGATTAATGGCTGAAAATGATAATTTGACGATGGATAAGAAGGCTTTGATGAAGGGAAAAGTTGTTAATAAAGTAGCGAGATGGAATTTGTGTTTTGCAGAAGAAGACCAGGAACCCAATTATGAAGATGGAAAAGGTAGGGTAGTAGCTTGGAAACATATTCCTAGAATGTCTAGGATTAGACAGGTAATTTCTGAATGGACCGAAGACGTTCTTTTAAATGGTGAGGCAAATTATTATTATGATATATCTAAATGTGGTATTGGATTTCACGGTGATGGTGAAAGACGTAAAGTATTTGCGGTTAGAATGGGAGAAACTATGCCTATTTATTTTAAATGGTTTCAAAATTCACAGCAAGTTGGAGACCCTTTTGAAGTAGTTTTAAATGATGGTGATATGTATATTATGTCTGAAAAAGCGGTCGGATTTGATTGGTTAAAGAAAAAAATACCTACTTTAAGACATTCTACTGGTTGTTCTAAATTTACAGGGGTAAATACAAAAATGGAAGAAAAAAAGCTCTCAAAACAAGAAAAAATGGAGAAAAAATTAGCAGAAAAACAGAAAAAAGAGGAAGCAAAGGCTCAAAAAATAGCGTTGAAATTGAAAAAGGAACAAGAAAAAGCAGAAAAAAAGGCGTTAAAACAGAAAAAGTAAAAAGGTAATTGTAGTTAGTAGTTAAATAATTAAATATAAGTTTTTAAATATTTAAATAAAATTAAAAGTAAATTAAGTATGTCATATAAAAGGTTGTCTAAAATTATAGACCCTTTTATTTTTTTCTATAAAAAAGACAATATACTTTGGGCGAAAAAATTAAGTTATAAAATATAAGTTATAAAATATAAGTTATAGAATATTGGTTTTATAAATAAAAAATTGAATTGTTTTTATATTTTATTTAAACTATAAAAACTAAACTATCACATAAAATGTCTACTATAGCACAAGAACTGAAAACAAATGGAGTATCAGTATATCCAATTCCCGATGGGTTATTACAAAATTTCGATATTCAAAAATATTTAAAAGAACAAAAAGAATATATTGATATTAATGATAATACAGAATTTATTATTAGCAACTTTGGAGCTCATGGTAATCCATCAAGTCAGCATCATCCTCTAGTAAGAGATTTTCGAATGGAAATGTTTCATCATATAAAAAGGTCTCTTAAGAGTGACCCTGAATTTAGTGGAAAATATTTACAGTGTCTTCCAGACCGGTTTTCCCAAAGATTTAGAAAACCATCTAAAGAGGCGTGGCATAAAGATGTTTCAATAGACTACAGCGTTTTCACTAACTCAACAATACTTGGAGGATGGGCAAACTTAGATGAAACTGACCAATTCTTCTCATGTATTATTGGTTCCCACCTAGAACCCGCGCCAGGTGAAGGGTTCGCAGCATTATCAAAGGATAACAAAAAACTGTATAAGTCACGAAAGACACTTGTAAGAATTCCACCAGGTCACGCAATCAGTTTTGATGAAAAAATTACGCACGAAATAGCAGACGTGAAGCTTGTGGGTGTCTCTCGAAGATTATATATGAAGTATCATATTTCATCCGACTCAAGGTCTGCGTTTGATGTTGAACTTATACAACGAGCCATTCAAACCCAGGGTGTATTTCAAATGAATCAGTGGAATTCAATGCCAATGTATGAAAAAATACACCCAATGTTTTGGAATGCTCAATTGGTAGAATTTGGTAAAAATATTAAACCAGTATTCCTAGCAAAACCAAACAAAAAAGGGAATGTATATGTACAAAGGTATATGATTAGTTTACTTGAAGCCGGCGTAGGAATGTTTCCAGAATACAGAGAAGAAGAAATAGCAATATTATTTCCAGCACAAATATAGCACAAATATAGCACAAATGTAGTATAATATAGATTTAAATAGTCAAGCAGTTAATTAGTTAGATAGATATAAAATAATAATTAAATACGTCATATAAAAGGGTTATATAAAAATAACGTAAAACCTCTTGAGAGGTAATCCCTTTTTTATTTTTATTTTTTTCTATAAAAAAGACAATATGCTTTGGGCGAAATAATTGACTCTATTATTCCTACTTCTGATACCGAAGTATCATTAAAATGATACCATTTACCATTCGCATTTTTAACATAAGATGTATAATGACCTCCAAGTGCTCCTCCACTATGATTACAAACACCGTATAATTCGTATTTATATGAATTTTTTTTGTAACCAATTACATACTTGGATAAATCCAAATTGTCTAAAGGAAATGAAATTAATATTTGATTTTTTTGATTTCTTGAATTAAATCTTTTAAAATCAATTACCAATATATTTGGAAAAGACCAAAATTGTATTTTTTTCTTAATATTTATTCTCTCTTTAGTTTCATCATTAAACCATGCGTTATCACCATCTAACGTTTCTCCTTCAACATAATTTTCAAAACAATCTAATAATGAAGGAGACTTGTTATTTTGTGGAATAGGTAAGTCTATCATGAAGTAAGGCTCAGGTGTTATTTTTATTCTTTTACCAGTCTCCAAATTTGTTATTTCAGAAACATGAACAGCATAAAATAGATTCCATATTTCTGAATACTCTTTTGAGTACATATTTTTAACCATTTCAAAACATTTTAATGCTACTGAATCTGTTTCATTTTCAACATCACCTGAAATTGTCATTTTTATTTCTCTAGAAAGTGAATTATGAAAACAGTCAATTAAAAATAATAGGAACTCTGGAAGGTCATTTTGTGAATGGCCTGTAAACATATCCATCTCTTTAATTTCAGCTAGTTTTTGAATTGTTTTTATAAATTTACCTGGAGATACAATACAATTATTACTCCAAAGTATTTGTCTTAAATTATCCCACTCTAACAATAATGCGGAGTCATATTTATTCTTTAATTTTTTTTTGAAATTTTCCATATTTAGCAATTCATTTAATTCATACGTATGTGATAATACTTGCATACATGAATTTATAAAACAAGTATTACCTAGATTTGATAATCCACTTAATCCTTTATTTTGATATTTTTTTGTAAAATCCATTTTAAGGTACTAATTATAATTATTACAATACATTTAAACAGATTTAATAATATATATTATATGGATAACTTACATACATCTAATACTACGAATGAAAATTTACTATTTGTTATACTTAACACAATGTATAACGATAATAATAGACAAATACAAAACTTAACACAGCATAATAATCAAATTTTAAATATTTTGACAAATATGCTTAATACAAATAATTATAGAAGAAATAATAGATATCAATATAATAGAAATAATAGAAATAATAGAAATAATACTAATATAAATAATACTAATACTAATACTAATACTAATACTAATATAAATAATAGTAATACTAATACTAATAGAAATAATATTAATAATACATATAGAGCTTTATTTAATAATACACCTTATATTATTGATAATATTCATACACAGAATATACCTAGGACTTACTTACCAATTTTATCTGAAAATAATCCCTCTCAACAAAGAACCAGAGCTAGTGATTTGTTTAATATCTTTAACAATTTTTTTGACCCAATTGTAATATATCCAACATCTAGTCAAATTGAAACTGCTACTCGTCGTGTAAGATATTGTGATATTGTATCACCTATAAATAGAAGTTGCCCTATATCACTAGACAATTTTAATGATAATGATATGGTTACAGTTATTCGTTTTTGTGGACATATTTTTAATACGGAACATCTAAACACATGGTTTCAAAGTAATTGTAGATGTCCTGTATGTCGTTATGATATTCGCAATTATAACAGTTCTGTAAATAATTCGAGTATTTATAATGAAACAAATAATCAACAAACTACAAATAATTCTCATCAAAATAACTCTTCTCAAACAATTGAAGAGAGAAATAATATAAATGAGAATCAATCAATAATTAATTTATTTCAAGATATATCAGGAAATTTAATTTTTGATTCTTCTGACCCTCAAATAATTTTGAACTTATTTAACTCTTTAACAAGGAGATAAATAATATATTAAGATTACATAAAGATTAATTATTTTTAAAATATAATTATGCTAACAAGAACTCATAAAAGAAATGAAATTAAAAGAAATGAAATTAAAAGAAGTAAAAATAATTCAAATTTATTCTTCTATAATGTAATAGAAACAATATTTAATTATATTTATAAAATTATTAAATTTATTATTCATATTTCTGGTATAGGATTACATTACTTTGCATCACATTTATACACAAACCTATGTACCCCAAATACAATTATTGGGTTTTTAACAGCACCATTTTTAACAACAACACCTCATTGTCAAGGGCTAAGATGGGTTGTATATAATGGGGCAAATTTTATTAATAATATGTGGGTTGTTTTTGGTACATGGTTATGCTCTAAAACACTATTTATTACACAAAAATATAATGATGATAACTCATCTTAACATATAGATAAATATTTAAATATTTAAAACAATATAAAGATAAAACTGTTATATATTTATAATACAAATGAGTACTACATATAAAAGAAACGGAAATAGATGGACTATTAATGAAATTCTTACTCTACAAAGAGAGTATGAGTTATTGGAATGGTCTGTTTATAAAATTGCGGAAAAGCATCAAAGAAGTGTTATGGCGATTTTATGTAAGCTAAAAGCTGAGGAATTTATTAGTCATTTTAAGGAAGCAAGAGGGTTTGATATTGAGGAATATAAAAAGTCTATTGACGAATCGTATAATTTCCAAAATAATAACGAACAAGAAGAAGATGTTGATGCGGATGATGATGAGAGTGAGAATGAATGTTGTGATGAAGATGATGAGTACGTTCCACAAGATAATGATGAAGATGATGAAGAATATTATGAAGATGATTATGAGAATGAAGATGTTGAACAACTTACAGACCGTGTATGGAGTATTCAAACATCTGTAAATGAGATTAGTTCTATTGTTAAAAGTATTTTTGGACTTTTGTCTAGTAAGCCAAATGCTATTGAATCAGAACTTTAATTAATATAATTTATATAGAATAGAATAAAATAAAATTAATAATATTTTATTTTATTATTTTGAAATACTTTTATATAATTAATTACGATTTTTTCTTGAATAATTACCTTTATTACGTCTTCTTCTACTCTTTTTACCACCCCAAAACTGATACCAAGATTTTTCTTTTGGCATAGTTACATTAGGTGTAAATGTTTGATTGGCATTTCTCATTTGATAAACCTCTTCAGGACTATACCCTGTATATTCCCTAGCATCATTCTCTCCTTTAATAGCTGCTCTATAATTCAAATCAAGTTGTTTACAGTATGGAGAAGAATTTTTAGAACCAAATGTTCCTTTTGGACAACATTTTTGATAATTATCTTGCATAGATTTTGTATCTTTAATCATAGATAAATTATTTGGATCACATTCACTAGGTACAACTGTTGAATTACTAGAAAAAAAATTAAAGAAACCTCCTTTTTTATTTTTACGAGATTTATTTTTACGCATTTTATTATTTCTTTTACTCTTCATATAATTTATAAATTTATTTTATTTTTATTTTATTTTTTATTAAAGAATTTTGTTAAACTTTGTACTCCTTCCTTTTCATTATTTGTTTCTCTTAAATATTCATCAAATAATAATGCCTTTACTTCTTTGTTTCTCATTTGTTCTAATTTATCTTCAAATTTTTCAGGGTCTGTATTTTTACGTAATATTTCAACATCTTTTTTAAACTTGACAATCTTCGGTTTTTTATTTTGCATTTCCCATATTTTTTCAAGTACTAAAGCAAATAATTGTTGAACAGGTTTCATAATTTGATTTGTAATGTAAAACGAGTAATCTATTTTTAAATTATTTTCAGCAATGAAAGTAGGTGTTTCTATTTTCTCTCCTTGTAATACACCCTTTTTATTAGGAACATTAATATACACAAATGGTATTCTGTCACCTGAACTTGGCTTATTACCTGGGTCTCGTGCTGTAATTCTGTCTGCTAACACTTTATGAGCAATAGACTGTGGATTTTTATAACCAGAACGTAATGATTTTGTAATAATTAATTTATCAATCGGATAGTTTTCATCTACTATATTTTTTAAACAATCTCTTAAGAAATCAATTGCTTGCTTTATATTTTGTTGTTTCATTAAAATATCAATTATTCCACCATAAATATCTTTTACTATTGGCGCATTATCACGTCGCTTTAATACAATACCCATTTCTTTTCTTTTACATACATTTGGGTCTTTTTCATAAAGCATGCCAACATATCTTTTCTTTGATAATAAACAAAATGGCATAAATGTTTTCTCATATTCAAAATCATGCGGTCCTTTTAAGAATTTTGCTGATATATCACCAACTTGTTGAGCTAATTCAATTGTAATTTCTAATGCTTTTTTACCACGAATAGGATTACCGTCTAAATCTTCCAAATTAAATGTATAAAATACAGAATCCGTGTCACCATATATGTATTCAGCACGTGTTTTTACTTTTCCATAATGCTCTGTATCACAAATATTATTTCCATAACATTCTTCAATCATTTTTTTACCATATGTTAAAAGTAAACGTCCTGTAGCAGTTGTACATGCGGCAATATCCTTTTCATAAAATGTGCTTGTTTTCGCACCACATTGTCCATAAAGCGAATTTGCTGTTACTTTATAACCAAGCTGTCTTTGTTCCAATACATTTTTCATAAAATCATCCGATTGTTGAGGAATTAATTTTCGAGTATCTTTTCTTGCTTTTAACAATTCTTTTAAAATAGAAGGCATAATAGCCTCGCCTTCACCAGAATCATTTGGTTGAACAAACCTACATATTTTATGACCAGCTTTCACTTTTTCTGCCGCGGATGTTGGTGTTTTTCTGACATATCTGTATGTGTCATATGTACAATTTACATATTCATAACCTGGTAAGTTGTCATATATATAATTTCCATTTTCATCTTTTTCACCCCAGTCTTCTATTAATACACCATCTAAATTATATTCTTTGGTCCATACCTTACTATCGTGTGATAAATTTTCACTAATCATTGAACTTGGATAAAGTGATGCATAATCATTACAAGCTACTGGATTGTCTAAATATAAATCGCATTTTGGGTCTAAAACAATGGCACCTTCATAACCCTCGTCTAAACCACCTTTTTCTATTACAGGCATTAATGTGCGTTTATCACGACATTTCTTGGATACAAAACTTGTTAGTTTAATTCCTTGACCTCTCATTACTAAGAAATTAATAGGTACACTACAAATTTTTGCCATCTCAATAAAACCTGTTAAAATATCTGATTTATTAAATAGATAATGAACTAGGTTACAATCTTGAATACAATATTTGGCAATTACTGCTCTATCATCCGCAGAGCCATTTGTCATTCTAAAAATATCTTTAGGAGTCACATCATCCTTAGCTAAACACCATCTAACCTTTTTGTTTAAATCTGGACTTACATTACCTTCAATTTTAAATTTACCGTCTTTTTTATTTACATATGTTACTAAAAACTTCGCACCATCATCATAATAATCAACAGAATGACCTATTTCTTCAAAATGTACATAACTTCCTACAAGTAGACCAGTCATATTTCCGGTTTTTATTTCTGATTCTGAACCACTATGCTCTAGTTTTTTAACAAAATCTCCAATAAAATTACCAGCAACATAATCTAATTTATAACTAGTCAAATTTGCTTCACGTCTGTAAAAGTTATATAAATCCACTTGAAGACGACCATTTATTTTAATAAATCTTAAATCATGCTGACCACTCGCTATCTGAATACTACTTTCTTCTATTTTATATCTTCCTGTATCATTGTCTATAGTTGCACATATTTCATCCTTATTACGCGATAACTTTAAAAACTCTTCGACACAACCAGTTTCTTCGGCACGATGGAACATAAATTGATAATCAAAACCAAATATATTATACCCAATAATTATATCTGGGTTCTCTCTTTGTACTAATTTTTGCCAAGCTAATAATACTTCTTTTTCTGTATTATACGACTCAATAATACTATTCTCGAGAGGTAATTCTGTACATGTGTTTAAAACAATACAATGGTTCATAAAAGGTTCTGGTTCGCCATAATTCATAAATGTTGAACCAATAAATGTACATTTATCACCTTCTAGTTTTGGAAATACTTTTCGTAAAGATTCGTTCAATTCATTTAACTTACCTTCACGTTCAAATTTTTTATCACATAAAATATCTACAATTGTTGCCTTTTTGTCTGTATATGATTTAATATGTGTTTTATATTCATTTTCATCTTCATCTTCTCCACCAGCCATTTTTTCAAATAAACTTTCTAATGTATTTGTATCTAAATGTTCTTCATTTGGCTTTAAATTTCTTACGAGTGTTCCTAACCAAACCTCACATAATTGCTCTAATTTTTCTCTTGATTCTGGTCGTTGTTTTGGATAAACTAAATCAATCATGTCCATTTTTTCATATCCAAAAGCAGATAATATAATTTTTCTCAAAATAGCCTTACATGATTCTTTTGTTATTTCTGTTTTTAAATTTTCAAAATATTCTATAATATTTGTTGATAGTTTCTTGTAAGACTTAATTGGAACAGGAAAATCACCATGACTGCTACTAGCTTCAATATCAAAACTCATTATTTTATAAGGAACTCGTGTTTCCTTATCATTTAAAGGTATAATATTTTTATAATTTATTATATACTCAAAATTACAATTTGTTTTTTGTGATTCTCCTGTAAGCTCTAGAGTTTTCTTTTTTGGCAAAGCAATCCATCCGGAAGGGCTTACATCTCTTATATGAAAGAAACGTAATAATGGTGGAATATTTGCTTCATATAGTTTAATATTTGTACCATTAAATTTATACCCATCTTTTAGTAAATTGTGACCTTTATTGTAATCTGTATACCATAAATTTTTAACTTTATTAAAAGCACTCATACTTGAAAATTCAAATTTTATAAATTTGTGTTCTTTACCTCCATCAAAACCATATAATTTTTTTCGCTTGATTATAATACATTCTGTAATTGATTTTTCATAATATTTACCAATTTTATCTTTAATATGTGCTAAGAAATCGTCCTTAGTTTTAATTGTCCAGCTGTCATTTACTAAGACATAAAAGAATGGTTTATAATCCTCTGCGATAATAGAACATGTTTCCCCTTTTTCATTTACTCCAAAAATTTGAATTATAAAATTGGTTGAATCTTTTCTTACATTATAATTTTCCTCATCACTATTACTACTAGATTCATCCATAGATGAGTCCTTTTCATTATAAACATTGAAATCGAAAATTCTAAAAATGTGTTCCATTGTTTGATAAATATATTAGTTTATATTTATCTTGTTTAAAATATTCAATTTTATTTAATTTAATTATTTAATAAATATATATTAATGAAAACACATAAACATCGTATTCATAAAAATAAAACTAGAAAGTTTTTCTATAATCCAAACAATCCAAAAAAATCATTTGATGTTTATATTGATAAAAATCCAAAAGACACAATAAATATTAAATATACTACTGTTGACGATGTTAAAAATACTATAAAGAAATTAGAGAAACTATACAAAAATAAAAAATATTCACATAAACGCATTTGGCAAGTTGGTATGATAATGAAAGTAAGATTAGAAGTATTGAAAGATATAAAACCACAACAATATAAGCTTGCAGAAAGATATTTTAAATTTCTAGGAGAGAGAACAAAATTAGATGAAAAAGATAGATATAATTTAATATTTAATGTTTAAACAATTTAATTATATATTAATATAATAATTATTATATAATGAGTAATAAACCAATTTATGCTATTGCTGTATTTAATGATACTATTAAAGGCACCGTTAGATTTACTGAAGATTTAGTTAATAATCGAATCAAAATTGAATTAAATATTACAGGATTAAATCCTAATAGTTTACATGGTTTTCATGTTCATGAGGCCGGTGATTTAACTGATAAATGTACAAGTATGTGTGCTCATTTTAATCCTTATGGAAAAACACACGGATGTCCTGGTGCAACAGAAAGACACGTTGGTGATTTAGGTAATATAAAGACTAATAATAAAGGTGAAGCTAAGTATACTTTTTACGACGATGTTATTAAACTTAGAGGTACTAAGTGTAATATTATTGGTAGAGGATTAATTATTCATGAAGATAAAGATGATTGTGGACAAGGTGGGAATGCTGAAAGTTTAAAAACTGGTAATGCTGGTAAAAGGATTGCTTGTGCTGTAATTGGTTATTCAAAAGAAAATTTTAAATGTTAAAATTATAAAATATTATTTTGTTTCATAATATGCTGAATAGAAAAACGATGTAAATATTAAAAATCCTAATAATGAAGTAATATATTTTATTTGTTTTACACTAAGTTTAAAACCACTACCTACCACAATTTTTGAACCAGTATAACTACCTAATATAACTGAAAATAATAAAATAATTCCTAACTCATAATTGATACTCTTTGATTGATAAAATTCATAAATAGAACCAATTGTTAAAGGAAATAAATTTATTAATAAAATAGCACCTAAATTTTTTTTGTATTCACCGATTTTAAAATATTCCAATAATATCAAAACTAAACCAGTAGGAGCTATTCCTGTAATTCCTAAAAATACACCAGTAGTTAAACCTAAAATTAATTCTATAATATATTCATTCATATATATATTATATTTAGATTATTAATGTCTTCTGCGACTATATTTGCAATATTGTTTTTGAGAGAATCCCTTGGGACTTTTACAATTTATACTTCGTTTGTATTTTAAACTCCATTTACCACCTTTTTGTTTCCTAGTTTTTTTATGATTATTATTTTTATTTGAATGATTATGTTTCTCATTTAATTTAAAATGAATCCATTTTACAAACGAATCAATAGTACGATTTTTATATTCTTCACTCAACTTACAATCTTCAAAATCTTCTGTTTTTCTTCCATTTTTTGAAATAAATCTTATTGTTGGAAATCCTCGTGGTGGTGTTCCAATATTTTTAACTTTACTTAATAAATCTTTATCAATATCAACAACTAAAAAATCATTACCCGATTTAACATCTTTTTTTAAAACATGTTTGATTTTTTCCCATTCAGGACGTGTGGCATTACAAGGACCACAACCTTCCATATAAATTAAAGCAAATACATTTTTACCACTAGAAATAAATTTATTTAGTGTTTGAATAGGTGTTTCTCCATTATCTTTTACATTATAATTTTTAGTATCA
>Ga0209358_10002762_pt1 | contig 13209 bp, 11 predicted proteins | sample LauGreFa1BDMLBSN_2_FD_187574 | JGI IMG/M metagenome (GOLD analysis project Ga0209358, IMG submission 187574) | Freshwater lake microbial communities from Lake Michigan, USA - Fa13.BD.MLB.SN (SPAdes) (version 2) | ecosystem: Environmental > Aquatic > Freshwater > Lake | place: Lake Michigan, USA...
AGATGTAGAATCTCAAAAACTGTGCAAATTTCTGTGCACCCTAAATAAAAAACCCTTGTAAGTGATTGACCTACAAGGGTTTGGTGTTCTTTTTTGTTGCCAGTTTATAATTCTATTGGAATTAAAATATTTCCTCTTTAAATCTTATTTTGAGTGAAATAATGAATCATGGAAGTCCACCACCCACATCACTCAGGGCACAAGAAAAACTGGAAAGAATACCTCACTGAATTCATCATGCTTTTTACAGCCGTTACCTTAGGCTTCTTTGCAGAAAACCTCAGAGAGGTTTACGTCGAATCTCACCGTGAAAAGCAATACATGCATACCATGGTGCAGGATCTGAAAGAAGATACAATAAGGATAAATGAATCCATTGCATTGTCTTCCGCAAAAGCCAATGCATTGGATAGTCTTATCCGTAACATATACGCTAAACCCTATACTGATAGCTCGATCAAGATGATGTACTATTTGTTCAGAAAGTATATGGCGGCAGGAACAGAAGTGGCTTTTTCTCAACGTACCATCAACCAATTGATCAACTCTGGAAATCTTCGTCTTATTAAAGACATATCCATTTCAGATAGCATTGTATTATACGAAATCAATACTAGGCAAATCTTGAATCAATACACAATATACCATGAACAATATCAACAAAAGGCGAGAGAAATATCAAACAGGATTTTCGACTCGTATTATTTGTTGGATTACAGCAGGGGAAACGCTAATAAATTGTTGAAAACCAATGTGAAACTGAAGTTGATGCAAGATGATGAAAAAGTGCTGAAAGAATATGCAAACATTGTATATGGAGGAAAAGGGTTATTGAATGCATATGTAACAATGTTAAAAGCACAAAAAAGACGAGGAAAAAATATGATTGAAATATTAACGAAAGAATACAGTGTTGAATAAAAATATCACTCCGAAAAACTGTGCACCTTTCTGTGCACCCTAAATAAAAAACCCTTGTAAGTGATTGACCTACAAGGGTTTGGTGTTCTTTTTTGTGGTGTGGGGCGTGCGCCGATCTTCGAAAGAAATATTGTGATTTTCAATTACCAAACTGATTTTCAGACCAGAACATATTGATCATTATTTGTCTTTGTTGATATAGCCCGATGATTTTAATGAAAAACTGCGCACTTTTCTGCGCACCCTAAATAAAAAACTCTTGTAAGTGATTGACCTACATGGGTTTGGTGTTCTTTGGTGATTTAAAAGTATGGTTCACTTAAGTTTTAAACTGTCATGCGAATAGGGACACTTACAGGAAGGGTAAGATATCAGTAAAATAATATAATACCTATTTAAAACCCTTGTAGTGATTGACCTACTAGGGTTTTCGGTACAATAAAATCGTTATATCAATTAGTTGATTTAATTAACCTGTATCCGATAATCCGATTTGTTCCGAATGATGGTACAAAAAGGGTATTAGATTCTTTATCAAAACTGATATCATTAGCCATGATTTTTTTATCACGCGTATCTAATAAAATTTGTTTTTCCCCTTTGGCAGATACAAAATATATCATCCCTCTATAATTACTGAGAATAAATTCATCCTTTGAAATCATTACAATCCCATCGAGACCATTCTCATATCCTTCGCCAATCAGAGTGATTTTCTTATCAGCATCTACTTTCATAAAAGTATTTGTTCCTGCAACATATACATCCGAACCTACTGTCAAGATACCATTAGCCCCTGGAATGTTTTCTAAAAAGAGTGTTGGCTGATCATTTTCAATTCTATAAACTTTCCCAGCTCTTGTATCACTCACATATACAACTCCCTTTTCATTTACATCTAGATCGTTTAGCATAACAGCACCAACAACTGGAATGCGTTTTACCAAAGCACCATTTTTCATATCTATAACCGCCACTGAAGCTGTTTCAGCATTGTAAAGAAAACCCTTATGAAAGCCAATGCCTTTGTTAGATGAAAGTCCTGTTACCCAGTCACTTTTTAATATTTTACCATTCAAATCCATTTGAACAAGACTACCATTGTTCATACTTGAAATATAAATCACTTTGGATACAGGATCATAGGTTGCAGATTCAGGACCCTTTAACGTCACAGAATCAGACTCCCATATTTTTTTTAAACTATACTGAGCGAAAATGCATGAACACACGAGCAGTGAAATGACTGATAAAGATATTTTTCTCATTGTTTTAGAATTGAATAAATGTTTAAAAAAGTATACTGCTGTTAATTACTTGTTGTATTCTTGATCAGTTACTTCATCCATCCACACTGTTTCTCCTAAATGGCGATTCGTTATAGCAATCTGCACAAGCGAATTTGTAGCACTTGCCCCATGCCAATGTGGTAAGTTAGGTTGACATTTTATCACGTCACCTTTTTTTATTATTCGTTTTTGCTGTCCTTTCTCTTGGTAATAACCTACTCCTTCTATCACAAGTAAAATTTGACCAGCAGGATGCATGTGCCATTTCGTTCGTGCCCCTGGTTCGAAGGTAACACTTCCAACAGCAGAAGTATTGAGACTGTCAGCTGTAACCAAATTATTTAAGTAAGCAGTGCCCTGAAAATTGGAATTTGTAATTTTCGCACCTATATCAAATAAGTGCGATTGCGTTGAATTTGATGATGCAACTGTTTTTCTATTCAAGAGTTCATCCAGTGTTTTTTTGCAACTTAGGTATGACTCATTCCCGTATAAATTTTTAATTATTTCTGTAAACTCATACAATTTATTTGGTGAGATACCAAGATTTAAACAGATAGAATAATGATTTCTCAGCATCGGCTCTGCACTTCCAATTGTACCCAAAACTGATATCGTTGCAAGCTCTCTTTCAATTTGTGTCAATATATCTCTGTCAAAAATATCCGCAAACAAATGCTCTTTTAAAAATGTATCAATAATTGGAGCAAATGCACCATAGCCCGATGATGGTCTTTCCTGTTTAGTATTTGTAAGTTTACTCAATGTGATTCTTCCTCTTTCATACTTACTTGTGCCATCTGTAATCATTGATGCTTCTCTACCAATTACATCTTTAGTGCCTTTTGATTTTCTTTCTTCAATTACTTGCATCAATGTTTGCAATCCTCTGATACTTCTTGGAAATCCACAGTAGGCATACACATGAACTTGCACTTCTTTAATTTCATTCACAGTAAGTCCCGACTGTAAAGCAATATCAATTTCTTTTTTAAGTTGCTGTAAATCACCTTTTGCAGTCAATGAAGCAATTGAAATAATACTTCTCTCTTTTACATTTAATGTAGAGTCAGAACCGCTTCTTGCAACTGTATTTTGAACTGCTACAAAAAAAGTAATAAGCAGTATAACTAATTTAATTGGCCTCATGGTTGTTATATAAATTTCAAAATAATACTAGATACCGCTAGGGACTCATACATTATAAGATTGGTAATTTATTTTCTTTGTTCATTCGCGGCAGCTCGTGAATTCAAACCTGTCAGTCCATATTTTAATACAATAGGAATTATTATTGGAATTAACCTACCAATTGTTGGTTCGTAGATTGTTACAATAAATGAGATAAGAAATAAAATCGGTACTACTAATGTATAATAGAAGCCTAATAAAATTCTCTCTCTTGAAATTTTATGTGTCAATATATCATGTTTAGGATTACTAACGTAAAACCATAAAATGGCATTCATGATTGCTGTAAAACAGATATTCGCGACATAGATACCATATGGTAAATGTAATTTGGTTTCTGATGCATATTCTCCTAATAATCCAGAGGTAAATGGTAATAAAACCACTGAGAAGAGAAACATCAGGTTTAACCAGATTAATCTACTTGTGTACTTTTCTACATACCCAAATATTCTATGGTGTACAGACCAATAATATCCGACAATACAAAAGCTTATCAAAAACCCCAATAAAAGTAATCCCATATGTGTCAGACGATCCCATAATGCCTCATCAGTTGGATTTTCTACAACTGGAACTTTAAATTCAATCACCAATAAAGTGATGGCTATTGCAAAAACACCATCTGTAAAAAAAGAAATTCGATCTAATTGAAAATGTAATTTATTAGAGCTATGTCCTGCTTCTGCCATATACTTATTTTTTTAAATTCATTTTAATTGATTTCAAAATTTGTGCTTTTAATATATTTCTTGTTGCATTAGCTGTTTTAGTATGGTAGGTGTGTTTATTTAAAAAAGAGTACTGTAGGTTTAACCACTCTTTTTCAGAAATATTTTTTTGTAGTCGCAGTTCTTCTAGTAGTAATAAGCTTATTGAAGCATAATCTTCTCTTCCCAAATAATCTAAGTCTGCGTCACAAATAATTTGCTCTAATAAATTTTTAGGGGTTTGTGGAATTTTTGTAGCCAAAATCATACCCGTAATTTTATTGATTTTTTGATTGGGAAAATTCAAAGCACTTAAAACGTTAGTTGTGTATTCTGCCCCCCTTGCTTCATGTCTGGCTGGTTCCCAAATATATCCTATATCATGTAACCATGCAGCTAATTTTAAATCAGCAATATCTTCTTTACTTAATTTTTCTTTTTTAGCAATTCTCTCAGAGTGCTTCACGACATCTCGAATATGACTTATTGTATGATAAGTATAATCCTTGGGTAAATGATGAAGTAAATAATCCTCTATCATGCCATAAACTACTTCATAGTTGAATGATGATTTTTTATATTCGATCTCTCTTATGTTGATAGGCCGAGTTTTACCTTTCACCTTAATGGGATTGAGCTTTCGGCTTTTAAGCGATTTATTAATTTTGATATTTGTCCAGACAGTATCTGAAACAATAATTTCACCTGCTTTTGCAGCTGAACATAATCTGGACGCTAAATTTACAGAGTCGCCAATTACTGTGAAATTCATTTGCTGTCTTGAGCCAATATTACCGCTGATAACTCTACCTCTATTAATGCCGATGCCTATAGTAATAGGTAATTTAGAATGAATAATTCTTCGCTGATTAAAATGAATTAATTTTTCCTGCATCTCAATAGCAGTTAATACAGCATTCTCAGTGTCTTTATCTGTAGAATTGGGAGCACCATAAATCACCATTAAAGCGTCACCAATAATTTTATCCAATGTGCCATTATATTTAAAAATTATTTCGATCATTAAATTGAAATAGTCATTTAAAGTTTCAACTACCTCATTAGGTGACATGGTTTCCGACATTGAAGTAAAGCCTCGAATATCAGAAAATAGAATTGTAGCTTCCTGCTCTTGACCACCTAAATTGAGCATTTCATCATTTTCTAATAGCTGGTCCACTATTTGCTTAGAAACATATTTTTTAAACGTGGATTTAAGTTTATCGATGTTGGATAAATCTTCCATGGCAACAACCGAACCTATTGGCTCATGTGAGTCATTTAGTAACGGTGAAACCGAAATATTGACTTTAGTTATTTTGTCATTACACTCAAGTATAACCTGACTTTGAGAAAGCGTTACAGATTCATTTTCACATTTTGAAATTAGTTGAGTGATAGATTCATTAGATCCAAAAATAAATTCGTAATGATTCCCTAATATTTGATCCTTTTCTAAGTTAATTATTACCGTTGCTGCTCTATTTATATGATTTATTTCGCCCATTAAATTTGTAGTAAAAACACCTGTAACAATGGATTGCATCACATTATCATTGAATGTTTTAGCCTCTTTGATATTTTCAAGTAACTTGATATTATTATATGCAACGCTAGCTTGTGATGCTATAGCGGACAACATATTAGCATCAGCTTCATTAAAAGAAGAAAGCCCTTTGCGTGACTCCTTGTCAAATAGCAAAATGACACCCACTAAATTTTTCTTTTCTGATAATGGTGCAATTAACCCGTACTTACAAAGTGTTTTAGACAAAAAAGAATCCTGTTCTATATTGAAATTCAGGGCTTTTCTGGTTTCACCAATTTCACTGATAATGCCTTTTCGCTTGTTAAAAATCAAGCCTTTTAGAACCGAAGTGTCTATATTAAAATCAGCCCCAATATGTAAAACATCAGAATTATCGTCTTCAATTAAAATCAAGCCTGAGCTGGCATTCAATACAGCACAAGACTTTATCAAAATTACTTGTAGTAGATCAGGAATTTGATCAAATGAATTTAATTCATTCGTTATATCTAATAATGTTTCTAATTCAAGATACTTGAGCTGTAAATCATTGATATTAAATTCTGAAGTCATTATAACTCATTAACTGCTGTTTCTTCTGTTTCAAAAACGGAAGAATATTTAGTTAATCCCATAATGGTAAATGTTTTAGCTACAATGGGCGCCAGATTATAATAACCAATTTTACCATCTACTTCTTGTAACTTCTCAATAATTTCAATCAAGATAGAAACACCAATGCTATTTACAATTTTTGTACCAGCCATATTGATCAAAAACTTCACTTGACCTTGTGCCATTTTTTCGTAAACAACTGCTGAAACGGCTTCGCCACCCACATTGTTCAGGTATCCATTGGTTTCAATGATTACAATTGAATTATTTTCTTTCACGCTAGTAATAAAGTCGCTCATAATTTTATTTTAGTGTTTTATATTTTTTTTCATCGTAACAGTAGTACCCTCATTGGTAGATTCAAACTCTACTGAGTCCATTAATTCTTGGATGAGCTGCAATCCCCAACCTCTTTTTCTTTCGTCTTTTCCTATTTTATTTTCAATTTTAGGTATTTCAACCTTGGTTTTATCAAAACCAATGCCTTGATCAATCACTTTTATGACCAAAGAATCATCTTCAATTAAAAAATTAATAAATACATTGTTTTCAGCCTTTGAATGTTCAAAAGCATTGATACAAGCTTCGATAAGTGCCATACTAATTTCGGCACCTTGATCTTCTGTAAGATTCATATGCCTTGAAATAACTTCGGCGGTCTGGGTTGCAATCAATTCCATATTGGGCAGAATAGGCAACCTTAGTTCTACAGAGGGCTTTTTCATTTATTATTATTTAATGATTATTTATGTTTGATTACTACTAAGGTGATATCATCAGGATTATGATTACCGGATAACCATTTATCGGCTTCAAGCATCAATTGGTCAATTACTTGCTGCGCCGTTAAATTACCATACGTTGTAATTAGGTCTTGTAATTTTTGATAGTCAAATAATTCTCCGGCTAAGTTAGGTGCTTCTGGTAAACCATCCGAAATAATCAGCAAAATATCTCCTGAATGAAAGGCAGTGGTGGCTTGGTCATAATGAACATTATTAAAGCTCCCCAATGGTATTCCCGAAAGTTGAATCTCTTCAGTTGTTTTACTGCTTGCACGATACATAAAATAAGGAGGCATACCCGCCGAACTAAGGGTTACTTCATCATTTTTAATGTATGCAATATTCAAACTCATTCTCAAGATACCTAAATCTACTTTTTTAACTACCCGATTGAGCTCATGGAGCATATCCTTGGGGCTCATCTGCGGCAGTCCAATGATACCCGCCTTTGTAATGGATACTAACATACCAGAGGGTGTTCCATGTCCCGTGGCATCACCGCAAATTGCATACAAAGAGCCATCTGGTTGTTCAAAAAAGTCATAATAATCTCCGCCCACTTCAGTGGAAGTTCTTAAGTACCCAGCTATATCTAAATTTTTTATAGAGGGCAGTTCCTTGGGCAACAATCTATTTTGCAAATCCTTTGCAGCTGCTAACTCAGAATTTTTTCGGTCATTCTCTGCTTTCAAGAAAGACTTTTTGGCCTGGTACTTACCAAATTGCAAAAACGCCAACAAAAGCATCAATAAATAAAAACCATATGCCCAAATGGTGCGGTACCAAGGAGGACTTATTTTAAATTCTAAAATTCCTTCTTTAGAAATTTCACCACTTGCATCTTTCGCCCTTACATGAAACGTATACTTTCCTTCTTTCAGGTTTGTATATTCTTTTTTATAATCAGAAACAAAGGCAGACCAACTATTGTCCTGTCCCTCTAACCAATAACTAAATGTCGTTTTTGATTCATTCCCAAATACAGGATAGGCCACTTCAAAAAGCAGGTTATTATTGCTAAATGGCAACTTACCAAGTTCAAGTGGAACTTTTTGACCATTGGCGAATATTGCTCTAATCAAGGCTTTATAATTCTGGTGTTTTTCCTTAATGGCTAATTCTGGAAAATAACGGTATAATTTTTCGTCTTGTGACCCTAGCCATAAAACCTCGTTGTCTCCAACTCCTTCAGCGAACAATCCTGGGCTCAACTCACTTAAATCAACTTTATAAAATGGATACTGCTTGAAAGTGAAACCATCTTTTAGGTTAAAGGATGTTTTATAAATCCCTTTTTCGGTAACCATCCAACCATTTTTTGATGCAGGATTGTACGTATAAAACCAATAAGACTTATTGACAAAACTATCAATGCTAAAACCGGTATAAATCGCTTTGTTGTTATCTAAGTCAAGTTTGTAAAAATTATTGAGAGAGTCTGCAAACAAGTGGATGTCACCATTTATAGTTTTAGCGTTTAATCTACCCAGGGTGGTAAAAATTTTATCCCTGGGAAGCTTGGTATAAACTCCTTGCCCATCTGTATTATAGACATATTTATACAAACCATTTCGGTTTTCAAGGATAATAGTGCCCGGTACAACCTCCAATAAATTATTACATTTGATGGTGTCTTTGTTGTTTAAATGCAATTGCTTCCATACACCATTTTTGTATTGATGTGCCAACATCCCAACCGCAGAATTCGATGAGAAGATAATGCTAGGATTTAATTTGGAACGGATGGTGCTATTAGATCTATAAATAGGACTCAATATTTTTGTAATCCTATTTTTAGTGGTTTTTATTGTATAATTATTGGTTGTAATTATTTGATCATCAAATTTTAAAACTTGTCTTCCTAATTCATTGACGTTGTTTTTTTCAAAAACAGATTCTTCATTGTTGCTTTTTTTAGGAACGAAATCATATAAATCTTTATTTGTTCTTACATACAATTTCCCGTCAATGCGATTGATTGATTCAACAAAGCCATGTAAATTATTGATGGTAGAAAAAAATGTCAAACTCGTATCAAAACTTACACGAAATATATTATCGCTAGAGCCCCAAACATCACCAGCACGATCTTGAATAAAAGAAGTAACGTAATCAAAAGCAAGACCATTCTTGGAGTTTAAATTTGATTTGATGTGCATTTTATCATCTATAAACAAAAGTCCTCCCTTGGTAGTAGAAATGGGGATGATTCCATTTTTTAATTTTTCACCCCCCTGGTAAGACTCATTATTGATGACAAACTTGTCTATATCATCTGATTTGGCTTTTTCTAATGAACCATCTTTTCGCAAATACCATAAGCCAATATTTCTTGATACCAATAAATTATCACCTCCGTCCAATTGATATTGTTCATCAATCCTGTTTTGTGCAAACAACTCTTTTGTAGAAGGCAATAACACAAATTTACCGGCTACTAATTTAAATAACCCCTTATCCCAAATTCTTAAAAATGCACCGTTTTTATTGATATTAACAGTATGAAGAATAGCATCAAAATGCTGAATACTCAGTAGTTTTTTGTACTTATACAGATATACAGATTTTTCTGATTGAAAAATTACTGTATCATTGATAACCCCAGCAGACCATAAAGTTGTGCTAATTTGATCTTTACTGGAAAGATTTTTAGACAAAGAATAGAATACACTTTCTCCAAATTTATTTTTTTCAATAAATCCAAATTCGGAACCAATAATTGCAAAAATGTTATGTTTGGAATCCATAACCAATGCCCTGGCCAATCCTAATTTTGGAAGTCCTTGGATATCATATACTCTTCTTATTTTTTGACCATCATATGTAGATACTCCATTATAAGTATTTGCGATATATATAACCCCATCTGGATCTTGTAACAATGCCCAATGACCAGATATAGAATTTAAAAAAGATCTACTATAATTTGAAACAAAAAAATTACCTGTTTCAATTTTCCCTTGCTGGGAGAAAGCAAAAAAATTAAATAGAAATAAAATATCACAGGTAATAATAATTCTAATTGCTACATTCAATATTTTGTAATTACGTACCAGTCTATTTTTTACATTCATATAAAAGAAAGTTTTATAGGCGTAATTGTTAGTTTAAGATACTTAAATTATAGTACATTTTGAATTATCGATAATATATTCATTTATATGTGCCATTTATGTCCTAAAAAGACAAAACCCCTATAGTTATATTACAATATTGGTTTGAATAAGAGTAAAATTGTTTAATTAATTATACTCAAATAAGATTATTTTCAATTATAATTTATAGCTAATGGAAGTTCATCACCCACATCATCCAACACATAAAAAGAAATGGTCAGAATACATCATTGAATTTGTGATGTTGTTTGCTGCAGTGACTCTTGGATTTTTTGCTGAAAATGTAAGAGAACATCAGATTGTAGAACACAAAACACAACAGAACTTAGAATCTGTTATTTTTGATTTAAAAAAAGACTCTACATTGCTTCAAGACAGACTAAAAGAGTATAGAAAGGCATCATTGATGTTAGAAAATTTAAATAATTTATCAATCAATTATCAACTATCAAATATTTCTAAAAAAGAATTTCTAGATAGTGCCATCAATATCAGTTATACCTTAAGATTCGGTACTTCATTTTATATCAATAACTCATCATATAAAAACACAATTGCAAGCGGTAGTTTTAGTAATATAAATTCGATAGAACTCAAACGAACCATTTCAGATTACTATGAAGTGTACGGTGCAAAATTGAATGATAACAATAGAATATTAGATGATGTGGTTGAGTATTATAATGCTTATACATTCCCAATCATTGGCGGAAGGTTTAGGTCTTCTGAAGAAAGGAAATACTTGAAAGATTTCTATATAAGAAACAACATGATGAACAAATATTTGCTTGATAAAGAATTTTTAACTTTTAATCAAAAAGCAAAAGACAGGGTAGATATTTATTTACAATTATTAGAAGTATTTAATGAGAAAAATGCTGAATTATTAACCCTGCTTAAAAAGAATAAATTATAATTACACCCATTGGTGTTAAAGATTTTCTTTTTTAAAAACAGAAATAAACCATTTACTTTCTCCCTCTCCTCACTTATCTAATAACATGGATAGGTTATATAATAGAAAAAATATAAAGAACTGTTCACCAAGTTTTTATTCCTTTTCCCCTCTTTAAATCTTATTTTGAGTAAAATAATGAATCATGGAAGTCCACCACCCACATCACCCAACACACAAAAAAAACCTGAAAGAATATTTTACTGAGTTTATTATGTTATTTACGGCTGTAACACTAGGATTTTTTGCGGAAAATCTTAGGGAGGTTTACATCGAAAAAGAACGTTCGCATGAATTTGTTGAAAGATTTGAAGTTGACCTTAAAAACAATGTCTATTTTTTAGACTCATTGTTGAAATTTGATCATGGTGTAGAATATACAGTAGGTGGAGCATTGATTGAATTAATTAGATCAAAAGAGTCATATGATCTTAATTTATTTTATGATAAAGTGAGTGCTGCATCCCCCAGGTTTTTAAGCAAAAATGATACGTATGAACAAATGAAAAGTTCAGGTGCTTTAAGATATATCAAAGACAGTAAGTTACAGGAAATGATGGTTGATTATACAAATGAAGCAGAAGCTGCAGAATACCGCAGCAACTCCCAAGAAGCTGTATTTTCCCAGGGAGATTTTGCAAAAGTATTTGACAAATGGATGCCTCAAGATATTGCTGTTCGTTCATATTTGAATAGGTTTGAACAACAAAAGAACCAAGTACCAAGTCCAGATAGTGTGAACATGCTTTTAAAAAATATTGAAAACTTCAAAGAATCTAAACCTTATATAATTAAAGGTGCGGAGTTAAAATCATTCAAAGATGAGATCATCCCAGCTGTTACGCGAAAACTTAGATTGATGAAAACAACAATGGGTAATTTACAGCGTGCAAAAATAAAAGGAGAAAAATTGTTGGAATACCTAAATAAAAATCACTAACGAAAATAATTCACGTTGGTCTTCTATGCTAGTGCGCCTTTTTCAATCACAGTTTAGAAACTTGAATTGATAAAAACTAATTCAACCCTTTACTTTCTCCCTCCCCTCACTTATCTTATAACATGGATAGTTTGAATAATAGAAAATTTCTAAGGAACAGTTCCCCTGGTTTTATTCTCTTTTTCCTCTTATTATCATATTTTGAGCCAAATATTCAAAAATGGAAGTCCACCATCACTCACATCATCCCAAAAAGTGGAAAGAATATATTACTGAATTTTTGATGCTTTTTGCAGCTGTTACACTGGGATTTTTTGCTGAAAATCAGCGTGAGCATTATATTGAAAATTTGAGAGAGGTTCAATATATGGAAAGTCTAATTGAGGACCTTTCAAGAGACAAATTTGATGTGAATGAGTCTATTAAATTTACAAATACTCAAATCTCATATTATGATACTGCGATAGCTTTATTAAATGAAAAAAACTGGACAAGCTACAACATCAAACAATTATATCGTGCAAGCTTAAAAATAGGGGGTAGTCGGCCAACAACTTTTGTTGATCGAACTTCATCACAGTTAAGAGCAGGGGGAATGAGGATTGTACGAGATAAAAAAGTCGCCACACTTTTGGCCGAGTATTGGCAACGTATTGATCAATTAAATGATTTTGAAGCTGTTTCTCTTAATGGATATAAGCAGGATATAAAAAGGATGAGTTATAAAATATTTGATGGGAATAACTACGTAGATGCAAAAAATAAAATAATTAAGGACGATGCTATCCTTTTGACCTATGATCGCTACTATTTAATTGAGTACAATAATCGACTTTTAGATGTCCGATACAGTCTAGATAAATTTGCAGTCCAGTTGTATTATAAAAGCCTCGATTCATTAATTACAGAATTGCAACATGCAATTACTGAATCCTATAGAATACCTGTAAAAATAAAGTAAATAATCAACCTTTACTTTCTCTAACTCCTCACTTATCTTATAAAATGGATAAGTCAAATCAAGAGCTTGGAAAGGAAAATTCTAAAAACTGTGCACCTTTCTGTGCACCCTACATAAAAACCCTTGTAAGTGATTAACCTACAAGGGTTTGGTGTTCTTTTTTGTGGTGTGGGGCGAACTGTGCATAAGTTGTTGATT
>Ga0209358_10002763_pt1 | contig 13203 bp, 15 predicted proteins | sample LauGreFa1BDMLBSN_2_FD_187574 | JGI IMG/M metagenome (GOLD analysis project Ga0209358, IMG submission 187574) | Freshwater lake microbial communities from Lake Michigan, USA - Fa13.BD.MLB.SN (SPAdes) (version 2) | ecosystem: Environmental > Aquatic > Freshwater > Lake | place: Lake Michigan, USA...
AAGTTCGATAAACCACTTTTGTTTTCCATTTTTATCAAAATTACACCAAAAACTTCTTTTTGGATATACATTCGGTCTAGGACATAATATTTTATGATGTCCTTCAAACACTTTATTATCAACAAAATATTTTGGCACAAAAACTTTATCTGTTGGTGTGACCTTTTTCATTTTATAAAGTCATATTTAGTTTTAAGGCGTTATTTCCCTACTCCAATATAATTGCTCTGATTCAAATCATTATTGTTCATATCCGTTTGGCATATTTCACAATTTGCGGACTTTTCTTGATCAACAAACGATTGAGCGAGGATTTTACTAGAAAATGCTTTTACACTAATACTATATTGTGTATTCGGATACTATCTGTCATTAATTTCGTGTATTATTACGACAGGAAAAATCTGGGTCATTTTTATTGAAAACTTAAAGTCCTTTTTTAAACCCCCTTTTACCTTTAAAAACAAATTAATCTTTTTTTCCATTTTCTGGAAAAAGTATATTTCTAACTCTTTCTATTTTGTTTCTAACAGCACTGTTGCTGACGAGTTCCCAATATAACCCTTGTTCGCATCCTGTGACAGCATATCTATCAAAATATAATTGGTCGGCGCCAAAATCTTCTTCTCGACCCTCTTGAAGGATTTTTAGAGTTTTTGTAGATTGGTTACACAAATACCCCGTAATTTCTTCTTTTGCTTGTTCCAAGTCTTTTTTATTTCGTTTAAATTCAAAAATGCAGCTTTGAAAAGGAGAGGTTACAATTAATAAATCACAAAATCCCCTAATTCTTGTACCTTTATTTGATTTGCCCATTATACAAGAAGGTTCCAATATGACTTCCCATGTTGTGGTTAATTTAGCAGCTAGACAGACTGAACATTGCAAAGTTAGTTCAATATGATCGCTTTCAAGAGCAAGAATAGGAGACACAAACGATAATAAATCATTTATATTATGAATAGGAGGTTTCAATAGGTGGCATTCGTCCCAAATTCTCGTCAAAACAGGCCAAACAATATTATTATAATTTATCCTATTGTTTATATTTGAGCTTTCAATCAAACTTTTGATCATTTCAGCTATTTTAGCATTTTGTTGCATTTTTATTTAGAACTTAATTTTTTTTAAATAAAAATGAGTGTTCATAATTTCTTTTCCAATATTTCTATCCCCTAACAATGAACTGTAAAATATTTAAAGAAAATTTTCTTCGACGCTTGAAAGAATTTTACGTTAAAATTAAAAGTTTCAAAGAACAACAGAGTTTTGTTTAATATCATAAGTTATCTTATAAAAATCACAATTTCCAAAAATATCGCCTAAGTCTTGGTTTCCGTCATCAATTTGAGAAAATAATTTAATAAGTTCTTCATTTTCTGTTATTTCTCTAACATCTAAACCATCGGCTTCTCTAAATAAGAAAATACAAACTTCTAGAAATTCTGGATAAAGTAAAAACACATTTGCGTAACGCTGACATTGTTTGCATAGACTATCAACCCTTCCATCGTACAAAACATGTTTTGTTATACAAAGTTCGCAATAGTTTTCGAATAGAAGAGAATTACCATAATGCTTTGTTTGATGAAACCAATAGTTACAGCTGTTTTCTTCAGATTCATTTTTTAATGGCGTTTTGCAATTGTTACAAATAATATAAAAGTCAAATGCATTCATTGAAACGGATTAATGCGTTTTTAAAGGAATTCAAAAATCTATAAGCTTATCATAATATTTTTTTTGAAATTTGTTTAATTTATTTCCTTTTCCTATCATTTTCAGGTTCGAAATAACCGCCTAGATAACCAATTCCTACAAGTAATGCTACGCCTGCGATAGCCATATATTTTTTATATTCAGGTGAAAATATAACAGGATATTTAAGTCCATGTTCTTTTGCAGCTGTTGCAAATGCGGTTGTATAACTGAAATATATCCATGCCATCATTACAACATTGGCAGCAAATCCAACCCATCCACCACACCATCCGTGTGAAGCATACAAAGAAAGAACTGTACCTAGCGTCCAAACCACAGCTATAATCATATAGCTTCTTAATGCGTCCGCTGCACGTTGGAGGGTCTCCTGATCCTTGCTAAAGTTTAGAACTGAAAATTTAGAGGACATCTCAACCGCGCCAATTGAACTCTGAATTGATGCGAGGAATATAGCTTTAGAAATAGTTTTAGCGAGTTCCCGACCCTCCATATTAAAAAATTGAAAAGAATAAATAAAATATAAAATTGCTTTTCGTTTCATTTACAAATAAAAATGCCAGCGAGACTAACTCTCGAAAAAGTCCAACAAAAATTTCAAAATAAGGTATGACCCTCTTGACTAAAAAATATAAAAACGCTAATCAAATTCTTTTGAAGCTAAACCAAATATATTAGAAATATAAGAAATTATTTAGGCTGATCAATGCTTTGTATCAATGCTTTTTAATGCAAATAAAAAATGAAAGAAAAACCTGAATTTAAGTGTTTTCAAGAACACAATGTCTCTTTTCGATAAACTCGAAAAAGTAACCTTTAAAATTAACAAGTTGAATAAAAAAAGAGTGTTACTCGAAGAAAAAAGTGCGCAAATAATAGGTGAAATAAGCAGACAAACTAACACATATCTTCATATTGTGAGAAGGGAAGATGGAGAATATGACGACTGCTGGAGCGAAGACGATTTATTTGTTTTCCGAACAATTGAAGACGCCGAAAACTGTGTCAAAATTTTAAATCATCGTAAAAAAAAGGAAATAGAGTTATGCGAAAAGCAGACCCAAAAACTACAAACGAACTTTGGTATTGAAGACGATTTTTCGTATAACTGTAACAATTATTTGAATTCAAGACGTTACTACACAAGACCAATAAAATTTGAAAAAGTGTCAATTGAACATATTGAAAGAATGGCTATTTTTTATGCGCATAGAAAAACTGTAACTCTTATTCTTGGAATAAAAAAGTTTAGGCATTCAAACTTTGATATTAACGGCAAAGACGTAACAACAATAATAGCTAAAATGATTTGGAACGAGAGACCTCAAACTGTTGATGATTAATGACGTTATATTTATTCTTATTTTCATTTTTAAAATGAAAATATCTTTGCACAAATAAAGTATTAGAAACATGGATGAGAAACTTCTTATTGGCTCGAGACATTGGGTCGTCCCAGTCTACATTGACGAAGTCAAAACTAATCTATGGCTTCGAGCAGATCTTGAGGTTGCAGCTGTTGTTGCATATGTTGAAATAGAGTTTACTTGGTGTAAAGTCGCCGCGGCATGGCTAGTATACGATAAACAAAACAATCCACACAGCTGGCAAACTACAATGAGAGAAGAATTCAACTAATAAAAAAATCTGTATAAAACTGAAAAGCGTATCAAATCTTGAACACATAACGTACGCCCTTCATCTCCAGATAGTGGGAAGCGCAATAAATGAACAAAATATGTCCAAGCAAAGATGTCAGACGTTTAATACTTAAAAAGTATTTGTCGGAACTAGATTGTTACATTCTTTTTTATGCTCTCGGTATAAGAAAGAAGTTTTATGCTAGATATACGGGACATGCTGCATTAAACGGGCATCTTGAAGTTCTGCAATGGTTGAGAGAAAATGGATGTCCTTGGGATGGATGGACGTGTTCAAGAGCAGCTTTAAATGGTCATATTGAAGTGCTACGCTGGGCAAGAGAAAATGGGTGTCCTTGGGATATCGACACATGTGCAAATGCAGCTAAAAACGGCCATCTTAAAGCGATACGATGGTTGAGAGAAAATGGGTGTCCTTGGGATGAAATGACATGTTCATTTGCTGCTTTAAACGGTCATCTTGAAGTACTAGAATGGGCAAGAGAAAATGGTTGTCCTTGGGATGACGAGACTTGTTCGGCTGCTGCTAAAAACGGTCATCTTGAAGTACTACGTTGGGCAAGAGAAAATGGGTGTCCTTGGAATGAATGGACGTGCGCGTATGCTGCTGAAAATGGGCATCTTGAAGTGCTGAAATGGGCAAGAGAAAATGGGTGTCCCTGGGATAACTACACGTGTTCTTGGGCTGCTAGAAACGGGTATCTTGAAGTTCTGCAATGGGCTCGAGAAAACGGTTGTGATTTGGAATGATCCGCCTGAATTATGTTTTCGATCTTGATCGAAAATAAATTATGTTTTCGATCTTGATCGAAAATAAATTATGAGTGATTATACTTATTTTTTAGTGGGATAAACAAATCTTTTTTTAACTTTTCTTGTAAAAACAACGTCTTCAGGAATTTCAACACTTAAAGTAATATTACTAACTCCACAGATCAAGCCCGAATAATACACAGCTTGACCTACGACATCAATAATATCGAAACGAAACAAAATAGGTTTATTTTTTTCAGACATTGAATGATTAGGAAATCGAAACCCATATCTTTCCCATAAAGCTTGTTGCATATATAATTTCTTTGCGGCTTCAGCACCCCATTCTTTTTTCTGTTCTTTTGTAGGCCTCGAACTTCCTGCTACAAATGTTTTCCATGCTGATATATTAATAATCGTATACTCCAACTCATTTTGTCTTGCTAAAATATGTATTGCAGTTCGATAAGCAGCGTTACAATTACAATTATTTCTAAATTTATTTGAGAAAAAGTAGTCCTCGACAGCAATATGTTCTACTTTGTGATCAGTGATTAGTTTTTGAAGTTTATTCATTAAATCAATACAATGATCTCCCTGAAAATTAGAACTTGTATCTGTGTCTATAAAGCCATATTCATATATATCAGCCGACACATAATAGCCGTCTTCTTCAGCAATGTTAACAAGACAAAACCCAGTAGAATTAGCGGGGTCGAGAACGAGGAGAATCATAAATCTTATCTCAAGATTTATGTTTTTAAAATGTTTAAATGCAAATCTCAATATCTTTTTGGAGTTCGCAAATGCTTTGAACTATATAGTTAAACATTACATAGTTTTTTATTCCTCGAGCTTCAATTGTTTCACGTTTTAAAACAATCTCAAAGAACTTTTGTTGTGTTGACGTGTATTTTTTCTGCTCATGATCAGCTAACAAAGGAATGATTATTTCGCACAGTACATCTTTAGGCAATTTTAAATGCGAAAACTTTGTTATGAGAAGAAGTTCTTTGACAACTAATCTGAAACTTTTTTCAAAACATCTGTGATATTTTTTGGTCCATTTTAACTGCTCGTTTATTGTTGATTTATTTATGTTAATGGAATAGTCACAGTTTGCATTAGTATAATGTGTTTTTTTAGGAAAATCCAAATGACAAGAAATATTTTTGGAATTTAAACTTTTTAAAAGGTGGTAATGACGAGCTGGATCAATTCTAAAATTTATTTTACATTCACACCACATTTCAAGTGAAAGTATTTCGTATTTGAAATGTTGTAAAAATAGTTCTTTAGCGATCTGAGTTGAGTTTTTAGCGGATTTAATTGTTATTTTGCACTTGTACTTATTACACATTTTCCCTCTTACATTTACCGTTGCTAAACAAACGTGGCCACCAAATAACTTGTAGACACCACTCTCCTTTTGCGGACTATATATAAATTGTTGTTTCAAAATTTCAAAATTTGGCGTTTGCAACCATTTAATACCTATATCAATAGAATTAACAAAAATAGTATACATTTGATGTTACATAAATTCTTTTTAAAGTGAATTTTCATTAATTAATGTATTCTTCCATCATTTCGAACGAAAGCTTTGGCTCGATCTTTTTGACAGCATTTTTTATTATATTTAAAAAGTCGATTACTCCATCAGCTCTAAACGTTATAGCAGTTCCATCTAGAACACCCCATTCGCTTTTGTCAATTATAGCCCAGCTTAACTTTCCAATTGATTGTAAAAATAAATATCTATCATCATCCATTATGTATGATTCAAACGTGTCCCTTATTACACTTTCTGCATTTTGACCTCTATAAAAACCAAATGAGATGTTATCTATATCATAAGCGTCTAAAGATATAAAATATGGATCAAAACTGAGAAGATTTAGTGTTTTAGGATCTAGTTCGCTTAAATCGAGAAAATAATATTGTTCTCGAGGAATATAAGTAATAGTTGTAACATTGTAATTTCTATCGTACCATACAAATATACGATTGCCTTTTTCATCTTTCATGCCGAGAACAGTCAAACCATGGTATCCAAAATTGTAAGGTAAATAATGGAATGTTTCTATGTATTCGGTTGATATTTCTTCGAGTTTGCCTGAAATAAGAGAGTGTTTTTTAATATAATGTTTTCTAAAACGTGGTTCTTTGCAAATTGAATTTGATTTTTTTGACATAGAGCACAATATTCGAAGTTGTTGAGGGTGCAAATTTAACATAACTTTGAATAAAGCTGGTTTTGGGAGTTTTTTAAAGTCTTCAAAATCTGTTGGAAGATCTAATTGTGTTGACATTGGATCGTGAAAAGTACCTAATAATTCATCCCAATTATTTATGCCTTGAGTAAGAGGAGGGCTTTTTGGAGGTGAAGGAAAAGTTTCAATTTGTTTTAGATATTCGTCGAAAGACATAAAAGGTATATCTTTTGTTAGTGGAGTATACCACTGAGATTTATCTGGCTGTTGGGATCTCCATTCTTGTTGAAATTCTTTCTCTGCTTTCAGATAAAGTTTTCTCCATTTTTTAGAGTCTTTTCTTGGCGTACCACCGTGTAAATGGCATGCAGATTTTTTTGCTTTACATAATTTACAGGGCGAGCCTGACTTTGTTCGCGGAGATACATCCATTATTTAATTGTAAATATTATTTTTGTTTTTGATCTTGATCAAAAACAAAAATTTGAAATTTAATCTGTATCATATTCCCATTTATAACCCCCTGCCGTTTTAAGCCCGTTATCTCCAACACAACAATGTGAAATCGCGCTCGCTGATATTCCAGCTGCCTCTGCTGCTTCCGCCATGCTATCAAACCGTCCTATTACTTTGCCATTTTCAATTTGGCGAACTTTCTTTTTAGACGAATGAAGTCCAGTATCATAAGCGTGTTGTGAATTTAAATGTCTGTTACTCCATTCTAAATTTTCTACATTGTTGTCTGAAGGTTCTCCGTTGATATGGTTGGGAAAATCTAACCCAAGAGGGTTAGGGATATAAGCGCGGGCAACAAGACTGTGAACTGAAACTTTTCGTTCTTTTCCATTCTTATCTGTCACTGATACAAATTTGTACCCTTTTCTATCAAAAAGTTTTTTAAACCTTTTTCCCCAAGTCGAATATATTCTTCCATCTCGAGAAATTCTATCGTGAGGAAACTCTTCTAAAACAACCCAGTCTTCTGTTTCATCCACTATTTTTTCTTCTTTGACGATTTTCCAAATATACCCTTTGCAAGTCTTCAAAGTTCCAATACATGCTGCTGATATATTCGATGTAAGAGCGCCCACTTCTTGTGCTGCGTCTTGCATGCTTTCAAATTCTTTCACAAATTCTCCAGTTTTTGTATATTGTCTAACTTTTTTGCACTGTTTTAGCTTTCTCATTTTTTTGCCCTCTACAAAATTTTCTTTATAGAACCATGTGAATTCGCCTGCTTTTCTCCTTTTTCCTTGACATACCAAACAAATTAAAGCAGATTTTATACCCGTTTCATCTTCAGCTTGCCTCATACTTTGAAATTCTTGAATAAATTCTCCTTCTAGACTCGCTTGAACAACATGTTTCGAATAATGTTTATAACTATTTTTAGAATGTTCGTAATTTCCTTTATGAGTTATCCATTCTAAATTTGAAACTTTGTCGTTCTTTTTATTTTGGTCAATATGATTTACTATAGGTAAATTATCAGGATTAGCTAACCATGCGAGAGCTACCAACCGATTTACTCTACACGAGGTGGTTTTATTTTGTCCGTCAAATTCAATGCGAAGCGTTAGGACAAAATAACCTTTTGCGTCCTCTTGAAATTTCATCTTGAGCAGTTTCCCAGATTTCATGCTAAAGATTTCTCCATCAATTGATGCATAATAATCTTCCGTTCCAGGAATGAGTCTAAGATTTTCCATTGAAGGAACATCGTACGTGAGTAAAGGATCCTTTTCACACCATTCTAAATTTTTGAAGTCGTCATTTAATAGATTCCCATCAATGTGAAGAATATAAGTATAGTTATTTGGATTGGGAACATATGCTGAAGCAACAAGGAATGCTACTGATTCTTTTACTTTTTTTCCATCTTTATTTATTAATCGAACCGCATTGTATTTTCCTTTGGAAACTGTTACCTTATTCTTTTTTGTTAGTATTGAATACACTTGACCGCTTTTTGTTATTTTGTCTTTAGGATAATCATCAAAAATAACCCAGTCTTTTGTCGGGTCAACTTTTTTTACTTTTTTGACATATTTCCAAATAAATCCTTTGCACGTATTCCCCTTTCCTAAACAAACTGCTGAAATATTTGAAGAGAGAGCGCCAACTGATTCAGCAGCTTCTTTTACGCTTTCAAATTCTGCAATAAATTCCCCTGTTCCTGAATATTGTCTTACTTTTTTACATTGAACTCTTTTTCTTCCGGTTTTGCCTTCTACAAAATTTTCTTTATAAAACCACAGAAATCCCCCTGACTGAATTTGTTTGCCCAAACAAACTGACGAAATTTTAGAAGCTTTTACACCTGTAGCTTTTTCAGCTTTTGTCATACTAGGATATTCAGCCACAAATTTTCCTTCCAGAGTTGCTTGTATAATTGCCTTACAAAGAACACTTTTCACCGACACTTTTTTTGCTTTCGGCCTGCTTTTTATCCACTCAATATTTGTAACATGATTATACTTTTTATTTCCATCAATGTGTCTGGATCTTATATGGTTGTTTTCATTCGGCAGCCATGCATGCGCAACAAGATCATTCACACGTCTATTTGCGGGTACTATTTTTCCTTTTTTTAAAAGTCTCAGAACCAAACTTTCGTATCCTAGATGATCTATTATGGTTTTCATTTTATTGTAATTACCTGACTTTTTACTAAAAATTTCACCCTCGTCAGAGGCAAAATATCCTTCTGCATTCGGGATTGGTTTCATATATCGCAACATTTTCTGGATCTACTTCTAAATTGTGGTTCTTTAAAGCAATTTCATTTTTAGTATTTATTTGCATGTTTTTAGCTATGCAAGCTAAAAACTTGTGAAACATGCTTAAAAATGCTTAAAACCTTATTATAAAGCGAATTAGTAGGACTGGTACGGACTAAAATTATCGTTACACGAATTTCGCATGCGTCTCGCCAACTTTTTCTTATACAGCCTCGTCATGTTCTCTCTATGTGCTATGGTATGTCTAATAAAGCTACCATTAACGTATTCCCGCGCCTGACGAGGTCCTCCGTTCAACATATGAGTAGCTTCTTCGTCTGAAGGTAAAAGATTAGTTCTTGTCAAATATTGACCATAAGGATAACTCTGGGGCTGCAGAGGGGCTTTAAAAGTCTCATACGGGTCGGGAGTATTTACCAAAATGTCGTATGCGGGAGGATAAATCTGCCATTCCTCAGAGAATATAGGCGCTATCGTCGTTGTATGGTAATTTGGATTTGCGTAAGTCGGAACGAGGCTGAAATCTTCTTTTAAGTCTACAGGAGTCGTTCCAACAGTTGATTCTTTCGTAATAAATGTTTCTTTACCTGAATTATATTTCAAAATTACAATTATGAGAAGTGACAATAGTAAAAAAGTAAACCAAAAATCATATTTCATAAAATACATGCCTACGGACGCCGCAATAGCCAGCCGAGTTACCGCATTTAATTTTTCATCTTTTGTCATTTCGCGGAGGGGAAATAATCTTATGTTAGTGAATAAAATGCAAGGATCTTCTGTCCAAAATTTTTCGGCTTTATCTGTCATTATTTTTGAACAATATAAAATTTGTTTCTCATAAAACAATTTTTAAATTTTTTCAAAAACTAAACTGTTAAGCTTTTTATAAAAACGATTTTTATAAAATAAAATGGAAGAGTTGCAAATGAAATGTTCACAATTGATAACTATCTAATATGGTCTTTTATACTAATCTTTTTTGTATTGGCACAAGTTGCAGCCTTGCCGATTTTGAAGGAGATCAATACATTTATCTTTTTGTACTTTTTATTATGCATTGCTTTGTTGAAATTAAATAAAAATGAAAGTTGGTTTGAAAAAATCAAAAACTTTATGACAAAATGATGTTGAACTATCTATTTTGCGGCTATTGCATAATAATGTCATTCGTATATATTCTTTTTATTTTTCTTATGATGGGGAGCAACTTCTATGTCGCTATACTATTTGCAGGAGCGTTTATCAAAGTATTGGCCCCTGTTTTTATGGATATTTTTGACATTAAATTTAAAAACACCAAATTCTAATTTCTAAGATTACTCTCAAAAATATTTATTTTATTTTCATTTAAAAAATATATTTTGCTGACGCCCTGTACAAGGAGAATTATTAGCTGATTGAACGTCCTGTACACGGAGAATCATTAGGTATTGGACTATTAGGGTCGCAGCATCCTAATGGTCTGTTTGTGTTGGGATCTACAGGTGAATTCTGAACATTTGTCAAAAGCTTTACCATTAAATCGGTATTGTTTTGTAATCCTCCACCTTCGTTAGCAAGATCATGAACAACTATATTTGTTGAATCTTCGCCGCATAAAGTTTGATATGATGTACATGCATTAACGAATGTAGCATTTGCTCCATTTTCCGCTGCTAGTTCACAAATACCAGTTGCAAAAAGTCTCGACATGCCTGCACTACGTCTGAAAGCTTCATCCTTATGTTTTACAAAAGGCCCTTTTTTGCAGCTCAAAGAACATCTGTTATAGACAATAAACAAGCTAACCAAAACCGCAACTAGAATAGCAAGTAAATACGATTCCATTTATGATTTATTATTTTATTTTATTTAAATTTTTTCAAAAAAAATCACAAAGTCCTTATATGCCTCCATCTTTTACGGCCCGCAGATGTTTTTATATTCGGGTATTTGTTTTTTAAGTATTCTATCATATCAAACCATGCTTGTTCATGTTCAGTTTGTTTTGTGGGTGTTTTTAAACAGAAAAAATCATCTTTTTTACAAGGATAATCTAAAAGTTGCAATAATTTGTATAGTTTCCAATTTACATTTAAAGAATTTAAACGATCATCGCTTTTTACTTCTCTGTAGGCTTCTTCAAGTTGTTCAAACATTTCTAATAATTCATTTCTATAGTTTGTTATATCAGGTGGATTTATTTTTGTTATTAAAAAATAGATTAGATTAATGTCGGCATAAAAATCGCTTAGCTTATTTTCTGAAAGAAAAAGATAAAGATGGTCCTTTGTAAAAGTCTTGTCGTCGAGACCATGTATTTTTATTTCTCTCTTTAAAATCTCAATTACTTTTTCACTTATTTCTGTATTTTGTTTGCCTTCAAATCTATTCATAGACTCCGAAAAATGACCCTTGCAAGTATAAGTATACCTTGAAGACATGTTTACTCTTTCAGCATCTTTGAAAGTCGGAGCGTCGTCTAAAATCTCTACTTGGTTACCACAAGCGTTGCAATAAAATATAGAACAATCATCGCTTTCTTTTAAATTTGCGCTATAACATGCATTGCATATCATTGTTTTCCTAAAATTAAACGAGTGTTCTAAATTTATATACTGCTTTGCGACACGTAAATAATCAGAAATTATTTGATTTTTTCTGAAAATTTTCGCTGAATCTTGAGGAGTATAGTTTTTAACAAAGGACTTTGAATTTGCAGTTTCAGACATTAAACGCTTATATTCTTCTATCATATCGCTTGTTTTTAGAAGATAAAGCGCGTATTCGAATCCGCTTTCTAAATCCATGAATCTTCTTTGTAAAATATCTCTTTCCTTTTTGGCTTGTATTTTGTCAAGTGGACTTGTACTATTATTTAATATCCATAACAAAGAACTCAAATCTTGTTTCATGATTTCCATTGTGCTTAGTTTTGATAAAAGTTTCTTTTTTATTTGCTCGTTAATAAACAAAATATCTGAACTATCTGTGTTTAATTTAACTTCTTCCTCTGTACTTTTTCTTATGGGTGTGGTAGGAGGTTTTTTAGCCTTTTGTTTTTCTTTTGGAACAAAAGGATTTGTTTCGACTTGTTTGGGTCCGGCATGATTATTTTCCTTTTTGGCATTATATTTGGTATTTGATGATGCGATAAATTGAAAAAAAGCCATTATTCGAAACAATTTTCTTCTTTATTACACTTTATTACACATTTTCCTAAATCTAAATTTTTAAAAATTTGAAAAGAATATGCTTGAGATCATTCGGTAATTTTTCAAAATTTATTTCAACATCTTTACCTTTTTGTTTGAGACCAAAAGGTAACCTAATCTTTTCTATATTTACTGTAAAGTCTTCTGTTGCTCTTGCATGTTCAACAAGCAATAAAATAATAGCTTTTTTCGAGTCGTCATCAAGATTTTCGATTTTTTCTTTTAGTTTCTTTTTTTCTGAAGGTTTCATTTCTGTCTTTTTTAGATTTTTATTTAGTGTATAATAAAGAGGATAAGACATTTGATTTATGGAAATTATGTGTTTAAATTATGTTTTTGAAAACATCAAATAAATTGTTTTCAAAAACATTAATTTCTTTTTTGATTTCTTTTTGATTTCTTTTTTGATTTCTTTTTACACCAAACTAGTGTAAAAAGATTCTTATATTTAAACATCCATATCTCCAATCCATGGAACATTATAAGGAACAATATCGTCAGGTATCATCAACCTAGGTTCATCTTCCTCGTCTATATTACCACCTCCAGAATATCCTCCCCTCCCTCCCTTGATAATGCCTTTCAAACTTGGAGCCTTTCCTATATCAGGTACATAAGATTTACCCGAAGATCCAGGTGTTTGTTGCACCTTTACTGCTGGTCCAGCTCCATAATTTTGGTTGGGCATAAACTGAGGTTGTGTTGTTTTAGGCGTTGCCTGTAAAGATTTAGTAATAAAATCTCGGACTGCATTGATATTCTTTGCCCCTGGCGTCCTAGAATGTGGTCGTCCTCCTATATATAAAATAAGACATGGAACTGCTGTAATAGGGGTAGACGTAGTTTTTGAAGTTAAAGCAACATCTCTATACTGGCCTACATCTATTACAGCGTGTGTAACTCTATTTTCTTGATGAGA
>Ga0209358_10002764_pt1 | contig 13203 bp, 7 predicted proteins | sample LauGreFa1BDMLBSN_2_FD_187574 | JGI IMG/M metagenome (GOLD analysis project Ga0209358, IMG submission 187574) | Freshwater lake microbial communities from Lake Michigan, USA - Fa13.BD.MLB.SN (SPAdes) (version 2) | ecosystem: Environmental > Aquatic > Freshwater > Lake | place: Lake Michigan, USA...
ATGTATGTTTTTTTTAGTTTGGAAAAAATAGAATCATTTGTTTGCGTCTGATTTTCGATGTTCTCAATGGTAGTATTATCGCCCCAGCTAATCTGTTTTGAGGCGGAGGAGGAGGAGGAGGAGGAGGATGACTCGTTCAATTCTTCTGTTGGAATAGATATATTCAGGTCATTTTTCTCAATCTTGATGGTTTTCATCACGTTGGCCTTTTCGACTGCCTTTTCTTCCTTGATAGAAGTCGGTGCGGATTTTAGCCAGTTTTCAGCATCTGCCTTATTTGCGGACTTGTAAAATTTGTCTAGTTGTAAATTACGTTCTGCAATCGTTCGTTGTATAATCATATTCATCTCTGTAAGCGGCGTGTCCTTGGTATTGTCTGTAAATACAGGGGTAGTTGGAACGGGCACTGCCATGGCACTTGTAAATTCTTGTTGTTTTTTATTAAGTTCTTGTTCAAAATGACTGGCGCGATCGTTTTGCAATTCTTCTTGTGTTATTAAAATCTTTTTGGTAGGAGGAATCGGGATCGTTCTTGGAGGTGGGGTGGCGGATTGTCTCAACAAATTCATCATAAGAGATATAAATTGTTTGTTCAATCCAATCAGTGTATTCTGTGGGTTTGTCTTCTCTCGTTCATAAAATTCTGGAAGCGTCTTGACAAACGTTTCTTGTGTGCGCTTGTCTTTCATGATGGAGTCTTCATCTATCAATACTTCCCACAACATTTGGACATTCGCATCGGATAAGAAATTTTTGCTTGACATTATAATAAATATATAAACATTTTTATATACTTATTTTTCGGTTATTCATAGATAGTTTGAAGGAGGGGATATTGGGATATTTCTAAAATAATTTATCTTGATTAAAATAAACCTTTCGAAACTTTTCCATATACTTGTCTTTTAATATATGGGTTTTTAAATAGTGCGAGGTTATTTTGTCCTCAAGCATATGAACTATGAAAAACAAAGAGTAAATTCCACATTCCGTATTCCCATATTGATGCTCTACTGGGTGATTCTGGTCAAATGTAAAATTCATCCCGAGTGATTTACCTTGTGCAATGATCGTATTTGCAAATTTCATTATCTGGGGAGGGATTTTCTCTCCCGCGCTATCAAAATAAAATATCGTTCGTTTTTTGATATTAATAAACATGCTCACCCAATGCGAGCCACCCTTGTCATGCGGATCTAAATTGAAACTAACACCAATCTTGGTTTTGCCCTTATTAATCTGCTCTTGTAAATTAAACTCGCACAACTCTTGCCAAACACACTCGCCATACATTTGTTTTGTATCGTAATCGATCGGGCTTGGCCCCATAAATTCAAAACATTTATATGCCTTCTCGTATTGTTTCATGACTTTCAATATATCTGTACTAGATAGCCATTCGTTTGGCTGCCTTTTCCAAGAAGCGGGGGCAACTGGGGCGAAGGATGCAGTCATGTCTTTGCTTGATTTGCCGTCTACAAATTTTTGATTCAACCAACAAGACTCCTTACTGCAAACGTTTCGTAGATTCTTTTGTAAAAATGTCCAAATGGTTTTTAAATCGTTGCTTTTAATCTCAGCATCGGGGTGTCGCATATTCCACAAATTTCGAAGCTTGTATAGGTCGTCTTCCGTATAACAAGTAAAGTCCATCTTTTTGGGGTTTGGACTGCATTGCACCGGTTTAAACAACTTACCTGAAGTACGACGTTTCGTTTTATTATTATTTGTTTGCCTCACTCTCCGTGTTTTTTGTTTTGGATTCTTCTTCTTCATATTTATTGGTGATATTTTTCTTTTTACGAATACCTTTATTTTTCAATGCAGGATCTCTTAAGTTAATATCTTTTTGTTTTGGAAGAATTTGGTCCTCTTTCGGCGCGGTTGTGTTGCGTTTTACGAATTTATCCAATGTTGTAGCCTCTTTCACGTGAATTGAACGCATAAATTGCTGGTCAATGTCCGCCTGTGTCTTAATATCTTCAGGTCTCATTTCAGTCGTCTCAGGTGTAAGGCTTGAATAATCGTCTTGAATGATATCATTTGTGTCTAAAGACTTGAAATATTCAATACACGCCTTGCTATATATTTGAAATAGGCCCACTATGTTTGGGTCATTGATTGTGGTTGCGGGTTTTGTGGTGGTTGTGGTTGTTGGTTTTTCGGGCGTGGTTGCGGTTGTTGCGGGGGTGGTTTCCTCGGGATACAGCAACTCTTTCGTGAGAGATAATATCCGCCTTCTATAAAATTTCTGGTCCTTCTTATTAACCACACTTTTCTTTTTTGTTGCGACATATTTTTTGTACGTATCTTTGTTCATAAGACACTCTAATGTTACTTGATTTACGTATTCTATTGACATATATTTTTATGATATAATAGATGTAGTAATTATACGCGGGGATAATAATATAAAGGTTTCTTATAATAATAAGCATAATTGATATAGTATGTTTATTCCAGATTGCACATTGGTTACCGCGTGCTTTGACCTTTCATCATATCACACCAGTTCTAGAACTCCTGAAAAGGCATTAAAAGGCATTGACGTTATCCTAAAACTACCCGTCTATCTAATTATTTTTGGAAACAAGCCAGTCATTGACATTATTAAAGAACGCCGTAACTCATATGGATACGAATCAATGACACTATTCATATCTCAAGAATATGAGGATATATGGTCAGCGCAATTTACTCAACAAGTTAAGGATAACCGCAGTAAATACTGGCCAACGCGTGATGTCAGAACATGTGCCGAATCGCACCTCATTTGCACAAATAAATTTGATTTTGTCTTGAAAGGAATCGAAATGAACCCTTTTCAAACATCCACATTTGGTTGGATTGATTCAAATTTGCATCTAGATGATAATAACAATAAAATTTGCTATCAATATAACATGCAACGAATTCCGTATGTATTAAATCATATCAAGAAGGATAAATTTCATATTCAAGTTATGGGCTCAGTAGACAAAAAATATAAAAATGCGGACATGAAGCGCGAATATTATGACAGATATCGCTGGCTAGTGTCGGGGTGTTTGTTCACTTGTGGTATTGAAGTGGGTAAGAAGATTCTGACTCGTCTAAAAGAAATAGTCAAAGATACCACATTGGCGGGATATGGACACGGAGAAGAAATGTGTTATTTGGAAGTTTTGGACGAATTTTACGACGACATTGAACGCTCTTACGGCGATTATGGACAAATTTTAAATAATTTTATCAATATTACTACCAATTTTTTCTATGTGTATAGTCTTATTATGACTAAAGCATATGAAAAGCAACATTATCGCGAGACATATGATTGCTGTAGTAAACTTATATATTCTGTTGAAAATCATTTGCTGGATGGAAATCTAGATTATGGTCTTTATATTAGTACTATGCGATATCAGTATTATTCTGCAAAGCATAGTAAACCAGACGCATGCGAAGCCATTTTAAAGAAGATGAAACATCTTGCTTCAATTAATAAGTCGTTTGACGGGGCACTCGGTGGTTATTTTGTGTAACATCGTCGTTGATAATTTTTTACATGTTTTGCATAAAAAATTATATTTATTTCTTTTGTATGGGGGTGTCGCTTGCATCTATGGTTTGAGTTCGCGTAGGATTATAAAATAATACTTGTTGTATTTGCTCGGGTAATCGGTTGCATTGGTCAAATTGCGGCGTATTAAATAAATCTGGAAACGGCTGTGTCATATTCGTTCCAGGCGTGAATCCATAATTGTATAAATCGCTCGTGCTATTGGGAACATACACTGCCTGGCCACACCTTTGAAGAGCATAAATTTGATTTTTCAATTCGGATTCTACATTTATATTTGTGGCATATCCCGAATAAGGACCCTCGTCGTTGCCTGGATTAAATCCGGTAGATGGGTTAAATGTGGGCATTACCTGCAACGGGACATTGAGTTTTCTTCGGGGGTCTACCACGGGCATAATCGAATATTTTGTAGAAGCAGGAGGCACACTTAAATATGGTTGAAGAGGTGCGCTTGGAATATTCCTATCATATATTCGCTGATTTGTTTGTAACTGAATTTGAGAATTAGTCGGCTGGTTATTGTTCATATACATTATACCGACATTTTAATTCGCCCAACTTTATCACATTCTCCATATTCTCTAAATACACGACTTGAAAAAATATTATAAGTATCTAATATATATCTGCGCATGTCTTGGTGGGATGATTTACAAATGAGGGGAATCAGATTATTTATTATGTTAACATATGTTTTTTATATTAGTGCAATAATAGGTGTTGCAATTATTAAGCCAGAATGGTATCACCATTTAGACAACATAATGAAATTATATGTTGGGTTATTTTTATTTATTCGTTTCAATCCTTTTAGAGGTGACATTCAGTTTACAAAATTAGACCGCGAAATCAGTTTCAATGCGGGTGTCTTCATATTATCTATGCTCCTAGTTAATAGTGCGTTTGCAAGTTATATCCCCGCGCGCATCCATTTCGAATAATGGAACTAGAACTAGAACTAGACTATTATTTGAAAAATGATTGCAACAGAACCATTAGTTGTTTAGAAACTATTTTATCTATTTCATATTCTTCTTTTGTTTTTATCATACCGGAATAACGTTTCATATATGCGGTTACATACTTGTTAAATTCGACCCAGTCGTCATTATTTTGCACCAATGCCTTTGAAACCTGACTTGAAATAAACCGGTCTATCATTATATTTGGCAGCAATGTATGAATATACGTATTGACTTTGATATAATAGATGTCGTCTTGATTCATATTTTCATGATATTCATTATCAATAAAACAAATCTCTATATTTTCCGGTAATTTAGTGCAACGTATAAAATCATCCTTGTTTTTTTCATTGGTTGTCCGGCAAATCTCAATTATCTGACCATTCACCTTGAACGCGCCTATTACCTGGTCAAACAAATTATACTCCATTTTTTCATGGATATAATTTTTTATAAAATGGACCCATTCTGGCGGCCCCATGTTATTCGTATATATCATTACGCTTCTACATATACCTTTTAATTTTTGTCGCTTCAAGTATTTCAATATAGTAAATATATTTGGGCGTATAAATTCAGGATACAAATCCAGAACTTTGTTAAAAACCTGCTGTGTCAATATATTCTCCTGTGTCACATACGACAACAGCGCTTCCCAAAACACACCCAATTCTAAAAAATATCCAAGGGTTTCATCTAAATCAAAAACAACAACCTTGTTTGATAATTGTGAGCTCATATCTATTCTATTATATCTATGCAGATTTAAAATGGGCCAAATAAAATATGCGTTTATTTTTTACGCGCTGAATATTTAGCTTCTTGTGGGGAAAAAATAATATTTACTATTATATAATCTAATACTAGGCAATGACTATGACATTAAATAAAAAAGATTATAGCAAAATATTAAAATATTATAATTTGCCTATACCTAAATCCGCTAGGGAAATGAAGAAACAGGCCGAAGAAGTATTAGCATTGAAGCTGTGTCGGTGTATTAAAAAAGTGTCGCCGACCAATGAAGCTAAAGCAATTGGGGTTTGCACACGCACAATATTTGAACGGAAAAATTTGGAGCGCGGTGCATTCACGTGCAAGCGGAGACGAAGTGTTCAAATCAGTAAATTGCGTAAGCGGACTATCAAAAATGTCAAGAGGTAGATGTAGATGTATGCATGTATCTGCTTTAGTGGCTCCTACTTCCCAACAAAACATATATATTCCAGATATATATGCTTGAAGATTTAATATTATATGAGGATATATTACATAATGGCTGATAACACAGATATCGGTGTAGAGCCAGAATCGCCTCGGTTTGAGTCAGGATTAAGACCTGAACACGATTTGCCTTTAGAACTAGAATTGCCTTTAGAAGACAATTTGCCTTTAGAACCTGAACCGCCTCAGTGGGATCCAGGATTGCCACCTGATCATTCCGAATTGCCTTTAGAACCTGAGCCGGCGCCTGAACCTGAACCGGAATTGCTTTTGGAACCACAAGCTATACCCCTTGTCTTTAATGATTCGATAGATACATCCAACATGACAAATGTCTTGCTTATCGATTCAACGCTTGGAGACAAACAGATATTTTATGATAGTGTGAATACAAATACCTTTCCTATTATTTATGATTCCACTTCTAAAACGGATGATTTGCTTGCTTTACTTAGACAAAAATTCCCTGCTTCCTCTATTCAACGAATCGCTCTTGTTTTCCATGATAGAGGAACCAATTTTATGCCTGCTTTTATGAATAATAAACTATTATTTGAAGAATCCGATTTAGCAGAGAATCAAACCAGTTTCTCAGATAATGTGTCCCACATGATAACGTGTATGAATGATTTTCATGTGGGGCATATTGATTTTTTGGCATGTAATACCCTGCAATATTCGAATTGGAAAAGTTATTATGCCTTGTTGGCATCGAAGACATCTGCTGTGGTTGGCGCGTCGAATGACCAGACAGGTAATCTTAACCACGGCGGAGATTGGATAATGGAAAGCACAAATGAAAACGTCCGTGACTTGTATTTTAACGAGAATATTTCCAACTACGCATCTACTCTTGCTGCAATAAATATTTCAGCAGACGGCGCATCACAAGCGATTTACTTACAAATGAGTGGGGCGAACATGCAATACTCTATAGGAACACTGAGTGTTCCAGGTTCTTGGGTGACTATCGCATCTACAGACTGGCCAGTAACATTTACAAACTCTAATGCTACACCTGGTCCTACTAATGTTTTACGGGTGGCTGCTACACAGGCTTTAACGATTTCAAGTACTTATGGAAGTACGTTAGGCTATTTTATTGCTGGTTCTTCGTATGTAACTTTTGATGGTTCAGGTAATACTATTAATATTAGTATTACAGGTTATCCAGGGTTAATACAAAACGGGACATCAAGTGCGAATGGATTTGCGAATGTGGTTGTGCAAAATTTCACAACGGCAATAAGTGGTTCAACGTTAGCTACCGAAGCAGGTTGGTTGGGTCAATCATATTTTGGAAAGGGGGTTTTAGGAAATCAAATAACGGGTTGCACAAATACTGGAGCAGTGAATGCAAATTATGCTGGTGGCATAGTTGGTGCGTATGCTGGTTCTAGTGGCGGTTTGTTAAATATTACCAACTGCTCGAATATTGGAATAGCCAGTGCATCTTTCACGGGTGGAATCGTTGGTTATGGCTTTGGATATAATACTAGTAATACTTGTACAATTAGCGGATGTTATAGCACTGGTGCAATCAGCGGTTCAAACGCGGGTGGTATCGTTGGCGCAGACGTTGGTTATAATAACAATGCTTTGTATACTCCAGTCGTAAATATAACGAATAGTTATTCAGTAGGAACGATTGCGACTACTTGTGGTGGAATATGCGGTGGAACTAATGGCAGCGTTTATACGAACACACCAAGTATCACGATAACCAATTGCTATAGTTCCGGCACGATAGTTAATCCAAACTCAGGAATAGTATCCACGTCTTATCCAAACACAACGACTCAAACAAATGTGTATGCTGCAGCCGGAGCATGGAATGTAACAACCGCAAACGCAAATTTAACCGGCGCGCCAACGAATTTCAATACACCAGGTTCTACTTGGACCATGGTTAACCCTCAATATCCGTACGTATTATCCTTGTATAACGCGCAGCTATATAGTCCTAATAGTGTAAGCAGTGGAACAAGCCCTTACATATCCGCTGCATCGGTATTTGGTTCTACTGGATATACGTATATAATAATAAATATAAATCAAGTTGCGAATGTAGCCACAACAAAAGTGTTTGCTTACAAAGGTACCATTACATCCCCATACGCTTATAATTATAATACATTTACATTGACAGATACAAATGGGGTTTCAGTGCCACGTAAAATGAATTCAAGTATATCATCAACCACTGGAGTATTGACTATTTCAAAAAGCGCAAATAACATTTCAGCAAATGGCTCAGGGAATTCTATTTACTTACGAATGAGTGGCACTAGCCTTCAATATTCCGTAGGTAGCACGGCAGGTCCTACTTGGACTACCATTACAACATGGCCAATGACATTAACAAATTCGAATCCAGGGCCTACTAGCGTGTTAAGGGTAGTTGCTACCCAAGCTTTAACCATTTCAAGTAGTACAGGTGGAACAAACGGATTTTTCATTGCAGGTTCTCCGTATATAACGTTTGATGGTTCTGGGTATACGATTACCATAAGCTCGATTCCATCATATCCAGGATTAATACAGAATGGATCAACCACGGCAGGAACGAATGGGTTTGCAAACGTAGTTGTGCAGAATTTCACGACATCAATAAGCGGAACTTCAACGTTGGCTGGATCAGCCGGTTGGTTGTGTCAACAATATTTTGGAAGGAATGTATTGGGAAATGCAATAACGAACTGCACGAATTCAAGCACAGGACTTATTAGTGTAGGTTCTACAGGTGGGATTGCTGGGCGATATGCTGGAAGTTTTGGAGGTTCATTAACCTTCACAAATTGCACGAATAATGGAGTCATCAGTGGAAATAATTCAGGTGGGATTGTGGGGGCTGATAATGGATTTGGTTCTGGTTCAGTAATATTTACAGGCTGCACGAATAATGCAACCATTAGTGCATTTAATGCAGGCGGGATTGCTGGAAATGGTGTTGGAAGTACTGCAGGTTCAGCAACTTTTACGAGTTGCACGAATAGTGGATTAATTAGTGGACAACAGGCCGCCGGGATTGCTTCGGGATATGCTGGATTTTCGAATGGTTCAGCGACTTTTACGAACTGCACGAATACAGGAAACATTAGCGGTATAGTTGCAGGTGGGATTACTGGATTTGCCGCAGGAGAAGCAAATGGATTAGTGACTATTGCAAATTGTTTCAGTAGTGGAATTATTAGTGGACAAAATTCTGGCGGGATTACTAGTAATAGGTTTGGATCTAATACAAGTAGAAATTGTGTAATAATCGGATGTTATAGCACTGGTTCAATCAGCGGTACAAGCGCGGGTGGAATCGTTGGCGCAAGCGTTGGATATAATGACAATGCTACATATACTCCAGTAGTAAACATAACAAATTGCTATTCATTAGGCAATATTGCTACAACCGCCGGTGGCATCTGTGGTGGTTACGATGGGTTTGTTTACACCAACAAGCCAACTATCACTATATCGAATTGCTATAGCTATGGCACTTTAACTGGAACCGGCGCGGGATTGGTTGGAGCTGCACTAACATCCACATATATAAATCTTACAACAACAAATACATACGTTGCAGCGGGAATATGGAATATCACAACAGCAAACGCTAATTTAACCGGCGCGCCAACGAACTTCAATACTCCTGGCTCTACTTGGACTATGGTTAACCCTGCAAATCCGTACGTATTATCCTTGTATAACGCGCAGCTATATAGTACTCCTAATGTAAGCAGCGCAACAAGCCCTTACATATCCGCTGCATCGGTATTTGGTGGCACTGGATATACGTATGAAATAATAAATATAAATCAAGTTGCGAATGTAGCCACAACCAAAGTGTTTGCTTACAAGGGGACCGCGCCAAATTACTATTCATATAATTATAATACATTTACATTGACAGATACAAATGGTATTTCGTCGCCACGTAAAATGAGTTCAAGTATAAATGCATCAACAGGAGTATTGAATATTTCAAAAAGCGCAAATAACATTTCAGCAGATGGTGCAACGCAATCTATTTACTTACAAATGAATGTTGCTAACTTGGAATATTCCGTAGGTAGCACACCAGGTCCTACCTGGACTACCATTTCGACATGGCCCATGACATTAACAAATTCGAACCCAGGATCAAGTAGCGTTTTAAGGGTGGTGGCTACTCAAGCTTTAACCATTTCAAGCAGCACTGGCGGGACAAATGGATTTTTCATTGCGGGTTCCCCGTATATAACATTTGATGGTTCTGGAAATACGATTACCATAAGCTCGATTCCATCATATCCAGGATTAATACAGAATGGCTCAGCCACGGCAGGGTCGAATGGGTTTGCGAATATAGTTGTGCAGAATTTCACGACAGCAATAACAGGCACTTCAACGTTGGGTGGATCAGCCGGTTGGTTGTGTCGATCATATTTTGGAAGAAATGTACTTGGAAATGCAATAACGAACTGCACGAATTTAAGCACTGGAACCATTAGTGGAAGTAGTGCAGGCGGGATTGCTGGAGGAAATGCTGGAAGTTTTGGAGGTTCACTGACTATTACAAGCTGCACGAATAATGCAACCATTAGTGGAAGTAGTGCAGGCGGGATTGCTGGAACTAGTACTGGAGGTTATGGAGGTTCAGCAACTTTTACGAACTGCACAAATAATGCAACCATTAGTGGAAGTAGTGCAGGCGGGATTGCTGGAATTAGTACTGGATATAATTCTGGTTCAGCAACTTTTACGAACTGCTCGAATACTGGACTTATTAGTGGAGATTATGCAGGTGGGATTGTCGGGAATAGTATTGGTAGTGACAACGGATTAGTAACTATTACAAATTGTGTTAACGCGGGCGCTATTAGTGGAACCTATGCAGGTGGGATTGCTGGTGCAAGATTTGGATTTAATACTAGTAGAAATTGTGTAATCCGCGAAAGTTATAGCACGGGTTCTATCAGCGGTAATAATGCGGGTGGAATCGTTGGCGCAAGCGTTGGATATAGTAACAACGCTTTATATACTGCATCAGTAGATATATCCAATTGCTATTCCTTAGGTGCGATTGCTACAACATGTGGTGGCATATGTGGTGGAACTGATGGAGGCGTTTACACGAATACTCCAACTATCACGATAACAAATTGCTATAGTTCCGGAACGATAGTTAATGCAAACTCAGGAATAGTATCCACGTCTTATCCAAAAACAACGACACAAACAAACGTCTATGCTGCACAAGGAGCATGGTCAGATGCAACAGCAAACGCCAATTTAACTGGAACTCCAACAAATATCAATACAAATAATCCAGGATCAACTTGGACATCAACAGGAATTAATCTTCCATACGTATTTTCATTGTATAATGCGCAACTATATAGTCCTAATACTGCAAATGCTTTAACACCTTATAGCTCCAATGCATCGGTATTTGGTTCTACATCTGGGTATACTTATCAGTTAGTAAATACTAGTCAGGTTGGGGCTGAAGCCACAACGCGCGTGCTTGTTTACAAAGGTAATGCACCATATTACTATTCCTATAATTTCAACACTTTTAGATTTACAAATAGTGCGGGTTCTACTCCATTATTATCAGGTATAAATTTATCAAACGGAATACTTTTTTATGATACCACCCAAGCCCCACTAACGATTTCAGCAAATGGTGCAACACAATCTGTTTACCTACGAATGACTGACCTAATCCAATATTCTACAGATAACCAAGTCACTTGGAATAATATTACTTTTACAAACTGGCCTGTAACATTTACGAATTCTAATCCTGGGTCTAGTAGCGTTTTAAGAGTCGTAGCTACGCAGGCTTTAACGATTTCAAACGGATATGGAAATACGTCAGGATATTTTATTGCTGGATCTTCGTATATAACCTTTGATGGTTCTGGAAATACTATAAATATGAATACTATAACAAGTTATCCAGGATTAATACAAAACGGGACATCGGGTACAAATGGGTATGAAAACGTAGTTGTGCAAAATATAAATGCTGTTGTAAATGGTTCAACGTTAGTTACATCGGCCGGTTGGGTCTGTCAAACATATTTTGGAAGAGGTGTCGCTGGAAATGCAATTACAAGTTGCTCGAATACTGGAGACATTAGTGTAACTGATGCAGGCGGGATAGTTGGGAATTATGTTGGAGCCTTTTTTGGCTCGGTAACTATTACGAGCTGTACGAATAGTGGAGTTATTAGTGGAGTAAATGCAGGCGGGATTGCTGGATCAAACGCTGGATTTACGAATGGTTTAGTTACTATTACAAATTGTTTTAGCACGGGAACTATAAATGCACAATATGCTGGTGGGATTGCGGGATATCGCTTTGGATGTAATACTAGCAATACTTGTGCAATTACTTCGTGTTATAGCACTGGTTCAATAAGCGATTCAAACGCGGGTGGAATCGTTGGTGCAGACGTTGGGTTTAATGACAATGCTTCTTATACTCCAGTCGTAAATATAACAAATAGTTATTCGTTAGGAACGATTGCTACAACGTGTGGTGGAATATGCGGTGGAACCGATGGAAGCGCTTATACGAACTCGCCCACTATTACGATAACCAATTGCTTTAGTTCCGGCACGATAGTTAATACAAACTCAGGAATAGTATCTACATCTTATCCAAAAACAACGACTCAAACGAAAGTTTATGCTGCAGCCGGAGCATGGAATGCCACAACCGCAAATGTCAATTTAACAGGCGCACCAACGAATTTCAATACCCCAGGCTCTACTTGGACTATGGTTAATCCTGCAAATCCATATGTATTATCCTTGTATAACGCACAACTATATAGTACTCCTAGTGTAAGCAGTGCAACAAGCCCTTACATATCCGATGTATCAGTATTTGGTTCTACATCTGGATATACGTATGAAATAATAAATATAAACCAAGTTGCGAATGTAGCCACAACCAAAGTGTTTGCTTACAAGGGGACCGCGCCAAACTACTATTCCTATAATTATAATACATTTACATTGACTGATTTAAGCGGTGTTTTATTACCAGGTAAAATGAATTCAAGTATAAATGCATCAACAGGAGTATTGACTATTTCAAAAACCGCAAATAATATTTCAGCAGATGGTGCAACGCAATCTATTTACCTGCAAATGAGTCCCGACGGCCTTCTTCAATATTCCGTAGGTAGCGCACCTGGGTCTTGGAGTACCATTACAACATGGCCAATGACGTTAACGAATTCGAATCCTGGACCTAGTAACGTTTTAAGGGTGGTGGCTACCCAGTCTTTAACCATTTCAAGTAATACAGGTACTACAAACGGATATTTCATTGCAGGTTCTCCGTATATAACGTTTGATGGTTCTGGGTATACGATTACCATAAGCTCGATTCCCTCATATACAGGATTAATACAGAATGGCTCAAACACGGCAGGGTCGAATGGGTTTGCGAATATA
>Ga0209358_10002766_pt1 | contig 13196 bp, 16 predicted proteins | sample LauGreFa1BDMLBSN_2_FD_187574 | JGI IMG/M metagenome (GOLD analysis project Ga0209358, IMG submission 187574) | Freshwater lake microbial communities from Lake Michigan, USA - Fa13.BD.MLB.SN (SPAdes) (version 2) | ecosystem: Environmental > Aquatic > Freshwater > Lake | place: Lake Michigan, USA...
ACAACTGCAACCACAGCAAATGCCACAGCAGCGGCTTTGACGGCGGGAACATACATCACAAGCGGTGGTACTTTTAACGGGTCAACGGCCCGCACGTTTGCAGTAGACGCAACCACCACCAACACAGCCAGCAAAGTTGTTGCTCGGGATGCTTCGGGTAACTTCAGCGCAGGGACGATCACTGCGACTTTGAGCGGCGCAGCTTCTTCGGCTACCAACGCAACCTTTGCTTCGTCCGCCACCAACGCCACTTTTGCTTCGTCAGCTACCAACGCTAGCGCAGCTACCAATGCAGGCTACGCTACAAACTCGGGCTACGCTACAAACTCGGGCTACGCTACCAACGCCAACAGGGCGTACCCCAATCGTTCTGACGGAACAGGGATTAACTGGTACTGGTCTGGCCAGGGTGGTCAACCTACATGGCTTTGGGGCGGTAATGACGGCGTTAATTTTTACGTCTATAACCCTAGTAATTTTTCTGTTGCCGTCGCTACCAACGCAAGTTCAGCTACCAACGCAAGTTACGCAAGTTACGCAAATTCGGCAGGTTCAGCTTCCAACGCAGGTTACGCTACCTACGCAGGTTCAGCAGGTTCTGCTCCAGCTTACACCACGTTTAACAGCGTTGGTAGCATATCTGTTTTGGCGTCAGGCGCTGGCATTCCCAACGGGACGGTTGGTGGAACCACCGCTTCAGGCTGTGTTTACTACTACTACAACTCGCCTACCACAGCCGCGCTATCTGGGACCTGGAGATTTTTGGGAAACACATACAGCGTTGCGGGCGTTGCAATCAGAATATCCTAAAGGAACAACATGGCCACATTCACATTAGAGTTTGTAACTGATCCTGTTTATCACAATGCTGAAGAGACTCACATTGAGTGCCGGGTTAAGTGGAGAGAAATACCCGAGGTGCTTCCGTTTAGCGCCAATGCTTGGGACCCAGAACCGCATGGTCAGAAACTGTATGCAGAGTTAAAAGCGGGCGTGCATGGGCCAGTAGCGCCGTTTGTTTTTGATCCTGTCAGGGCATCCGCAGAAATAAGAAGCATGAGGGATTATTTAATTGCTCAGACTGATTGGACACAATCGCCAGATGTGCCCGCTGCCACAAAAGAAAAGTGGGTTGCGTATCGTCAAGCGCTTAGAGACATTACGCAGCAATCTACGTTTCCAACAACGGTCACTTGGCCAGCTGTGCCATTTTAAGGAAAACAAATGAACGCTTCCTTGATGGGCCGTTTAATTGCTGTTTTGTTTTTGAGCCGAGAAATTACTCATCGTGAACATTTGCGGACTACCAGTTATGCAAAACACATAGCACTAAACGAGTTTTACGACGGCATCATTGAAATTGCTGACAGCATTGCAGAAGCCTATCAAGGAAGATACGGAATCATTGACATCATCCCCATGCTGGACGCACCTGCCCCAGGAGAAATTGCGGATGTACTTGAAGGGCAATTGGCCCTGGTTGAGCAACTACGTTACACTTCTGTTGACAAGCAACAGACCGCGATTCAAAACTTAATTGACGAGGCAGTTGCTTTGTATTTAAGCACTTTGTACAAATTGCGAACGTTCAAATAAGGACATTCTGTTATGCCAATACTTTTTACAAATAACGCAACTGCGCCGCTTGCTTCGTCAATTTCTTCTTCGGCTACCACTATTGTGGTGACTACTGGTCAGGGAGCGTTGTTTCCTGCATTGTCAGGGTCTGATTATTTTTACGCCACACTGACAAACTCCAGCAACCAGCTTGAAATTGTAAAAGTAACTGCGCGGTCGTCCGATACCATGACCGTAGTACGGGGGCAAGAAGGTTCTACTGCTCAAGCTTATTCCGCAGCCGATAAAATTGAAATTCGTGTAACTGCTGCTGGGCTGACTAATATGGTTCAGCTGGACGGGGCACAAACTATAACCGGAGTAAAGAATTTTGCGACGACCCCTACTTTTAGCGGTGGGGCGTTAGCAGTATCCGGTGGCGGAACTGGGGCTACTACAGCTTCTGGAGCTAGGACAAGCCTGGGCTTAGTAATTGGTACAGACATGCCTTCTCCTACGGGTACGGGAGCATCGGGGTCTTGGAGCATTAACGTCACGGGTAGCGCAGGCAGCGCCACAAACGCAACCTTAGCCACTTTGGCCACTACCGCCACTTTGGCCACCACGGCCACTTTGGCCACGCTTGCTACTCTAGCCACCAATGCCACAACCGCTGGTTCCGTCTCTGGGGGGCTGCTGTACAGACAAGCGGCAAGCAGTTCATTTACTTGCCCTTCTAATACGTGGACAACTGTTTCTGGGGCTACATGTACAACAGGCACCTCTTACTTGATAGGCATTTCTTGGAACGTTACATCCCCAGCAAATTCTTCTTTTTATGGTACTTGTGTATTCTCTGGTAACACGTTAGCTGGAAACGGGTCACCAACAACAACTACTTGGAACGTTAATGGGCGAGGTTCCCAGCAGGAAACTGTGCTTTTGAGATTCTCAAGTACGGGAGTGCTTGAAGTGTATTGGTATCCCGGTAGCGTTACCACCGTTACCATGTCCTACACTTTATATTCTCTCGGGGCATAAACAGCAGGAGTAAAAAATTGATCCGCTCACCCTTCTGGCAATGGCAAATGGTTGCGTTGCGGCCATTAGAAAAGGATGCGAACTTTACAAAGAGGTAAAGGGAACTGTCGCTTCTGCTCAAAAGGCGGCGAAAGAAGTCCAGGCAATTGCAGAAGAAGTCGGAGGTTTCTTCGGGTTCTTCAAAAAGAAAAAGCCTCAAGCAGCCGCTCCTGTTGCTGCACCTAAGCCAAAAAAAGCTGAACCAGAGGTTTGGGATGAAGGTAGAGTTGTGGCTGATCTGGCGGCGAATCTGTCTCAGTTCTTCAAGGTTCAGCAACAGCTTGCAGACCACATTCGAGAAGAAGAAGAAAAGTCTAAAAGCGTCTATGACCCGAATCAGAACATCATGGAGTCTGCACTAAACAGGGAACTTGCCAAGACGCAGTTTGAGAAGTTAGCCAAAGAGATTCGTGAGATTATGGTGTATCAGTCACCCCCAGAGTTGGGTAACTTGTACACACGGGTGAACCAAATGAGGGTCATCATCATTGCTGAACAAGAAGAAGCAAGGTTGGCCCAAGAAAAGAAACAGCGAGAGGTTGAATGGCAACGCAGAAAGGTAATAAGCGCAATCCAGGACAAAGCAATTTACGGGGTAGCCTGTTTGGTGTTCGTCCTTTACCTAGTCCTGTTCTTCAGTCTTCTGATAATGGATCGAAAGGTAAGATGGGGTTTCTAGTCGCATTAGTTGCTATGGTGCTGGTTTTTGTCCTACTGCTTCCGCTGTTGGGAAGCATTTACTATGACACATTGGCTGCACAAAAAGAGAGCAAAATGCAAATTGAGCGCATGGAGAGACTACGCCAGCAACTTGAATACGAGCGTCAACAAATGGACAGGCAACGCAATGAACAAAGATAAAATTATGTGGGGCGTAATGATTGGGGTGCATAAGCTCATCATGGTTGCTGCCATTATTTTTTTGCTGTCTGCTTGTGAAGACAGATACCGCTATGTTTGCCAGAATCCTGATAAATTTGACCTGCCTGAGTGCCAAAAGCCAAGATGCCTGTTCACCCAAACCTGTCCTGAATACCTTGTAGCCCCTATCTTGACAAACAAAATTGAACCACCAAAGGTTGAAGATGCTAAAAAGTAAATTAACCCCTGAAGAAATTGAAGTCAGAATCTGGGGCTTTGTAGTCGTGATGATTACTGTCATCCTGGCAGGCATTGTGTTTGCCTTGCTCTATTCGGTGACGTTTGTTGTGCAGCCAATCAAGAGCATGGCACCCATTGACCAAGCCTATACCAAGATGCTCAATGACATTGTGTTGTTGATCGTTGGTGGCATAGGCGGCATTGTTGGCAAGCGTGCTGTGGGTGCGGTGTCTGCTGCGATCAACCCACCCTCAGTAACTCCTCCGGCTCCTGCCCCTACGCCTGCCCCTACGCCTGCCCCTACGCCTGCCCCTGCCCCTGCTACTTCAACTTGGACATCATCTGGCGCTTTGCCAGCTTGGGTAAATCCTCCGCTTGATGAGACCTGGGTTCCGCCGCCCCCACCGACCACGCCACCAGAGCATTTGGAACCAGATCATGTCCGCGAGGAGATCGCGGCAGCAAGACGTGAGGCTGGGCAGTGAATCCATACCTGATCATTGGGGCCATGATTGCCATAGCTGGCGCTTATGGCTACGGACACCACGTTGGGTATGCTGATCGTGACGCCGAAATGCAGGCCCAGATTGCCAAGCTTAATGAAGAGTCCCGAGCCAAAGAACAAGAGTTGGCAGGCACGCTGAACAGACAAACTGAAAACCTGAGAAAGGCCAAAAATGATCTTGCTAAAAAACAGTCTGATATTAATAAGCTTGTTGACGCTGGCCAGCTGCGGCTTCCTGTCCAAGCCCCCGCAGGTTGTGTATCAGCCACCCCAGATTCCAGCCCTCCCGCCAGAGATCGGGGAGAAGAAAGACCCGACGCTTACAGAGAGGCTATTAAAGCTGTTGTCGCCATCGCCATCGAAGGAGACAGAAACACCGTCCAACTCAACAGCTGCATCGACACCTACAACAAAGTGAGGGAGCAGATCAATGGTAAATAGTGATCAACTTAAAAAGCTGCACATTGGCCCTGAGTGGGTTGATGCGCTCAACGAAACCTTTGGTCGTTTCAATATTTCTACCAAGCGCCAGCAGGCGGCGTTTATCGGGCAATGCGGCCACGAATGCGGAAACTTCAAAGTCCTGAAAGAGAACTTGAATTACCGCGCAGCCACGCTGATGAAGTTGTGGCCCAAGCGTTTCCCCACTCTTGACGTTGCCAACCAGTGCGCTGGTCAGCCTAGCAAGATCGCCAACAAGGTTTACAGCGGTCGCATGGGGAACCGTGACGAGGCGTCAGGTGATGGTTTTCGTTTTTTCGGAAGAGGTTGCATTCAACTCACCGGCCACAGCAACTATTTTCACGCAGGCCAAGCCCTGGGCGTTGACTTTGTCATGCAGCCTGAGTTGGTTGCCACTCCCAAGTATGCTGCCTTAACGGCAGGATGGTTTTGGTCAACGCATGACTGCAACCGTCTGGCTGAGGCCGGTGACTGGGCGGCACTCACGAAGAAGATCAACGGTGGGACAATTGGCCTCGAAGACCGAATTAAGCACACCAATGAAGCTTTGGCGGTTCTTGCGTAAAGCTTGTCTTTTGCTGGATAATGGGCCTGTGTTTAACAACCCTGGAGATTTAGATGGCAATGTCTTTTGAGCAATTTATGGAAGCCTCAGGCGCTGAGTACGTGGCTGGCAACATTATCCGTGGAATCATGGCTGATCGAAAAATCATTGGTACGTACGATGGCGGTAAGTTCCAGCTGAACGAAGACGGGCAATTGTTGCTGGAAGAACTGGAAGCAGATATTGCAGGACAACCGCGTCCCGCTCGTCGCCGTAAAAATGAAGTTGTGGAAGCCCCGGCTGAAACGGTTGCCGAAACTCCTGCTGCGTAACCCACTGGGGGAAGTGCTATGCCTTTTCTTAAACTTGAAGCGTTTTCGGGCATTTCCCCCCGCACTGGCCCTGCTTTACTTCAACCCAATCAAGCGCAGGTTGCCAGTAATGTAAAAATCCAATCGGGCGAGTTACGCCCTTGGCGTAAACCAGTGTTTGAATACACAACGGGCAACTCAAACGTACAAACTATTTATGAGCTAGAGAAAACATCTACTGGCGCAACTGCATGGCTTGAGTGGACACTTGATGTCAATGTGGTTCCCGGCCCTGTGGCTGATATCACTGATGATCGGGTCTACTACACCGACGGCGTTGGCCCAAAGAAAACCAACTGGGCACTGGCGACTACGAGTGGAACAGGTGTAAAGCCATTTCCAGTTGCCTATTACCAGCTGGGAGTACCAAACCCAACTGCTGGCCCTACCCTTGTAAAAAGCGGTGGCTCTGGGACTGTGCATGAAGATCGTGTATATGTGTACACATATATCAGCACGTTTGGAGCGGTTTTGGAAGAGTCTGGCCCCAGCCCAGCCACATCAATTTCTACTGTTGAGCCAAATGCCACGGTAACAGTCAGCGCGTTTGCCACAGCACCCATATCATCCGCAGGGTACAACATCACTGCAATCCGTATTTACCGGGCTGTTGCCGGGACTGACTCTATCAATTACTACTATGTTGGGCAAGTTACCGTAACCCCCAGCACTGGCGTTGCGACTGGCACTTTTGCTGACAATATCTTAGCCGCCAATCTGGGAGTTATTCTTCCTTCCTTGTATTACATTCCCCCACCTGCTACGTTGCAGGGCTTAGTTTCAATGCCAAACGGCATTTTGGCGGGTTTCACTTCAAATCAAGTTTGGTTTTGCGAGCCATATCTTCCTCACGCTTGGCCAAGTGGCTACATGATGACTGTGGGGTCTCCCATTGTTGGGCTTGGCGTGTTTGGGCAAACGCTGGTTGTATGTACAAAACAGCATCCGTATTTGATTACAGGTTCCACGCCTGGGGCCATGACACAAGAGAAGGTGCCACTGTTTGAACCTTGCGTGTCCAAGCGATCAATTGCAGGCGACCAATACGGGGTGCTGTACGCCAGTCCTAACGGGATTGTTTCGATTGCCCCTGGCACTACGGATGTAATTTCTCGTCCCCTGTTTACACGAGATGAGTGGCAAACCTACCTACCAACTTCAATGATTGGGGTGATATACCAAAACATGTATATTGCGTTCTACGCCGTAGGAACGACAAAAGCAGCGTTGATCATTACCCGTGGGGATACCCCACCTTTGGTAACTTTTGACACCGACGCCCAGGCTGTGTTTGTTCAGCGGTCAACAGCAAACGTGTATGTTGTTCCTTCTGGCGGAACAGAAATTTATCAGCTTGATGCAGATCCAATAAACAACTTGTTTTATCAGTGGACTTCCAAAAAGTTTATTCTCCCAGAACCTACCAACTTTGGGGCGGCAAAAGTTCAGGCTGATTGGGATTACATAGATAGCACAACAGCGTATAACGCATATGTTGCTGCGCTTGTTGCAACAAATCAAGCCCTGTGGGCAGCTGGAACTGCACTAAACAGTACGGTTAATTCTATTGTGGTGAACGGAATGTTACTTGGCGGAAGTACTTTGACGCCCATTCCAAACCCTGCTGAAACCAGAAACGTAAACTTTATTTTGTTTTCCGACGGAGTCCAGGTGTACTCTCAAGGTGTACTCTCCCAAGAACCTATTCGTTTGCCCGCCTCCTCAAAAGGTTATATCTGGGAGGTAAAGTTGACCGGAAACGCTCCGTTGCGCAACTTCAAAATGGCCACTTCCATTGGGGAGCTTAGGCAAATATGAAAAAACCCAGTATTCCAGCCACAAGTTCTTTACCGCCTGAGCTGGGGCGGATTATTGAGCCGTTGAAGGCCAATATAGAGATGATTACCGGGTCACGGCCAGGGTCAGTTGCGTTATCCCCGCTGCCTGCTGCTGCCACTTTGCCGCAGGTTGTCACCCAATTGAACTTAATCCTTTCCAGAATTCAACAATCTGGGTAAGATACGCCCGTATGAAGACTGTGGTATACGGACAAGACGAACGAGTGCTGCAATGGGTCGGAGAACGAATTGATGAAGAAGATTTTGGCCCAGGCAGCGTTGGGATTGGTCTGGAAGAAAATAATGAGTTGATCGCAGGAGTTGCGTTCAACATGTACACAAAGGCTTCGATCTGTATGCACGTAGCAGCCATGCCCGGTCGGCGTTGGATGACAAGAGATTATTTGTGGAGATGTTTTGCGTACCCATTTTTGCAACTCAACTGCAACCGGATCACCGGACTGGTTCGCGTAGACAACTTGGACGCTCAACGTTTTGATGAGCACCTTGGGTTTGAAAAAGAAGGTGTATTGCGCAAGGCGCATACAGACGGAACAGACATGATCATCTACGGTATGTTAAAAGAAGACTGCCGCTGGCTAGGAGTTAAAAAATGAGTAGACGTTTTCATACTACTGAGTGGGATTTGTTGCCCGAGTTGGCGTTTCGCCCGCGCCCTGGCGGTGGCATGACGTTTGAAGGCGGCAAAGGTGGAAGTGCCGCTCCTGAACCTGATGCCAATATTGGCATTGCCCAAAGAGAACTATCTGCCTTGGCAAAAGAGCAATGGACAGAGTTCAAGACCAATATTTACCCTGACCTTCAAGCAGCAGCTGCTAAGCAAGAAACTCGTGCGCAGGGTTTGTACGACGTTACATCTGCAACTATGAAGAAGCAGCTGGAGTACTCCGAAAAAGATCGTGAACGCTACGAAAAGGGCGGTATTCCGCTTATGGAAGCGATTCGTAAAGAAGCTGTTGAGTACAACGAACCTGCTTATCAAGAAATGATGGCGCTTCGCGCTGGTGCAGACGTGGCTACTGCATCTGAAAATCAACGCCAGCAAACAATTATGCGGCAACAACAGTATGGGATTGACCCCACTTCTGGTGTTGCGGCTGGCAATGAAAACGTCAATTCTGTTCTAACTGCTGCTGCGCAAGCACAGGCCCAAAACCAGACACGTATGGCGGCTAAAGAAATTGGTTTGGCTAAGTTGGGTAATGCGTACAACATGTATGCTGGCTTGCCGTCACAGGCAAATACAGCGACCAATACAGGTGTTGCTGCCGGAACTACGGGGGTCACCACCGCTCAATCTGGTGTGACCAATAAACTGGCTATTGCTGATTCTTTTAATCGCGGCACCTCAACGGCTATGGGCGGGTGGAATAGCGTTGGCCAACTTGGCGTTGGTAAGTATCAAGCTGATATTTCAGCATATAACGCACAGCAGCAAGCTGAAGGCGCTATGTGGGGCGGACTGGGTTCTGCGGTTGGGTCTGGTATTGGTCTGTACGCCCAGATGCAATAGTATGTTTGACAATTTGTTTGCTCGCCACAGTAAAGTTGCTTTGATGTACTCAGGCGGGAAAGACTCGCTTGCGTGTTTGCATCTACTTAAAAATTATTTGGACAAACTTACAGTAGTTTGGGTAAACACAAATGCTGGGTTCCCAGAAATTCAGGAAACTATGGAGCAACTCAAAATTAGAGTTCCTAATTTTCTTGAAGTTGTAAGTGACCAGCCTACTTCTGTTGCGCTACGTGGGTACCCGTCTGATGTTGTACCAGTAAGTTACACGGCTACAGGGCAACAGTTTGAGCAAACCCAAAATATTACGTTGCGCACTTATATAGATTGCTGTTCAGAAAATATGTGGAATCCGTTAGACCAAGCAATTAAAAAATTTGGTTTTACCGCTGCTATTTTTGGACAACGTTTTGATGAAATTCGTAAAGCCCCCGGTAAGTCCGGGAACATTTATGATGGCGTGGAGCGCATCCACCCTATTGAGGATTGGACTAAAGAAGACGTATTGGCGTATCTTACTGAATGCGGGGTTGACACGTCAGGTCGGCTTAGCATGGAGCACTCCTCATTGGATTGCTGGAACTGCACTGCGCACTGCAACCATTCTGTAGAACGTATGGCCTACATCAAAACAAACCATCCAGAAAAGTATACGCACGTTGTGCAATTGCTTCGGCGGATTGATAATGCAGTAACGGAACAAATGTCGGGGCTACGCGCTCTGACTCGAGAGGAAAATCATGGCGTTTAATCTTGGTGCATTTGCAAGCGGTCTTGCCAAGGGCGGGATAGACACATACGCAAAATTTTTAGAATTTGAAGAAAGAAAAAAAGCAGACGAGCGTGCGGAACGTGCGCTTCAGTTGCAAATCGACGCTGCCCGTGAAACAAGGGAACTGCGGGAAGGTGTGCGTTCAGCCGGAGAAACTACTCTTGGGCGCGTTGGACAAGCTGCATTAACAGGCAACTACACCCAAGATGCAGGGCTTCGCGCTGGCGTAGGTACACAAGCTGACATGTTGGCCAAACAAACAGAAGGTATGGGCCTTGGTTTGGATGATGTTGATCGTATGCGAACTGCACAGACCTTGCGAGAGAATGTTGCGTATCAAAATCAGCCTGAAGTACAAGCACGTCTGGCCGCAGGGACTCCTGCTGGTTTACCAACTGAAGGTTTGACTCGTGCTGCATTGTTGCCCGAGAAAGGTTTGTACACCCGCGAACAAGCCATAGAAGACTACGCCACTCGCTTGGCAAAAGTTGATCCTGAGAAAGCTTTGCAAGCAGAAATGCTTGGCATCCAGCGAAAAGGTGCTCTTCAGGGCTTAAAGGTTGGCGAACAAACCTTGGAAAAAGGCGGATATGAACTTAGCAAATTAAAACGCGATAAAGAATTTGATGATGAATTTGATAAGACCAAAAAAGAATGGGCGCAGAATACATTTACTCTAAAACAAGACGTTGACAAAACGTTCCAGGCCGAAGGTGCTGCCGGGGTGCTTAAAAAGTACGGCAAAGAATTCCAGAAGGCTACCGGGAACACTGTTCAACTTGTGGGCAACGAAATCGTAGTTAAAAAAGGTGATCAAGTTGTTGAGAAGTTTGGCGCTGATCAGTTAGCTGCGCGTATGGAACCCATGCTTGCAATGAAGACTACACAGTCTTTTATGGACACAATGGTGTCCAAAGGCATGTTCAAAAATACTGATCAGGCTATGAACTTTTTGAAGATTCAGTCTGACATGCGCAATCAAGGCATTACTGCTGATGCGTCTATGATCAAAGCTTTGGCAGATCAAGCCCTTGTACCTTCCACTGCGGCAAGAAATAATGCGGCTGCTGCGGCCAGCAACGCCATGTCCAAAATGACCAATCTGTCTATGGAGAATAGGGCAGAAGCTGGCAAACTGGTTGAAAAATGGAATGAGTTAACTCCTGAAGAGCAAGCTGGCCCGAAAGGATTGGCGTTGCAAAGAGAGTTCAACATGCTCAACGTCAAAGCGGGAGCGACTGTCCCATTAGGCGGAACCCCACGGGAGACCAAAGGGGGCATTATGAAAGTCCCGGTGGAACAAAAGAAAAACGATGACGGCACGTATACGGCGTTTGCCAAAGATGGCGGACAAGCGTTGTACAACACTGTCAATGGCGAAGCTATCCCTCTAGGCATGGACGCCCCGACGTACGCCAGAATGAAACAAGAAGCCAGTGCCAATCGCGTAAAGCTTGTGGCTGGAGAAGACAACGGCAGGCTGGTTTTGAAATACCAGGGAGCGGACGGACAGTTCTACGACAACGTCAAAGAAGCAAGTCAAGCCAAAGCTGCGACAAAGAAAGATACCGCCGCTCCTGCTGCGACTTCTACGGCTCCTGCTGCATCTGCGATACCAACAGAAGCGCCTACGCCCCAGTCAAAAGTTTTGTATGGAAAAACCAAATATACTTTACCGGGCGTACCTGGTGCGTACGACACAGCAGAAGAAGCGCAAGCCGCATGGGTGCGTACAAACCAGCCCAAGCCCGGTCGTCAATATTAACAAGCACTAAATATGGCCTCTTCTTTCGTCCCCTTTCGCACGGTCGTTGGGTCAGAAGACAACAATTCTGGGTTTCAACCTATTCGGGAAGTAACACTTCCGCCGCCGCCCAAAGGCGGGTTTTTCTCCGACATTAAACGGGGTACGGGCCAAGTTGTTGAAGCCGTTGGTTCTACACTCCAAGATGTTGGTGCGGATGAAGTTGGCCAAGCCATTGAAGGCTATGGTCGCGGTGTTGTTCGCCGCAATCCTTCAGAGATTGGGACGTTTGGTGAGGCGCTAAGTAGCCCGCTTACTACCGCCCGTGAAGCCGTTGGCGAACTTGTTCCGCAGATTGGCTCTTCTCTTGCCACTGGTTTGGCTGGGCGAGTGGTTGGCGGCGCTTTGGGCTTACCTTTTGGGCCTGTTGGTGTGGCCGTTGGTCAAAACCTGGGGGCAGCTGGTGGTGCGTACCTTGGAAACTTGGTACAAGAATACGGCGGCATTCGTACTGAACAGCGCGAACAAGGCATAGAGGATAAAACCCGCGCTCTGGGTACTGCTGGTGCTGCTGCGGTGCTTGACACTGCGTTTGGTGCTGAAAGAATTGCCAACAGATTCCTCAAAGAAGGCTCCGACATTCTGGCCCGTCAACCGGGCAGCAGCCTTTTAAAGCAAGTCGGCAAACAAGGCGCAATTGGGTTTGGGATTGAGTCTGTCACTGAGGGAGCGCAAACCGGCCTTGAGCGGTATGGCGCATACAAACCCCTGACTGGCGATGAAGCGTACAACGAGTATGGCTTAGCCATGCTGAAAGGCGGTATTGGTGGCGGCGTTGTTCGTGGCGGGTTGGCGGCTGTTGCGGGGGAACAAACTCCTCCTGGCGGAAGTCTGCTTCAAGGCGGAAACAAAACCCAAGACACCAATGCTATCCAGCAAGCGTTTGACCAACCTCAGACTTCTGGGACACCGCTTACAAACGTAACGCCCCCACCTGCGCCACCTATCACGCCATCGGCTGATACCACGCCACCTCCAGCACCCATCGTGTCTGGGGGCACAACGCCCATTGCACAGGCTACCCAACAACAGGGCCAAGCGGACGCTGCTGCACAGCAACAACAGCAACAGCAAGCACAACGTGACCTGACAATCAGCCAGTTTGGTTTGACCGGAGACACTCCTGGCACTGGAAGCTTCTTTGGTCGTCCGATCTTTGGGCCAGCAATAAATCAGGTTGCTGATGCACTTGCCCCTATTGCAGCGCAGTTAAACCCTGCCGAAGCTGCCATCATGGACGCCATTGTTACCGCAGACCAAAAGCTGGGCAACAAACTTTTAAGCTTTCAATTTAACGCCGATAAAATTGCCAACTCTGTCCAGAAGGGCGTGCAGGCGGTTACGACTGCGGCTACCAAATTCCAGATTGCTGACGTTCAAACCGTGGGCGAAGCTGCATATAGACTCAATGAACTCTCAAAGTCTGCCAAAGGGCAGGCGCTGGAACAAATCAACGCCATCCATGAAGCCTTGACTGGTAAGGACACGGAAGGGTATATTGCATCACAGACCTCAAAACCGAAAGGAAAATCAAATGTACAGCAACAACAGCAAGTGTCTTCCGGGCTGGGAACAGTTCCAGTCCAAGGCGGAACAATCCAAGGCGATGGCGGACTCACTGGGCTTTT
>Ga0209358_10002771_pt1 | contig 13185 bp, 15 predicted proteins | sample LauGreFa1BDMLBSN_2_FD_187574 | JGI IMG/M metagenome (GOLD analysis project Ga0209358, IMG submission 187574) | Freshwater lake microbial communities from Lake Michigan, USA - Fa13.BD.MLB.SN (SPAdes) (version 2) | ecosystem: Environmental > Aquatic > Freshwater > Lake | place: Lake Michigan, USA...
AAATCAAGTTTATATAGGTTCCTATCCGCACTTGTTGAAAACTATCATTATAGGGAGGTATATATGAATGACGATACGGAACTCTATGAAGATGATCCCGACTTTGATTAGTGCCAGGCAACTTTATATGATTAGATTCAGGTGATCTAAGATATTCTCTGGCACTTACTTTTAAAATGCCAGAGAATATTCGAGGATCTGTAACACACTAATTTTGAGATACATCTGTATTAGGATTACTCTTTTTTAACTGAGCTCAAATAATCCAAATGATTGCGATGCTTCAAAGTTGGTGTACTTTAAGGTTGTAGAAATATTTGAATGACCAACAAGACGAGATACCTTAATTAAACTGAGGTGATCACCATCTTGAAATCCCTTTCTTATTGAACCAACGACCCACGATTTTCTGAGTAAATGTGACGAGCAGCCTCCAATATACTTTACCTTATAATCCTTCATTATCCCCTTTAGAATGCGATTAAATGACTGTATGGACATGGGTTTTAGTCCATTGGTCTTTTGTGAGGATAATATGTAATTTGAATATTCTGGGGCCATCGCCTCATCTACAATATCCAATACTTCTTTGAGCTTGGTAGACATGACTAAGATTCGTTCTTTATCTGTTTTCTTTTCAACTCTGATAAATCTTTCGCCCACCTGAACCCCGAGTAAATCTTCCCATTTGAGGTTGAGGTTGTCAATTACTCTCATTCCGAGTCTAACACCAATAGAAATCATTAATAAAGCACGCGCCCTATCTTTTGTTTTATTAGTTTGAAAGTCTCTCAGCAATCTTGATTCTAGATTCATGACTGTATCCCAGTCAAGTGAGTAAGTTGTTGTTTTAGTTCCTTTTTGCATTTTTAAAATCTTTTAGTTGATAAAAATATATCATGGCTAAAATAGACAGTTAGATCAAAATGGCATAGTAACTAAACATTTTTTAGCGCAATTTTAGCGCTTCAAAACTAAAGCGTTGATTTTTAACTAGATAGAAAAATGAAAATGTTTACTTATTAATATAAGTGAACATTATAAAGAAATTCAATCTCTCCTGGCAATCCCTTAGCAAACCTCTTTGCAGGTACCAAACTATAAACAGTTGTTTTGAGAATATAATCTCCTGACTTCTTATCCTTCTTTGTATAAGGAATTGTCATTGGGTATTCATCCTTCAGGAACAACCATGCTCTTAAACTCATCTTCATTACTAAATCATATGATTTTGCTTTCTCACCAAATCCAAATACATCAGGTTTAACATCCTCATGTTTAGATTCATTTGTCATCTTTAGATTCTTGACCTGTACATCTGTAATTCGTTCTAAGTTGAAGTATTTGATTCTGCCAGATGATATTTCATATGCGACAAGCGATGTATAGTTATCCGTAAACTTAATAGGTTCAACTACCCTATCACTTATTTGTTGACTATTTGCAGAGTAATATTTCTTAAGTGCAATTACCTTTCTTTCTTGTATACCTTTTGTAACCTTCTCCACTAGATTACTTAGATGAACTTTAAGTAGATTATTACCTGCCAATGCCGCCTCATTATTCAATGATAGTTTTTGAATGATACTATCCTTTAAAGGACTACCCTTCGCAACAACCTTTATCGATTCTTGGATTAGTTTGATTTCTGCAGCAGTAAACGTTTGTTTTATGTCCAAGTTGCCATTATCAATATAAACCTTACGGTTGGAGTCCTTTTCAACATTGAATCCAACTGCCTTTAAAAGGTCAAGGTACCTATAAACGGTTCTTTCGGTACTTCCTATCAATTTTGCGATAGTCTTCATGGTCTTAGCAGGACTTGCCTGTAAAACTGATATTAGTTGAAGTAACCTCAGTAGTTTATTTTGATTATGCATTAGATTATAAATTTAAGACAATTGAGGTCTCGATATTATTAAATTTTATTATTCGACTCTAGTTGGCGCAATTTTAGTCTTACTTCAACTTTATACGACTGCCAATTTGGATTGTTTTGCTTTGGGGGAGGTGAAATAATCTAAGGCAGTTGACATATATCATAGATTTCAAACAAGCCCAATCATACCTTTCTAACATGAAAAATTAACCATATGAAAAAAATATTAGGTGTATTTCTATTATCGACTATTACATTAGTTGGTTGTATTTCTTTAGCTCAATTAAGAGGAAATACATATTCGTATTCTCATAAATTAACAGGTGATAATATTACTGATAATTTGTACGAGGATAACGATTTGAAAATCACATTTATAGTAGGAATCAAAGAGATAGATTTTGAGATCTATAATAAGACTGATAAATCTGTAAAAATTATTTGGGATGAAACTTCATTTATTCCATACGGAGAAGGAAAAAAGGTAATGCATAAAGGAGTTAAGTATGCTGACAGGGATGCGGCTCAAGTTCCTACTTCAATTCCATCAAAAACTTCATGGAGTGATATGGTAGTTCCAACTGATAATGTTTATTTTAGACAAGGATATTATAGTCAATATGCTAGTAATCCTGGAGGTTGGGAAACTCATGATTTATGGTTAACAGCTGATTTCAATAAACCTGAAACCGAAGCTGTAGTGATGAAGCTCAAAGGATGGAAATACCGATTGGTAATGCCAATGGAAGTTAATGGAGTAAAGAAGGATTATACATTCAATTTTGAGATTACTGATGTCGTTAAAACTGCTCCTCCGGTAACTAATTAGAAAATGAATGAGATTATTATTAAATTAGTAGAAATAATTCACCATGTCTAAATACGGTTTCTCGTTCTCGTGGAAAAGAGCATTAGGTATATCTGCTGCGAAACAACGTTTTGCTCGTCAAACTGGGATCCCAACCACACAGTCTGGATTAGAAAGAAAGGTTGGCAGAGGTATAATTAGTTTATTATTAAGTTTGTTTACAGGTAAAAAAGAGTAAATGAAAAATTATATAATCTTATCAATACTCTTTTGTTACAGTTCTGTGAGTGCACAAAAGTTTGACTATTACTTTGATAAGGGTCAAACAAACCTTGATACAGGTAATTATAAACTTGCAATCTCTTATTATGATTCTGCATTAAAAAAGAGTCCTAAACATGCAAGTAGTTATTTCAATAGAGGGTTATCAAAAATAATCATTGAAGATAATAAAGGAGCGATACTAGATTTTACGAAGTATATCACACTTAATCCTAACGATGGGGAAGGTTATAGTCAAAGAGGGGATGCTAGAAAATATTTAAAGGACACTATTGGATGTTTAAAAGATTATGACAGTAGTTTAATACTTAAACCAAACAACTACGATACAAGAATAAGTAGAGGACAAATTTTGTGGGCACTAGATTCAATGGAACAATCCCAGAAAGATATGAATTATGCTGTTTTATTAGATTCGACGAAGTTTGATGGAGTTTACTACAAATCTATTACTCACTATTATATGATGCAGACGGATTCAGCTTTAAAGTATTTTACTAAATCAATTACAATTGATTCAACTGATGACAGACCATGGTATTATAGATCAAAATTGAAGTATTATAAAAAGGAATTTGATAACTCGTTAAAGGATATAAATCAGGCAATTGAATTAAATAATAAAGATGCAGATTACTTCATAGCCAGGGCCAAAATTTACATGTTCAATGAAAATGAATACGACGACGACTTGGGTGAAGATGATCTATATACGGCCTTAAAAATGGGCTCAGAAGAGGCCAAGAAGCTCCTAGATGAATACTACACTGAAGATGATGGGGACTAAGTAGCATCATGATTTTATATTATGTTTTCATATTTTTAGACTTAAAACTAAATCTCATGAAAACTATAAGCAGAAAGGAGTTTTATGACCTAGTATGGTCTAAACCAATATCTAAAATTTCTAAAGAAACCAACATTAAGGAAAGTATTATTAGGGGCATCTGTCAAACCTATAAAATACCTCTTCCAATAAACGGGTATTGGTCAAAAGTTCAATTTGGTAAGGAAGTAGAAGTTTTTCCATTTGTAGAAGAATTTGATGGTTCAGATGTTATTGATTTATACCATTTTGAGACAGCTGAAAATGAAATTATAAGAAAAGAGCAAGTTGAAGTAATTGAGGAATTCGTAAATGAAAAATTACCAAATTATCCTACTAAATTAGAGAACCCCCTTGAAGTAATACTTCAAACGAAGAAAATGCTCACTAAAAAAGATTGGTATACTTATTACCAAAATACAACTGAGGATACTCCTAATATCAGTGTAGAAGTATCTCCAAGTATGTTCGATAGGTCATTGCTTTTTTTAGACACCTTATTAAAACAATTTATTAATCGTGGCCATATTATCGAATCAAAAAGAGGGGGTACTAAAATTATAATCCAAAAACAGAGTATACCAATAAGATTAAGAGAGAGTTATAACAGAGTAAAAAAATCTAATCCGAAATGGTGTGAATCAGAAGATAAGGTTGCAAATGGAATACTTTGTTTTCAAATTGACGAAAGTTATAAAAGAGTAGAATGGAAGGATAGCAACTCATCTAAATTAGAAGATAAAATTCCAAGTATCATTGCGAAAATAGAAGATATATGTTATGAAAGACAACGGGAAGAACTTGAAAGAGTAAGGGAGAAGATTAGGAAGCAAGAAATATACCATTTAATTCAGGCAAGGAAAAAAGTTATTGAAATTCATCTAAGTAAATTCAACAAATTACTAAGAGAAACAGCAAGGCATAAAAAAATTATGGATATGAGGTCCTATATTGATTCTCTTAAAAAATATGAAAATGGGAGTCCTGAAATGAAGGAATGGATTGAATGGGCTACCTCTGCAACAAATTGGTACGACCCATTAGTCAAGTTCGATCACCCATATTTGAAAGATGTTGATAGGGATACTTTAAGTATAAACGCGTTAGATAGCGAAATTGAAAATTGGTATAATAGTTACAATACTCATGATTATGGCGAAGACAATGAATGGGATGTAAATATGGAATTTATGACTGAGTATTAATTCAAGTAAACGTTTATAAATCAAGGATTTACGTTAAATCTTGAGTCCTTTTTTGTTTTTCCTTGAGGTTTGAGTGAGGTTTCGTAATTTTATTTGCTTATGAAAAACTATTTAATTTATATAATCTTTAGTACATTTTTAAATTCTGTACTAAAGATGGAAATACTCAAGAAGATAAGTCTATAAAACAGACGTTGCCAAATAATATTACACCAACTAATGCAGTAATAAACGAAAAAGTAGGCTTGAAAATCGCCTACTTTGAAATTGGACTCTATACAAAATAATTATATATACTTTCAATATGTTAAATCTGCTTTACAAATAAAGGATATAGAAAATGTAAAAGAGTTAACATCATTGAGAAATGCTTTTAATACTAAGTATCAAGATTTACAAAAAAATGGGCCTAGTTTATCACAAACAGAAATTACAAGTCGTCAACAAGATTTAGCAGTATTAGAAAAAAAATATACCAATAAAGAACAACAATTATCCCAAGAATTACAAGAAGAAAGTGATAAAAGATTGCAAGAAGTAAAAAAGAGGATTCAAATGTATTTAGCTAAATATAATAAAGACAAACACTTTGCCTTTATATTTTCAAGTAATCCAGACTTAATGTACTTCAAAGATCCCACATACGACATCACATCTGAAATCATAAAAGGACTTAATGAAGATTATAAGAAAAAAAGTGATTCAAATTAATCAATCCATCATTAATTTTTTTTGAATACAAAATGATATAATAACGAGCACCAAATAATAATTTGAAATATATTTTGTTGTATTTTCTGGGTATTAAAACCATTATCTAAAAACACACTAGTATCCATCAAAAATAAACATATAGCAGATATAATAATAGTGTTGATACTTGTAGATTTTTTGTTAACTGATAAAATATTATAAACTGGTTTTGTAATAAAAAATATTATGACATACCCTATAAAAAAAGATAAATAAACTAAAGAAATATTATCTTGGTTAAAGTATAATATTGGAATAACAGAAAAGATTACGGGCGTTACAAAATTATATATGATAAGGGCAATAGTAGTGGTGATTTTTTTCATGCTTTATTATTTACTAGTTAATTTAATTTATTCAATTTTGTTCTGAGGGAGCGAGTCTCTTTTGACTTCTGTTTCATATCAATTTAGGTTTAATTATTTAAACACAATACTAATTTATATTAAATAAAAGTAGTATATTTATATGAATAATCTATAGTTTAAATTTCAATAAAAATTTTATGAAAAAATATTTTTTTTCAATAGGTCAAGACAAAGAAGGTCCAGTTTCATTAGATGAATTAAAACAAAAAGATTTAAAACCAAATACCTTGATTTGGCATGAAGGGCTTGAGGATTGGGTAGAGGCTAAAAATATTGAAGAATTGAAGGATTTTTTTGAATTATCTCCACCGCCAATAGACTCAGAAAATGACAATACTAATTCTTTTGAATCAGTTGGAGTAGATTCAAAAAATAATACTAAATCCTCGGTAAAACTAGGAATGTTTGCAAATCCTTTTTCTTTTAATGGCAGGATAAGAAGAACCGAATATGGTATTAGTTTTTTAATTGTTGTGTTTATGATTACACTTTTCGCTGAACTTTTAAAGGATGGATATTCTGTTGCTAGCATTGGATATATTCCAACTTATTGGTTTTTATGGGCACAAGGAGCAAAGAGATGTCATGACCTAGAAAACAATGGTTGGTTCCAAATTATCCCATTTTATGTTTTTTGGTTAATATTTAAAAGTGGCAATAATCAAATGAATCAGTATGGAAGACCACCTAAAGGATAAAAAATGAAAACATTTTTTTATATTATATGTTATTTATTTTCGATACCATTATTTAGTCAGTTTAATAATATTGAAAAAACAATTTATAAAAATATAAATTTTTCGTTGAGTACACAACTTGGCGAGTATTTAAGTATAAAAGACCACCCTAAAGCAAAAGGGGTTAATTTAAAAATTCAGGTACCAGTTGGATGGGAAGTTAAAGAAGGTGACAGGCCAAACATCGTAAAAAAATTTGTTAAAGGGGATAATGTATATTTAATACAAATATTTGATAATGTTACATTCTATTCTAGAAAGCAATCAAGAGAATCTATACAAAAAGAAAGTTTTGTCAGTGATCTTATACAAAAAGAAAGTTCATTTTTGAAAAATTTTGAAGTTTTAGAACAGTCAATTATTACAATTGATACTTATCCGGCTATTCAATATAAAGTTAAAGGAGAGATTGAGCAAATGGGGTATAAGGTACCATTTATTATGAAATCTTGGCTTATTCTTTATGAAGATAAATTTATTATTCTTCAATCAATGGCTAGCAATAATTTAAATTTTAATGAAAATGAACAACTCTATTCAATCATAACTAATTCTGTTATTTTCCCAGAACATTATAATTAGAAATGAAAAAATATTTTTATTCAGATGGAACTAATAAGCATGGCCCCTATTCTAAGGATGAGTTGTTATTGCAAAAAATTACGAGAAATACTAAAATTTGGTATTTGGGAATTGATAAATGGACTGAACTATCAAGTATTCCGGAATTTGATACTTTTGTATTAAGTATACCACCCGAGATAAAAAATATAAAAATAAATAAACAAAAAGATGTTATAGAAAAACCACTTAATAAAAATCATTTTTCGTTAACTGTAAATAAAATCGCATTTAAAAAAATATCTATATTAACTATTGTAATTTTTGTATTATTAGTTGGTGTAATTTATTTTAAATACCAAAATAAATCAAATATCAAAAAAGGTATAATTGAAAACTCTTATGTAGGAGATGAGGATTTTAACATCTACATTGATAAGTATTATCGTGACCTTGAGTATTATGGTATTTTCCCAAAGAAACCAAAAACTTTGATTATTAAATTTTCAAAATTAGACCAATTAGATAATACCACTCATTTGCACGGCATTTCATATGGATATAATGATGACGATAAGATTGAGATATATATAAATCCAACCTCTTGGACAAAATTTAATAAACCAATGAGATATTTTTTAATGTATCATGAACTATCTCACGATTTATTAAATCTTGAAGATTTAGACAAAGGTCTTATAAATGAAGGTAGACTCATGTACCCTAGTCTTTACAGTTATGAAAACAAGAATATGGATGATTTTATTGAAAGTTTTCAAACCCTATTTGAAGATGAAGCAAAAAAAAGAAAATAATATGTACCAACTAAAAATACATAGAATATAAAAAATAATTAGATAAGTTAGCATGTTAATAATTTACATATTTGGTGGGCTAGTCGCAATAGTATTTTTAATAGAGTACCTTCAGACAAAGAGTAAAAATAACTCACCGTATTTTAAAATTAAAAAGAAACTAGAAGAAGATTTAATACAAGCAAGTTTTTCAGGTGATTGGAAAAAGAAACAAGATTTAAACCTTCAACTTCTTTGGTTAAAAATTATAAAAAATGATGTTGAAGTAAGTAATATTTCAGGTAAGAACAATATTCCCGAAAGAATTTACCAAATCACAAAACTTACGGAGAATGAAATAATGTTTCAATCAAATTGGCAATTGGATAATTTTTATCATTTCCCATTAAGTCAGGAAATTATAGCAGGATATAGAAAAACATTAGTAGATAATGATTATAAGGTATACAAACCTGAAAGTATCCTTCCATATCCAAAAGACATTATAAAGAAAGCTATCCTTTTTACTTTTGACTATCTAAATCACGATAAACCTTTGTATACAATAACAAATAAGAAAGAATTAGCTGATAATCTAAACGCAATAAGGGCTACTTTACTTGAAAATTTTGTAAACACTTCCAAAAGTATTTTACCAAAAGATGCAATTGAAAACTATCGAATAGGAAAGCAATTAAGAGACGAACAACTATATAAAGAGGAAGATGATTTACATCTAATTGATTGGAGAACTGCCAGTGATTGGATGATCAAAGGTGTTCACTATGCAGAATCTAAACAATATGAATACGCCTTTATTTGTTTTGAGAAATCAGAAGAACTCAATCCAGACAATAATGATTTGAAAATTATTAAGGGCATAACTTATTATTGGGTAGGTGAAGAATACCTTGAAATAGGAGAAAAAGCTCTTGCATTTGATTATATTACAAAGTCTGCCAAATTTCAAAACGAGGATGCAATTAAATGGTTAAATGATTATAAAAAGTAAATTTATATACATACCTCTGCGTGAGGAAAACACCCCCTGAATTCGACTGAAATCGGTCATTTTCCGTTTTGTCAAAACGTAACTAATTACAAATCAACGCCTTCATTTTCTTGAAAAATCTTCATAACCCTGAGGTCACGAGTTCAAATCTCGTTCTCGCTACATGAAAATCAAGGACTTACGTTAAATCGTGGGTCCTTTGTTGTTTCTGCGTGAGGTTTGCGTGAGGTCTTGCGTGAGGTTTTTGTCATTTCTTACCGAAAAAACGAACCTCTGATGCTGTTATTTCTACGGGCACCTCTAACTTTGCATCATTCAAAAATATAGACAATTTCGAGCGATGCAAAACAATGAAAATTCCAAAGCAATACCTGTATCAAAAACGCTTGCGGTTCTTATTGGCTTTCCAATTATAGCCACGCTTATTTCCTTGTTGCTTTTAAATCGTCCACTTATTACAAATCTTGGGCTTGATTTTTTTAATACCTTCTGGATAATCATAACGGTTTGGTATATAATCCAGATCTTTATTGTTTCAAAAATTCTTCATTCAGCAGGTTGGGAATGGGCAGATATTGGGTTTTCATTTTCTAAAAAGAAAACATTTTTTCTCATTGGTGGCTATGTCCTTTTTGCGCTTGGTTTGGTTGTTTTTATTGAATTAGCATTGGCAAATTCTATAGTAGATACAGAAAAGATGAACAATATTTCTTCTTTGACACCCAAGACGACAACAGCAAGGATAATATTTGTTATTATGGGTTTGACAGCAGGATTAGCAGAAGAAATTGTTTACAGGGGATTTGCCATTAAAGCGTTGATAAGTAATAAAATCAACAAATGGTTGACGGTTTTCATTGCTACTATTCCCTTTATTTTTCAACACGGCTTAAAATCGATTGACCAATTTTGGTGGTTTTTAACATGGGGAGTTGTTTTTGGAATACTTTATTTATGGCTCAAAAAATTAACTTTTAACATTATAATCCACTGGATTGTTATACTTTCTGCAATGATTGCCATTTTACAAGTAATTCAATAAAATTTGAATTATGATTTGGTGGATTTTATTGTGCTTATCTGAAACGTTTTTGACTCTATTGCTTGCTGGGGGGTAGTTTAATAAAAAATAACTTCCTGCAATTTGTCACGAAGTTCAACCCTTCAATTTCCTAATTGTCACATACTCAATCATCGCATTATAGTTGCATCTCCTCTGCGTGAGGAAAACACCCCCTGAATTCGACTGAAATTGGTTGATTTCCGTTTTATCAATACGTAACTTACTACAAATCAATGCATTCATTTTCTCAAAAAATCTTCATAACCCTGAGGTCACGAGTTCAAATCTCGTTCTCGCTACATGAAAATCAAGGACTTACGTTAAATCGTAGGTCCTTTTCTGTTTCTGCGTGAGGTTTTGTTATTTTTATGAAATGAAAAAGACAGTATTATTTTTAAGTATTTTGGTATCTCTTTTTTGGTTTGCTAGTCAATTTATAAATATATATCGATGTGCTTTGGTTGGAGCTATTTTTGAAATTCTATGGCTTCCAATGATACTGATGGTATTTTGTCTTCCGTTGATTTCTTTCTATTATTTATTGAAAGAAAAATTTAGCGTCAATTCTACTTATTTATATGCAATCCTAATAATGTCATTTACATTTTTAATCATATTATTTTTCAAGAAATAGTTTCGTTATTTACAAAATGTATTCAAATTTCAATAATTGCACCCATTATCATTAATTCATCCACTGCGTAAGGAAAATACCCCCTGAAATCGACTGAAATCGGTTGATTTCGGTTTTGTCAAAACACGAACCTTCAATGCTGATATTTCTACAGCTGTTAAGACCTTACTTTTTTGCTTTATACTTTGCTATCAAAAATTGAATTAGCCCTTTTCTGTTGTGAATGAAATATTTAAACACAAGAAAGTCAACTGCGACATATGCTCCAATCATTAAGATACCAGAAATTAAGTTGCTTGTCATAACGAATTATTTTTTAAAATCAAGGCATTTATCTACTGAAATATCATTAAATTATCAAGGTAGTTGCAACTTTCGTTTTTAAGGGTAGCCACACTTAACAAGTCATTTGTATTTTGTATTATTATTTTGCGTGAGGTTTGCGTGAGGTTTTGCGTGAGGTTCTTGTTATTTTATAACTTTTCCTATGTTAAAGTTTTGTGCAGGTTTTGTTTTATCCACGTAAATAAGTGCATCAAAATATTCATAAAGATTAGTTGACCATAGCGCTGATTTTTCATTGATATAAACTGCTCCAGCTTCATAATGCTCATATTCCTTATTTATAAAATCTTTTAAGGACTTATAAGGGGCAATATCTTTAAAATCAATATAGAATATTGGTGTTTCAAGTTGTGAAAAAGCATTTGTCAAGTAGCTCTTTTTGTGTGGTTTCACATAGTTGTTCGATAAAGCCCAGGGTTCATCTTTGAAGATACTTTTGGTGAAACTGTACATTAAGTAAAACAGATTTGTAGATGGAGGGCTTTGTGCAACAAAACCACCTTCACTAAAACTGAAACCAATGTTATAATATTTTTGTCCATATAATTTATTCAAATGCGTTCCCATCCAATTTCCTGACTTAAAATCGTCAGAGAACGAACCTTTCCCAATATGTCCATTATGTGCCCAAAGCATTATTTTACCATTATTATTGCTCTCTCTTATCCATTTTATGTTTTGTGTCATCGAGCTATCTCTATAAGAATATGCAGTATTAAAATCTTGCTCTCTAAAATAATTTAATTTCTGACGAAGTACAGCAATTGTTTGCTTAGCGAATTTATAGTCTGTTGAATCTTGTTTAAATAATTCTGTTTCTTTACTCAAGACAAATTCTTCAAGTTTATTTAACTTATTTAAATTTATTTTTTGCATTTCATCTAATCCTTTATCGTCTAACTTTCTTATTGCAATTTTGTTCTCCTCAATTTTCTCCGGTAATAAACTCTTATCAAAGTTGGGAATATATTTACTGAGGTATTTGTCAAGCCAAATTACACAAGAGGTAGCGTCTTGCATATCGTATCCATAAAATTGAATCATTTGATCTGCAGATTTTCCTTTATTGTAGTTTTTCATCCATTCAATTAAATCTAAAACCTCTTGCGACTGCCAAACCCAGTATCCATTTCTTGACAATGCTTCTTTTGCATCTCCTTCTGCAGTCAGAACATATTTGTTTATATCATAACAAGCCGCAAAATTAGCTTCAATTCCAAATAATTTAATATTTTGATTTTGAACTAAGTATTTAAAAACTCTACTTTTTAGTTCAAAAAATTCTTTTGTTCCGTGAGTTGCTTCGCCAAGGCCAATTACTTCTGCTTTTTTTAATTTTTCATTTAAAAAAACAAATTCTAAGCTATCGTTTTTAAGGGCATCCTTAGCAATTGGATAAATATGGCTTTTAAGTAATCTTAAATCGCCTTCTGATAATTGCTGAAGTTTCTCCTTTTTGGTAAACAAATTTGTAATTGTATCACCAAAAAATGGATGACCTAAAACAGATGAGGCAAATGTTCTTGTTATTATAATCAATATAATAACAACTAAAATGGAGACAATTTGTAATCTTTTTTTCATTTATGGCCTTTTAAGAGGATGCTAAATATAAAACGCATCAATAAAATAAATTTAATATTCAAAAATAATCACTGCTTATTAAATTGATATCAAGAAAATACACAGAAGGCAAAAAATATATTTATATGGAATCCCGTTGGAGTGTATTATAACTTCTTTCAATTCAATATGAAGTTTAACTCTTCCCCTCCCCATGATAGTTACAATATCATTTATGCTTTTGTAGAAGCTAATTTCCAAATACTATAAGAGTGGAACAGCGCAATAAATAAATTACTTATGATTACGGGGTTGGTTAAAGTGCCAACCATGATGGGGCTTATTACTTTATAAA
>Ga0209358_10002773_pt1 | contig 13176 bp, 7 predicted proteins | sample LauGreFa1BDMLBSN_2_FD_187574 | JGI IMG/M metagenome (GOLD analysis project Ga0209358, IMG submission 187574) | Freshwater lake microbial communities from Lake Michigan, USA - Fa13.BD.MLB.SN (SPAdes) (version 2) | ecosystem: Environmental > Aquatic > Freshwater > Lake | place: Lake Michigan, USA...
ACCGCCGGTGGCGGATGGAACACCCCATGAAGCAATCATTTCCGAGCGGCGACCGGTTCATGATCATGCGAGCGTGGCGAGCGCGCGCAATCTGCGGTCTGGTTGTGGGCGCCGCGCTCGCCGTGATCGGCCCGATTTCGGGTGTGCCAGGCACCTTGAGCACGGCCCAGACGGCAACGTCCAGACCGGCGCTCAGCGTATCGGCGATCACACCAACACGGGAGACGCTCGCCCTCCGCCTGCCTGCCAACGGCAGCATCGCCGCCTGGGATGAAGCCCCCATCGGATCAGAGACAACGGGTCTGCGCCTGACAGAGGTCCGGGTATCAGTGGGCGACACGGTCCGGCAAGGCGATGTGCTCGCCGTGTTCGCGTCGGCCACCCTGGAAGCAGACCTCGCACAGGCACAAGCCACCGTCAGGGAGCTTGAGGCACAGTGGTCGGAGGCTCGAGACAATGCCGAACGCGCACGGACACTGCGCGGCACCGAGGCACTGAGCGCCACGCAACTCGCCCAGTACCTGTACGCCGAACAGGTCACCATCGCACGTCTTGAGGGCGCTCGCGCCCAGGAACAGGGTGTACGCGCTCGACTTGCGCAAACCCGCATCCTCGCGCCTGACGGCGGCATCATCAGCGCCCGTCCGGCGAGTGTCGGTTCGGTGCCTCAGCCTGGACAGGAGTTGTTTCGCCTGATCCGCCAGGGTCGACTGGAATGGCGCGCCGAGGTCACATCGGACGAACTGCTGCGTATCAAGCCCGGCACGTCGGCTCAGCTCGACCTGCCCGGTGGCATCACCATGGGTGGCCGGGTCAGGATGCTGGCTCCGCTGGTCGATCCGCAGACGCGCAATGCAGTGGTCCATGTTGACGTCGCCGCCATGAACAGCCCGGATGGCGCCCGGCTTCGCCCCGGCATGTTTGTGCGCGGCCGATTTCTGCTTGGTGAGGCCAGCACGCTGGTGGTGCCGCAGTCGGCCATCGCCATGCGCGATGGCTTCAGCTACGTGTTTCGGATCGAGTCTGATCAGCGCGTGACGCAACTGCGAATCCAGACCGGAAGAATCACGGCAGAGCGCGTGGAGATCGTGTCCGGCCTGAAGGGTGACGAGACCCTGGTCGCAACCGGCGCCGGGTTTCTCAACGACGGAGATCAGGTCCGCGTGGTGCCCGCCCCCGCTGGCCGGCGCTGAGCAAGGACCCGCCCATGTTCAACGTCTCCGCCTGGTCGATCCGGAACCCGATTCCGGCGATTCTGCTTTTCGTTCTGCTCTGTTTCGCAGGCGCGGTGGCTTTTCGCGCAATGAAGGTCCAGAACTTTCCCGATATCGATCTGCCCACCATTGTGGTGAAAGCCGCCCTGCCTGGCGCTTCGCCCTCCTCGCTTGAAAACGACGTCGCCAGAAAAATCGAGAACGCGATCGCCTCGGTGCAGGGGCTGCGGCATATCACCACTCGAATTCAGGATGGCGCGCTGTCGCTCACCGCCGAGTTCCGCCTCGAAAAACCGGTACAGGAAGCGCTCGACGACGTCCGGTCTGCGGTCCAGCGGGTGCGCTCGGACCTGCCCGCCGATCTGCGCGAACCGATTGTCCAGAAACTCGATATTGCCGGGCAACCAGTACTGGCCTACGCGGTGAGTTCCAGCCGCATGGACGATCAGGCGCTGAGCTGGTTCATTGACAACGAATTGTCGCGAGCGCTCCTCGCAGTGCCAGGCGTGGGCTCGGTCAATCGCGTCGGGGGCGTCGACCGCGAGGTACGCGTGGCGCTCGATCTCGCCCGCCTCCAGGCGCTGGGTTTGAGCGCGGCCGAGGTATCACGCCAGTTGCGGCAGGTTCAGCAAGAGAGCGCTGGCGGCCGCGCCGATGTCGGAAGCGCCGAGCAGCCGATCCGCACCCTTGGCGTGGTAAAGAGCGCCGCCGAACTGGCAGCCATCGACATTACCGTGGGCGCCGGCCCCGGGTCAGCGCACGGGTCTTCCAATGTGATGGCGGGCGGCAGCGGCACCCGGCGAAGCGTGCGACTCGACCAGATTGCTGCCATTACCGACACGCACGCTGACCCGCGCTCGGCCGCTCTTCTCGATGGCAAGCCGGTGGTGGGCTTTGAGGTGTCACGCAGCCGTGGCGAGAGCGAAGTGGCTGTGGGCAAAGCGGTTCGGTCGGCTCTGGAACGCCTGTCGCGCGAGCATCCTCATGTTCGCCTGACCGAGGCCTTCGATTTCGTCACACCCGTTCAGGACGAATACGACGCATCGTTGATTCTTCTGTACGAGGGCGCAATTCTGGCGGTGCTGGTGGTATGGCTGTTTCTGAGGGACATCCGCGCCACGCTGGTATCGGCGGTGGCCCTGCCGCTATCGGTGATCCCGGCCTTCATCGGCATGGCGTGGCTTGGATTCTCGGTCAACGTCGTGACCCTGCTCGCGCTTTCGCTGGTGATCGGCATCCTGGTTGATGACGCCATCGTGGAGGTCGAGAACATCGTTCGACATCTGCGGATGGGCAAGTCCCCCTATCAGGCTGCAATGGAAGCCGCCGACGAGATCGGCCTTGCGGTCATCGCCACCACCTTCACGCTGATCGCGGTGTTTCTGCCAACCGCTTTCATGAGCGGCATTGCAGGCAAATTTTTCAAGCAGTTCGGCTGGACTGCGTCGCTTGCGGTGTTTGCATCCCTCGTGGTGGCCCGCATGCTGACCCCCATGATGGCCGCTTACCTGCTGCGACCCATGGTGGCCCAAGGCAACGAGCACGAGCCGCGCTGGATTCGCGGCTACCTCGCCACCGCCCAGTGGTGCCTGCGTCACAAGTTCCTCACGCTCGCGGGCTCACTCGCATTTTTTGCGGGCTCCATTGCGCTGATTCCGCTCCTTCCGAAAGGGTTCCTGCCGGCGGATGACAACTCGCAGACGCAGGTCACGATCGAATTGCAACCCGGCTCAACGCTCGCCCAGACGCTGGCCGTTGCCGAGGAAGCGCGCACGCGTCTGGTGAACCGTATCCCCGAGGTGAGGAGCATCTACACCACCGTCGGTGCAGGTTCGGCAGGGGCCGATCCGTTTGCGGCGGGCGCGCTCCCGGAAGTGCGGCGCGCCACCCTTACCATTCAACTCAAGCCCCGGGGTGAGCGCGAACGCAAGCAACCCATCGAGGCCCGGATCCGCGCTGAAGTCGAAACGCTGCCCGGCGTTCGGCTCAAGGTCGGACTGGGGAGTTCAGGCGAAAAATATGTGCTGGTGCTGAGTTCGGGAGACGCCAATGCACTCCAGGCTGCCGCGCAGCAGGTTGAACGCGACCTGCGCACCATTCCCGGCCTGGGTAGCGTGGTCTCGAGCGCGAGCGTGGTTCGTCCAGAGATTCGGGTTCGTACCGACTTCTCCCGCGCAGCAGATCTGGGCGTGACCAGCGCAGCCATCGGCGAAACGCTTCGCATCGCCACGCTGGGTGACTACGACGCCGCGCTTCCCAAGCTGAATCTTCCTGAAAGACAGGTGCCCATCGTGGTGCGGCTCGACGACCAGGCCCGCAGCGATCTGTCGCTTCTTGAGCGGCTCACCGTTCCGGGCGCAGCCGGTCCAGTGATGTTGTCACAGGTGGCCAGTGTCGAACTGACCGGCGGGCCTGCTGTGATCGATCGCTATGACCGCTTGCGCAACGTAAGCTTTGAAATCGAACTGTCCGGGGTACCGCTGGGCGAGGTGACCGCAGCCGTTCAGAAGTTGCCCGCCATCGTGTCGCTGCCGGCCGGTGTACGGATGGTTGAAGTGGGCGACGCAGAAGTGATGGGCGAACTGTTCGCGAGTTTCGGGCTTGCGATGCTCACCGGTCTGCTATGCATTTACGCGGTGCTGGTGCTGCTGTTCCGAGACTTCCTGCATCCGGTCACCATCCTGGCGGCGCTGCCGCTTTCGCTGGGCGGTGCCTTCGTGGGACTGCTGGTGGCCAATCAGAGCTTCTCCATGCCTTCGCTCATCGGCCTCATCATGCTGATGGGCATTGCCACCAAGAATTCGATCCTGCTGGTCGAGTATGCGATTGTCGCGCGACGCGGTAACGACGGCACAGACGGGCGCCCCGCGTTTGCGCCCATGTCGCGCGCCGAGGCACTGATCGATGCCTGCCGAAAGCGGGCACGTCCGATCGTGATGACCACCATCGCGATGGGCGCGGGCATGTTGCCGATCGCGATGCAGTGGGGAAGCGGAGACGGCAGCTTCCGGTCTCCCATGGCAATCGCCGTGATCGGTGGCCTCATTACCTCCACGGTGCTGAGCCTGCTGGTCATACCGGTGGTGTTCCTGCTGATCGACGATTTCTCACAGCGGATCGCGCGCTGGTTCGGGCGCGCGCCGGCCCCGCTGGCCACCCGCTCGCCGAGCGTTTCCTGATCCATGCTTGCACTCAAGCTCGCGCTGGTCGCGCTCAGCATGCTGTCGGCCACCTGGGCGGCCCGGCGGTTCGGTCATCGCGCCGGGGGCCTGATCGCTGGCTTTCCGCTGATCATGGCGCCACTGATCGGGCTGCTGCTGATCGATCTTCCCGGTTCGCGTGTGGCCGAAATCTGCTGGACGACGCTCGCCAACTTCACTGCCTGCGTCGGGTTCATCGTGGCCATGGGGCTCGCGGTGATTCGGTTCAACTGGTGGCAGTCGATCCTGATCGCAAGCGCTGCCTTCTTCGCACTCACGGCGATGACGTTTCTGCTGCCTGTCCCGCGCTACCTCACGGTCGGACTCGGACTGCTGGCGATCGGCATCGGTCCGTGGCTGATTCCGGCAGGCCGCCCGCCCGAGGGCGGCGTCAGGGTGCCGCCGATGGAACTGTTTTTCCGTCTGGGCGCAGCCCTCGCCATGGCCGCGAGCGTGCTGCTTCTGGCTGCAGACACCCCGCCGCTGGTGAGCGCGATGCTGCTGACCTACCCCATCAACGGATCGGTGCTGCCAGCCTTTACCCGCGCACTGTATGGCGGACCGGCCGCTCGCAGCGTGCTGACCGGCTTTGGAATCGGCCTGCGCGGCGTGGGTCTCTTCCTGTTTGCCACCGCCCTGGGCCTGGAGACATTCGAGAGCCGCTGGCTGGGATACGCGATTGGTGTAGGCTGCGCCGTAGCGTACGCATTGTGGCTGTGGCGCGCCGGACGGCGCTGAACAACCCTGAACAGGAAACGCACTGATGGATACCCCCCGCCGGTCTGTAATCGTGGCCATGCTCGCCTGCACACTCGCGCTCACGCCGTTTGCGGCCACAGCCCAGGATCAACTGTTGAAGCCGGCCGCCCCCTGGCCAACCGTGAGCTCGACGGTCAGTGCGGCAATCGAACGGCTGATGGCCGATCCCCGGGTCAAACAGGCGATGGACTTCCTTCGCGAGGACGACTCGCGTGCGATCCAGGAAATGATCACGCTCACAGAAATTCCTGCGCCAACTTTCGAGGAAGGCCCCAAGGCGAAGGAGTTTCTGAACCTCGCCCGCGCAAGTGGCCTCAAGGACACCCGGCTCGACAAAACGGGAAACGCCATTGCGATGCGGCCGGGACGCGGCAACGGTCCGCTCATCGTGCTCGATGCACACCTGGACACGGTGTTTCCATTGGGTACCGATGTCAAGGTGAAGTTTCGTGACGGCCGCTATTACGGTCCGGGGATCACCGACGATACCCGCGGGCTCGCGGTCATGCTGTCGATCGCGCGGGCCCTGGAGGCTGCGGGCATCCGGACCGTTGCCGATCTGATGCTCACCGGCACCTGCGGGGAGGAAGGCAACGGCGATCTGTTCGGGGTGAAGGGATTGGTGCGCGACACCCCCAACATCGCCGCTTTCATCGGATTCGAGCCACTGCCGGTTGGCGCGATTTCCATCCAGAACACCGCATCGATCCGCTACGAGGTTCGCTACACGGCTCCCGGGGGACACAGCTTTGCGGCCTTCGGCGATGTGCCGAGTGCCATCCATGCCGCCGGACGCGCGATCGCCGCAATCAGCGATATTCGGCCCCCTTCCGAGCCGCGAACCACCTTCACCGTGGGCATCGTCGCGGGAGGGCGGTCGGTGAACACCATCGCGCCGGAGGCAAAGATGGAAATCGATATGCGCTCCAACGGCATGACCGAGTTGCGCGCACTCGAGCGCCAGGTGCTTGACATGGTGCAGAAGGCTGCCGACGACGAGAACCGTCGCTGGAATCTCACGTCGCTGCAGGTGACCACCAAAAAAATCGGCGAGCGCCCCGGCGGCATCACGCCACCCGATTCACCCATCATCCAGGCTTCACTGGCCGCCATCCGCGCCACCGGCAACAAGGAACTCGCCATGGTGGGCATCAGCACCAATGCCGGCGTTCCAATCGCCGCCGGCATCCCCACGGTGGTGCTGGCCCCCGGCGGCAAGATGTATGGCTTTCACGCGCTCACGGAAGCAATCGACCCGACCGGTACCTGGCAAGGCGCACAGACTGCGCTGCTCACCATTCTGGCCATTGCCGGCGTGGACGGGCTGACCGAACCGCTCGTTGCCAGGCGCTGACCGCGCGCAGCCCGGGTCAGGCGACCGACGCGGCGCCTCGCGCGCGGGACAGCACCCACTCCGGGGACGCGTCCGCTCCTTCCCCTGCCCACACCACGAATTCGTCCGGGCGCACCAGGACCAGCGTTGCGCCATACGCATCCCGTGCGCTCGAGGACGCGTCGCGAATCACCGACAGTGGCACTCCACTCTGGGATGCAGCCGTTTCTGCCGAGCGGATCCAATGTCCGATCAACCCGGCTTGCTGCGGATCGTCTGATTCCCCCAGGACCATGAGCGAGTAGCCAGGCCCGAGTTTCTCGAACAGGTTCCCGCCGTCGGCTGCCAATTGCGGCGCAAGGTGGTGTCCTGGCCGCGCGGTGAACTGGTGCGTACCGGCAGCGCTGCAGCGCCCGCCGGGCGGGCCGAAGACGATGGGTGAACCTTCGTAGTGCGGCTCGAAGCCCTGAATTTCCGCCGGGCTGCCCGCTGCGCGAGCCGCCCAGGCCGCATCGAAATCCGCCCGATCCCGAACCGGATCGTGGTCGTGGAGAAACTGGCGATCGACTTCGATGAAGTTGCGAATGAAGTCGCGCGCGGTGGATTCGAACACCGGACGCCGTTCAAGATCGTAGGAGTCAAGCAACTCTGGACCGGCCCAGCCATCGAGCACAGCAGCCAGCTTCCAGCCCAGGTTCCGGGCATCCTCGAAACCGGTGTTGATGCCGTAACCGCCATACGGTGGATGGCTGTGTGCCGCATCGCCGGCAAGCAGTACCCGACCCGCGCGATACCGGTTGGCCACCTCGAAACGAAGGTCCCAGAAGCCGATGTGATCGAAGCTGCAGTCGAACGACGCGCCGACTACTGATTCCAGATACTGGTGGAAATTGAAATTGTCTCGGGTGGTACCGGCCGGGACCGGGGAATGAAAGAACCAGGTCTCGCCGATGTCGACACGCCCGAAAAATTGCCAGTAGCCTTTCAACTCGGGGTGCAGGACGTTGAAGAACGATTTTCCGCGGTAGCGGGCAATCAGACCGTTCAAGGACTTCGATCGGAACACGAGCAGTACCATCCGGGTTTCATGGTCATCGCGTGTCTGGGTGATGCCCGCGCGCTCCCGCACCACCGAACGGGCGCCGTCACACCCGACGACCCAGGGCGCCTCCAGCGTTTGCCGCATACCGTCACCCGATTCGATGTCGACCCTGACGCCAGCCTCGTGCTGCACGAGGTCGCGCACTGTCCAGCCGGTGAGGAGCGTGATCTCGGGCAACTGCGCAGCGCGCGCGCGCAGGACTGCTTCGGTGGCGTACTGCGGCAGCCGGGTGTTGTCGCATGCGTAGTAGGGGCGGACGATCACCCGCTGATACCAGTCGTAATGCCAGTCCGAAAGCAAGGTGCCGTAGGCGGTCAGGCCGCCGATGCCGAACGACACCGGGATGGGCGACGCATCACGGATCGCCTGCTCCACACCCCAGGCCCGAAAATGCTCCATCGTGCGCTGCGTCAGGTTCTGGCCCTTTGGAATCGGCGGAATGTTCACATGGCGTTCGACGACGGTGCTGCGTACGCCTCGCAAGGCGAGTTCGATTGCGAGACCGATACCCACCGGACCACCGCCGGCGATCAGTACCTGAGAGGGCTTCGTTGGAGGTGAATTCATGATCGACACGAACAAGCGATTGCAATCCGCGGATGGTATCGCAGACCGTCACCTCATGAGCCTTGTGCGCGCCACCCTGTGTCAGGCACACTCGCGCGTCCCGCGCACCGAGCGCCGCCTTTCCCGACCTCCCCCACATTCGGCGCCCCCCAACATGTCAAGCCTGAAACCGAAGCGGCTCAGAAGCCTGGTCTCCATCCTGGTGGTCGCGCTCTGCACCACCAGTTGCCATGTCTTCGACGGCGACCCTGCCCCGTTCGAACTCAACATTGCGCATGTGAATGATCACCATTCGAACATCCGGCCATTCGAGACCACGCTGGTGGTCGACGGGATCAGCACCACGGTTGAAATTGGCGGCTTCGCGCGCCTCGCCACGCTCTTCAAACAGGCTGCAGCCACCACCCCGAATCTGCTGAAGCTTCATGCGGGCGATGCCATCACCGGTACGCCCTATTACACCTTCTTCGATGGCGAAACCGACGCACTGGCCATGAATGCCATCTGCTTTGATGTCTTCATCCCCGGCAACCATGAGTTTGATGATGGCGACGCAGCTCTCAAGAAGTTTCTCGACATGCTCGCCTCCGACCCCACATGCAAAACCCCGGTCCTGGCCGCGAACATCCGCCCGGCGGCGGGGACCCCCCTGGCCCAGCGCCCAGATGGATCACCCTATTTTCAACCCTATCTGATTCGCCACGTGGGCGGGATACCGGTGGGGATCATCGGTATCGACGTGAAGGGCAAGACGCAAAACGCCTCGCGACCGCTTCCCACCACGGTGTTCGATGACGAGACCGAAGCCGCGCAGCGCACCATCGACCAGCTGAAGACCCTTGGCATCCGACACATCGTACTGATGACACACATCGGCTATCAGCCTGATCTCGCGCTCGCCGCCCGCCTCACCGATGTCGACGTGATCATCGGCGGCGACTCGCATACGCTGCTTGGGGAGTTCTCGGAAGTGGGCTTCGCCGAGCCGCAGGGCACCTACCCGACGGTGGTTCGCAACAAGTCGGGCGAACTGGTTTGCATCGGACAGGCGTTTGAATATGCGAAGGTATTCGCGCAGATGCGCGTGGTGTTCAACCTGGACGGAAGCGTTCAATCCTGCGATGGAACAGCATCGCTCGTCATCGGCACGACCTTCAAACGCAACAAGCAGCCCCTGTCAGCGCAGGAGAGCGCCGCATTCGAGGCAAGGCTTGCGCGGATCAAGGGGGTTCGGGTTGCCGCAGACGATACCGAGGTCGCGAGCCGTCTTGCCCGCTTCGAGACCGATTACTCGGCCCGAACCCAGACTGTTATCGGCACGCTGGGGGCGGCCGATTCCCTCTGCCTGGTGCGAGAGCCGGGCTCGGCCAACCGGGGCGGTGCCCTCTGCGACGGCGTTGAAACCCGCGCGCGGGGAGCCGACATTTCGCAAGTCGTTGCCGAGGCCTTCCGGCAGGCGTACGGCGGCGGCATCGCCCAGTTCCCCAGTGCCCATTTCGGCCTTGTCAACGCAGGCGGGGTACGGGTTCCAATCGAGAGCGACGGCGTCAGTCCCCGCATCTTGCGAAACCAGGATGCCTATCTCGTACAGCCGTTTCCAAACGAGCTCTTCAGCATCCGGATAACGGGTGCCGAGATCGCATCGGCTCTGGAAGAAGGAGTCGCCAACTGGCTCGACAATCGCAACTCGAACGGCTCGCATCCGTATGCGAGCGGCCTGCGATGGAATCTTGATCTCACCCAGCCGCGCGGTCAGCGATTCACCGGCATCGAGGTGAAAGACCCCAACACCGGAAGCTGGTCTGCCGTACAGGCCAATCAGACCTATCTGGGCATACTGACCGATTACCTCACGCAGGGCTTTGAGGGCTATGACACGCTCAAGCGCGTCTGCACCGGTGCGGGTGATCGGTGCGCCACTGCTGGCAGTCTATTTGCCGATCAGAGCCTGATCAATTATGTGAAGAAGATCGCAGCGACCCCCGCGCCGAACAACATGGTCATGCGCCCGGTGTGCGGGGACTACGCACACCAGCGCGTGCGCACCCCCGCCGGCCTCGATCTCCAGCCCTGCCCCTGACGCGGCACCGTCAGTTGCCCTGAATCCCGTTATCGCGTGCCAGCTGCCGCCAGAACGGGATTTCCCGTGCAATCAACTGCGCGAAGGCTGCGGGCTCAAGCGTGGCCGGCACGCTTCCCTTGGCGAGAATTTTTGCGCGCACATCGGGGAGCTGGTTGATCGCGACAATTTCGCGATGCAACCGGTTGATGATGTCGGTGGGTGTGCCGGCGGGAGCGAGAAGCCCGATCCAGAGCGAAAGCGTCAGGTTGATGTCGAGCTCGCGCATGGTCGGAACCTCGGGCAGTCCGGGCATGCGCTGCGCCGACGTCACTGCCAACGCCCGCAGCTTGCCGCTCTGCAGACCGGTGATTGCAGGCCCCGAGTCGGCCAGCGCCATGGTCACCTCGCCGCCCATCACCGCCTGCACCGACTGGTTCGCCCCCTTGTAGGGAACATGCGCAAATCGCGCACCGGTCAGCTTGTTGAACAGTTCGCTCGCGAGCTGAAACGACGCCGAACTCGCCGCGTAGTTGCTCTTGTCGGGCTGGGCCTGCGACTGTGCGACCAGCGCCTTCACCGTGGTCGCCGGGTTGGTGGCGTTCACCAGCAGCACAAGCGGCGAGTCACTCATGATGGAGATCGGTGCCAGATCCTGCGGGCCGTAAGGCAGCTTGTCGTTCAGTGCGTGATTGAAGATCACCGGCCCGGGCGCACCCATCATCAGCGTGTAGCCATCGGGCTTGGCGCGCGCCACCTGGGTGCTGCCCACCACCGCCCCCACGCTGGGACGGTTCTCGACCACCACCGGCTGACGCAGACGCTCGGAGAGCTTCTCGGCGAGCAGCCGCGCCATGAAATCCACGCCACCGCCCGCGGCGTAGCCGACCACCAGCGTCACCGGCCGGCTCGGCCAGTCCGCCGCTGGGGCTTGGGCCCGTGCGGTGCCCGGCGTAAACGACGTCACCACCGCGACCATGAGGGCGGCTGCAACAGGCAAAACATGAAGACGCGAGGCGGATGCAGCGTTGCGCCGGCTTGCGACAACAGACGAATTGATGAAAGGCATGACGGTCTCCGGAACAGGCGATCGGTTATTGCAGACCGATCTGGACATTCAGCACTGCCGAGCGCCCGGAATCAAGTGCTGCAAGGCAACGGGCGATGGCAGGCTCGACTTCGGCGGGCTCGCTCAACAGTTCACCGTAGGCGCCGAAGGCCTCGCCCACCTTTTCGAAGCGACGGGTAGCGCCCTGCAGCCGCGCATGATATTCGTCCCCGGCAGCCGATGCGCCGTCGGGATATACGCGCAGCACGGCCTCCTTCACCGCCTGCCAGCCACCATTGTCCAGAATGACTGTGAAGATTGGCAGACCATAACGTTCCGCCGTGGCATAGACAGAGCTGGGCGTGCCGAGGTGAAACGCGCCATCACCGAGCACATGCACCGCACGAACATGGGGCCGGGCGAGCTTCACACCCAGCGCCATACTGCCGCTGTAGCCCAGCCCACCACCGGCGCCACCGATAAAGCTGTGTGGCTCGGTTCGAATGATCTGGTTCAGCACGGCAGGCGAATTCCGAACCGCTTCATTGATCACCACGTCATGAGGGGCCAGCGCCCGCGACAGCGCCGCACATACATGGGCCGCAGAAAGAGCGCCAGGCTCGCCCGACCTCGCGGCTGCGCGCGCCAGTGCCTCGGCCCGGGCGGCGGCCGCCGCGTCGAGCTCGCGCATCCGCCGCTCGACGCGGGCGCGAAAACCTGCATCGGCGCGGGCGCGTACCAGCGCACTGACCTGTCGCAGTACCGTGGCGACATCAGCCTGCATCCGCAGATCGGTCGCGAACCCCCACATGGGGAAATCCTGTTTAATTGGATCAACATCGACATGTGCCCACCAGGTGCGCGCCTCCGGGGTCACAAAGCGCGGCAGCCACGGCACATCGATATCAACCAGCAGACCCACGTCTGCCCCAGGTAGCACTGCGGCCGGATCAAAGCCCGCAAAACACGGCGATCGGCGCGAGATGCCCAAAGCGCTGGGCATGTAATCGACCACGCGAATTCCGCACAGAACGGCGAGTTCCTCGATCGCTGCAACCGCCTCGGCGCGTCGCCCCGCATACGACGTGATCAGGACCGGGCGCTCGGCCGCGATCAGTCGGTCGGCGATCAGCGCAGCCCGGGCATCGTCAACCCCGCCGAGCCGGGCTGGCCCATAGCGAACAGCATCGAACTGCTGGTCTGCCGGCACGGCTGGCGACTCGGCCAGCACCTCGCGCGGCAGCGTCATGTATACCGGGCCGGGTGGATCGGAGTGCATGACGCTGTGCGCGCGCCGCAGCGCCTCGCGCGCCACCACAGCGGTCGGCAGGTTGTATTCCCACTTGACATACGGTCGCACCAGGCTGCCGATGTCGAAGGGATCCTGGATGAAGTGCACATAGTTGTCCCGCGACCCAGGGAGCTCGCCGCGCAGGGTGTACGGCGCCTTGCCCGCCATCAGCAAGGCGGGAAGCCGCGCGCGCTGCAGGTTATGTGCGCCCATTGCCGAATTGGCCGTACCGGAATCGACATGAACCAGGACACCCTGCCCCTGACCGGTCACCGCCGCATAGCCCGCGGCCATATGGACCGCCACATTTTCGTGGGGACAGAGAACCACCTCTGGGAGCGGACGCCCCGCCGCACGGAACCGCGCCATCTCCTCGATCAGGCTCACATGATCAGTACCCATGTTGGCAAACAGGCAGCGGATGCCCAGGTCGTTAAGCCCTTCCAGGAAATGCGCTGCACCCGTGGTGGGCGCAGAGGCCGATGGAAGATCGGAGGGTGAAGCCGATGGCCGCGCTGAGGCGGCAGCGGAACTCGGGGCGTTCAAGACAGTCTCCGGATCGGAAAACGATGGAGCGCGACTCTATCGCGTCCGAGGGCCGAA
>Ga0209358_10002775_pt1 | contig 13169 bp, 18 predicted proteins | sample LauGreFa1BDMLBSN_2_FD_187574 | JGI IMG/M metagenome (GOLD analysis project Ga0209358, IMG submission 187574) | Freshwater lake microbial communities from Lake Michigan, USA - Fa13.BD.MLB.SN (SPAdes) (version 2) | ecosystem: Environmental > Aquatic > Freshwater > Lake | place: Lake Michigan, USA...
TAGGCAATAATGCCCCTATGGGATTACTGCAAACTATAGGCCTGCGTAAAAAAGACGTAGAGGCGCAATTATCGCCGCCTATTATGCAACAAACTTACGGCGCGGGTGTTTATACGTTTGGCGGTTTGTATAATACAAATGGCATACCGTTTATAGATAGAAACTTAGCGTTACAAGTACCGGCAGTAAGTAGATGCCGTAACTTAATCTGTGGAGTAATTGCAAGTATAGATTTAGAGCTAATACAAAAAAGTACAGGCCGTAAATTACAAACGCCTGTTTGGCTAGATCAACCAGATATTAGACAACCGCGTAGCGTAACAATTAGCTACACGGTAGATAGCCTGTTGCTATATGGCGTTGCTTATTGGCGCGTTACTAGCTTGTATGAGGAGGACGGCAGACCTAGCGGGTTTGAGTGGGTAGCTAATACGCGCGTTACAGTAACTACAGACCAGTACGGCGATGAAGTTGATTACTACTCTGTGAACGGGCAGCGCGTACCAGATAGCGGCGTAGGGTCTTTAGTAACTTTTCAAAGTTTATTACCCGGCGTGTTAGAAACGGGCGGGCGCACAATACAAGCCGCGTTAGATATACAAAAAGCGGCAAGCGTTGCAGCTGCTACACCTATGGCTACAGGATTTATTAAGAATAGTGGGGCAGATTTACCAGAGGCACAAATTAGCGGCCTACTGGCAGCGTGGAAAGCCGCGCGTAACTCACGCAGTACGGCTTATTTAACTAGCACGTTAGATTATCAAACTGTTGGTTACTCACCTAAAGAAATGATGTATAACGAGGCATCACAGTATTTAGCTACAGAAATAGCGCGTTTAATGAACGTACCGGCATATTACATAAGCGCGGATATGAATAACTCAATGACTTACCAAAATATAATAGACGGGCGTAAAGAGTTTGTAGCTTACTCATTACAGCCGTTTATAAGCGCTATTGAAAACAGGCTTAGTATGGACGACGTAACCCGCCGAGGTAATCAGGTGCGTTTTGCGTTAGATACAACATTTTTACGCGCTGATACTTTAGCGCGTTTGGAAGCTATAGAAAAAATGCTAACGCTAGGTCTTATAGATGTAGAGCAGGCACAAAGTATGGAACAGCTAAGCCCTAATGGACTAACAGAGAGGCCAAACAATGCTATTAACATTTAGCGGCAACATAGAGGCAGTAGATAACGGTGATAGGCGCACGATTAGCGGCAAAATCGCGCCGTATGGAGAAGTAGGTAACACAAGCGCCGGGCGCGTAGTGTTTGCAGAAAACTCTATAATCGTGCCAGAGCCAAGCAAAGTAAAACTTTTAATGCAACACGATAACAGCAAACCCGTAGGCCGTATGCAAAGCGTTACCAGTAATAAGACCGGGTTATATGCCAGTTTTAAGGTTAGTGCTAGCACACGCGGTAGCGATGCAATTTTGTTAGCACAAGAACAGCTAATGGACGGGCTAAGTGTAGGTGTAGAGGTAGAGGACTCACGCCAAGAAAAAGATTATCTGCTAGTTACGGCTGCTACCTTAAAAGAGGTATCTCTAGTAGAGAGCGCTGCATTTCCAAGCGCTGCCGTGTTAAAAATTGCTGCACAAGAAAACGCAGTAGATCCAAACCAACCCAAAGAAACTAAAGGAGAAACCGTGGACAAAGCCCCGGACGAAATGGCAGCGGAAGGCACTTATTTGCCGGACGGTGCAACAGTAACGCTAAAGAGCGTTAGCTATAAAGATGATGAGGCCGCGGGCGCTACCGAACCGGTAGAAGCCGCGCGCAGAATTATTAAGCCAAGTGCATTAAACTCACAAAGAGTACGCACACCTATTACAAGTATGGGCGCATATACAGAGCATAAAATTAAAGCTGCTCTAGGTAATGAGGAGTCAAAATTATATGTAACAGCTGCCGATGATAGCTGGACTACAAACCCTGCATTTAACCCAACCCAGTATCTATCAGAGTTTGTTACTAATACACGCTTTCCACGCAGCGCGGTAGATGCCTGCTCTAAAGGCGTATTGCCACCTAAGGGCAACACAATTAACGTACCTGCACTTGTAGACTCAGAGGGCGGCCTTTCAGGTGTAGCACCTGTAGTAACCGTTGAAGCTGAGGCCGGGGCTGTAGCTAATACAGGTATGGTAACCCAGTACTTAACCGGTACTGTAAATAAGTACTCAGGTATGAATACGCTTTCTGTTGAGTTGCTAGAGCGCACAGATAATCCACAATTCTTTGCAGAATTGACTAATCAGCTCCAAATTGCTTATATGAACGCAACAGATCAAGCGGTAATTACTGCAATTAATGCAACAGGCTTTACTAGCACAGGCGTAGCAGCTACAGCGGCAGGTTTGATTTCTTACACCGCTGAAAGTACCGCTAACGTCTACAAAAACAGCGGATATTTTGCCCAAAACTTTGTAGGCAGCACCGGTATCTATAACCTGCTATTAGGTGCAACAGATAGCACAGGCCGCCCAATTTTCAACGCTTATCAACCAAACGCGGCAGCACTTGCTAACGCCGGCGGTATGGTAAGTAATAACTCTGTACGCGGTAACGTATTAGGTCTAGATCTTTATGTAGATAGATTTATGACCGCTGGAGTAGCTGATAACTCAGCATTTATTCTAGCTCCAGAGGCGTTTACTGTTTATGAAAGCCCACAGGCTTATATGAGCGTAAACGTAGTATCAAACCTACAGGTACAAGTAGCTATTTACGGCTTTATGGCAACTATTGCCAAGATCCCATACGGTATCTGCCGCCTAAATATCAGCTAATAAATAACTAATAGTCTGGCAGGGCCTTAGCCCTTTGGCTCTGCCAGACCTACAAAGAAAGGTACAAATATGCCGGCTACTTACGTTACAGCTGCTACATTAAAAGCATCTTTAGGCGTTGGCACTTTGTACGATAGCTACACTTGGATAGAGGACACCTGCCAAGCTGCCCAAGATCTAATTAACGGGTTTTTATGGTTTGACTCTGCCCCGGTAGTGGGAACTGCATTAGTGAACAATGTAGCTACCGTGATGATAGCCAACCCCGGCCTGTTCACTACTGGTCAATCCGTTACTGTAGCCGGGGCTGGCGCTACTTTTAACGGCACTTATACAATTACTGGCACAGTACCGTTTAGCACAGGTACAACTAATTTATTGCCAGCGTTTAATTTACAGCTTAACTATTACCAATACCCACAGGGTTATAGCTTTATACAATATGCAAAAACGGCAGCTGACCAAAACTTTAGGCGCGTAGTACCTAGCGGCACTATGACCGGTGATGATACAAAGACGGCTACCTACGCTAATACACCTGCTATAAATGCAGCTGCACTTATGTTAGCTGAGAATATCTGGACTAGCCGTTTCAGCACACAAGCCGGCGGCGTAAGCGTAGACGGTTACAGCCCTAGCCCCTTTAAGATGAGTAATACTTTAATGGCATCTATACGCGGCTTACTAGCCCCGTATCTTTCACCTAACGCTATGGTGGGATAATGCCTACAGCCGCCATAACTACATTACGCAGCACTATAGCCGCTGCCTTAGCTAATAATGCTGTTTGGAGTACCTTTAGCTACCCGCCAAGTACCATAGTAGCTAACAGCGTAGTAGTAGCCCCGGCAGATCCTTATTTAACGCCTAGCAATAACTCACAAGCTGGCATTTCACCGCTAGCTAATTTTAAGATAATTATGACCGTGCCGATGTTTTCTAATGAAGGCAACCTACAAGGCATAGAGGACACAATAGTAGCCGTCTTTAATAAATTGGCTGCTAGCTCTATCGTGTTTAACGTTACCGCTGTAACTGCACCTAGCGTTTTAACGTTACCTAGCGGCGACTTACTAACAAGTGATTTACAAATATCCGTACTAACGAGCTGGAGCTAAAATGGCACTTACAGATGAGGATAAAGCGTTTCTAATCAAGATAGGGCAAGAATTGCCTAAAGAGGTTAAAGAAACAAAGAAAAAAGAAACACCCGTAGAAAAACCGACACAAGAAACAGAGGTATAACAAATGGCAATTTTCCTATCTAATGGCGTAGTAGTTACGCTAAATAGCGTGGACTTATCAGATCACGTTACTAGCGCAACTATTAACCGTAGCTTTGATGAGCTGGAAGTAACAGCTATGGGCGATACCGCGCATAAGTTTGTAAAAGGCTTGGAAGCTAGCACTATTACTATTGATTTTCTTAACGATACTGCTACAAGTGAAGTATTACAAACCCTGCAAGCCGCTTGGGGTACTACAGTACCGCTAACACTTAAGCAAACTAGCGCCGCGGTATCGGCAGCTAACCCAGAATATCAAACCACAGTATTAGTTAATAACACTACAGATATTAACGGCGCTGTTGGCGATATTTCTACACAGAGCATTACATTTACTTGTAACTCAGCTATCGTAGTAGACGTAACACCTTAACCACTAGACAAAGGGGCAAACAATGGCAAAACTTAAAATAACAAGGGCAGACGGTAGCGTAACTGAGCATAAAATTACGCCCCGTATTGAGTATGCCTTTGAGCTGTATGCTAAAAAAGGTTTTCATAAAGCCTTTAGAGATGATGAAAAGCAAAGTGATGTTTACTGGCTTGCTTGGGAGTGTTTACGCACTAGCGGGGAAGTAGTAAAAAGTTTTGGGGCAGAGTTTCTAGAAACCTTAGCTAAAGTTGAGGTTTTAGATGATGACCCCCTGGAATAGTTGGGCGCGGTAGTTTTGGTTATCTAATTGCACAAGTTGCAGTAGAAACCGGAATACCGCCCCAATACTTGCTAGATCTAGATGATGTGATGTTTAAGAATATATTAAAAGTTTTAACAGATAAAGCTAAGGCGGTGCAAGATGCCAACAGAGTTAAAAGGCGCTATTGAAGCGCGCAAGGCATTACGCAAGTTTACGCCGGACTTATCTAAAGAATTGCAAAAAGAAATGGCAGCGCTATTAAAGCCTATAGTTACAGTTGCCCGCGGTTTTATACCTGCTAATGTTTTAAGCGGGTGGAGCAAGGCAGAGGCTAGCGATACTGCAAAATATAGACAGTTTCCTAGATTTGATGCAGCTGCCGCTAAACGCGGTATTGGGTATAGGACAGCGCCTAGTAAAGTTAATAGAAGTGGTTTTAGAGCTTTGGCGCGTATAGTAAATGCAAGCGCTGCCGGCGCTATTTATGAAACCGCCGGGCGGCTAAACCCACAAGGCAGACCACAAGGGCCCGTAGTAGATCGCTACCTAAATGGCGTTTATGATAAAACTACACATACCGGTAGGCAGTATTCACAAAGCCTAAACCCTAACGCGGGTAAACAGTTTATAGATGCCTTAGATGCCACAGGTAAAATAGTAGATGCCAATAACCAAACAGGCGCGGGGCGTAGGTCTAGAAAAATGAAAGGCCGCGCTATCTATAGAGCGTGGGCTGAGGACGGCGGCAAAACTAACGCAGCTGTAATTAAAGCTATAGAAAAGACCAAAATTATATTTAATAATAATTTTAAGGCGGCGGCATAATGGCTGTAGATCCACAAGTAGTAGTAAATATAGCCTCTGAGTTTACGGGCAAAAAAGCGTTTAAAGAAGCTGAGAGTGCTACGGGTAAATTACAAAAAGGTCTTAAAACACTAGCCAAGTCTTTAGGTTTAGCTTTCAGCGTAACGTCTGTAGTGGCGTTTGGTAAGGCCGCTGCTAAAGCGTTTATTCAAGATGAAGCGGCAGCTGCTAAATTAACTAAAACAGTAACTAATTTAGGTTTAGGTTTTGAGGATACGCGGGTAAAAGCATTTATTAGCGATATGGAAGCGCTAACCGGCGTAACAGATAGCCAGTTGAGGCCAGCATTTGAAAAACTATTGACTACTACGGGCAGCGTAAATAAGTCGCAAGATTTATTAAAAACCGCTTTAGATGTTGCAGCTGGCAGCGGGCAAGATTTAGTAACAGTAGCTAATGATTTATCTAAATCATATTTAGGCAATACTAAAGGCTTAACTAAATACAATATAGGTTTAACACAGGCAGAATTAAAGGCTGCTAGTTTTGAGGATATACAAGCCAAACTAAATACACAATTTAGCGGGCAAAACCAAGCTAGGTTAGATACTTACGCAGGTAAGATAGATTTACTAAAAGTATCGTTTGATAATATGCAAGAAACCATAGGTAAAAGTTTAGTAGATGGTTTTGCATTATTAGCCGGGGATCAAGGCATAGGCTCAGCTACTAAAGCTATGGCAGAGTTTGGGCAACAGATAGCAGACGTTATTACGGGTGTTGCAACTTTAACCAGCGTATTAAATAAGTTGCCTAAGTCTGAAAATATGGCGTTTTTTGATGTAGGCAATATCCCGGTATTAGGCGCATACTTAAAGATTTTGCAGGGCATAGGTGAGGCGCAAAGATTAGCCCCTAAACCATTTACTACACCTATGACTTTATCCGGGTCTTTAGATGCACAAAATAAAATAAATGCAGCTAGAAAAAAGGCAGAGGCAGAGGCAGCCAAACGCGCTAAAGAATTATTAGCACTTATTAAAAAACAAGCGGCGGCAGAAAAATTAAAACTGCAACAAAAGAAAGACCAATTAGCTTTAGATAAAGCTGCACTAGCTTTAGGTAAAGGTACAGATATATTTGACTTAGACAAAATACAAATACAAGCCGCTATATTAGCTAAACAAGATGAAATAAACAGGCTAGGTACAGCGGCTACAGACCAGCAAAAACTACAGCTAGCTAATGATGCACAACGCCTAACAGTTAAACAGTTAATGCTAGATCTAGAGGATGCAATAGCGGATAAAGACGTAGAGCGGGCTACTAGCCTGTCTAAGCAACTAAATACAGAGCTAGCAATACTAGGTACGCTTACAGGCCAGACCTATAAGCTAAGTGAAATAGACAAAATACTAGAAAGGTTTAAGCCTAAAGATTTAATAAACCTAGATAACCTAGATGCAGCTATACGTAAATTATTAGAAATTGCAGGCTCACGGTTTGATTTTTTAAGCCCTATTATGCCTAGCCAAGATAGGACAAGTATAAACGAATTAGCGCCAGATATAACTAGCCGCTATGTAGCAGGCGACCCAGAGGCTATTAGAGCTGTAGAGGCGCACGCAGACGCTATAAGTATGCTGGCAGAGTCAGAGTTAGCGTTGGCTGATGCGTTATTAGCTGAAAGTGAGCGCGCTTTAAATATAGCTACAGCAAGCCTAAACCCCAGCACCTTGCCTAGTTTTGGCGGCTTTGACCCTGCCCGTTTCCGTATGGCAGATAACATAACAGTAAACGTAAATGCAGGTGTAGTAGGTAGTGAGGACACAATAAGCCTAGCCGTGCAAAGAGCTATATTAGATTTAGAGCGTAGGGGCGATCCGTTGCGTTACACCGGTGGGCTATGACCCTGCCAGTAATAAACGCTATTATTAACTTTAGTACTGGCCCTAGCTTTGCCCAAGCTATGATTTTAGGTGAAGGCATATTAGATACAAACATACTAAGCGATAGCGCGGCTGTAATTGTAGATGTATCGGACGTAGTAGATACAATACAAACTAACAGAGGCCGTAACCCACAAGCCGACCAATTCCAAACAGGTACACTAACTTTAAGAATAGTAGACCAAAACGGCGATTTTAACCCACAAAACCCTAGCGGCCCTTATTTTGGCTTGCTAGATCCAATGCGTAAAGTAGCTATATCGGCTACCTATAACAGCGTTACTTACCCTATATTTAGCGGTTTTATTACGAGCTATAACACTACTACGCCTAAAAATGCGTTAGACGTTGTTTATACCACAATAACGGCGGTAGATGCGTTTAGACTTGCCCAAAATGCACAAATAGCTACAGTAACAGGGGCTACCGCGGGCGACTTATCCGGCACACGCATTAACCAGATATTAGACCAGATAGGCTGGCCTACGTCTATGCGTGATGTAGATGCCGGGCTTACTACGCTACAAACAGACCCCGGCACAGCCCGTACCAGCCTTGCAGCTATGCAGACAGTTACCCTAAGTGAGTATGGGGCGCTTTATGTAGATGCTACCGGCTCATTTGTATTTCAAGATAGAAACGTAACCACGGCAAGCATAGGCGGCACACCTACCGTGTTTAACGATAACGGCACAAATATAGGCTATTTTGATGCTATATGGCGTTTAGATGATACTTTGGTATTTAACGCAGCTAGCATTACCCGTACCGGCGGCACTACGCAGTTAGCAATAGATCAAGCAAGCATAGATAAATACTTTACGCACAGCTATAACCAACAAAACCTACTAATGCAGACAGATGCCGTAGCCCTAGATTACGCCCAAGCCTATGTAGCTAGCCGTAAAGAAACGTCTATAAGATGTGATGCCATTACCCTAGATTTGTACACAGATAACTATAATGCCGGCATAATCGCCGCCCTAGATCTAGATTTTTTTGACCCTATAACTATTACTACAAACCAACCGGGCTCATCTACTTTAACTAAGACTTTACAGGTGTTTGGCGTAGCTATGGCAATTACGCCTAACAGCTGGAAAACGACACTAACCACACTAGAGCCGATAATAGACGGCTTTATACTAGACTCAAGCCTATACGGGGTGCTAGACACCGGCGTATTGGCCTATTAGGGGGAACAATGGCAGCGGGCTTAGGATTTAAGACCTTTACTACAGGTGAGGTTTTAACAGCCGCCGACGTAAACGGCTATTTAATGCAAGGCGTATTAGTTTTTGCTAGTGAGGCTGCTAGAAATGCAGCTATTACTAGCCCACAAGAAGGCCAGTTTGCATTTACTAAAGATACTAACAGCCTTTGGTATTACACAGGTAGCGCGTGGGCCGCTAGCGGCGCAACAGGTGATATAGAGGGTGTAACAGCTGGCACAGGTATTAGCGGCGGTGGCACTAGCGGCACAGTAACTATTACTAATGATATGGCAACTACTATCACAGCTAGCGGCGATATTGTAGTAGGTACAGGCAGCGGAACTTATGATAACTTGCCTATTGGTAGCACGGGGCAAGTTTTAACAGCTGATACAACAGTAAGCCCATATAAAGTCAAATGGGCGGCTGCTAGCTCTGGACAAGCGGCTGCACCTACTTGCACCGCTTACACAAATGGCAATTTAACTTATACCGGTGGAACAGCGCTAAATCTTACCTATACAAGCGAAGAAACCGACACAGATGGCTTCCACAATAACTCTACAAACACAGACAGAATAACTGTTCCTAGTGGTTTTGGTGGAGTTTATGTTATTACTATTAGTTACTTACTTAGCGGTGCTGGGTCGTCTTATCACTATTTACAAATCCAAAAAAATGGCGCAAATATGAACGGCACAACAGTTATGTCTGACCCCGCTGGTCGCGGTTCTTTAACAATAATTGCTGCCCTAGCCGCAACTGACTATGTAACTGCGTCTTTACAACAGAGCAGCACAGGCACTTTCTACACCGAGCGCAGATTTTCCGTCACGAGAGTAGGTCTATAATTATGCAAATTAAAATAGATAAGCCAACAAAATATGTTGATTCAAATATTTTTAATTTAGAAACAGGTTTTAGTTATTTTCAAATAGAAGATGGCTTTTATTTATCGGGTAATGCATCGGAAGCAGAATTGATAACTGCTTTTGCAGCGCACAACCCATTAGAACTTAAAGAACTCACAGTTGCCGAAAAGTTGGCTTCAGTAGGACTTAGTGTTGATGATCTTAAGGCAGCGCTAGGGCTCTAGCATAATCTTGAGGGAAAGTGCTAAAATAAATTATTATGCTAACAAGCTATAACGGCTGGCCTGCCAGTAAAGACCCGGCAGAAATTGGCATAAAGAGTTATGCAGTACCCGGCACTAATAGAAAACTTAGATGCGCTGAGGCTGTAGCACCGTTATTAGTAGGCTTTGCCGCTGAGTTTCACGCGTTAATAGAGCCAATAGATGAAGGCGCTTTAGATGAGTGGGGCTACGCTTTCCGTATGGTGCGCGGCAGTACAGACCGCCTTAGCTGCCATAGCAGCGGTACAGCTATAGACCTAAACGCTACTAAACACCCGTTAGCAGCTGTTGGTACGTTTCCAGCCGATAAAGTGCCAATGCTTAGGGCCTTAGCTAAAAAGTATGGCCTAACTTGGGGCGGGGATTACCGAAACCGCAAAGATGAAATGCACTTTGAGGTAAGTGTAAATGCTAAAAAAGCCGCTAAGATAATCTCAAAGTTAGGAGTAACAAATGCCGACTAGCGCACAAGTAGTAATAGGTACTACAGCTGTAGTAATAGTGCCACAGACCCGTTTTGACCAAACAGCTATTGTACATAATCTAGGCGCGGGTGCTATTTATTTAGGTGGCCCAGATGTAACGGTAAACAATGGTTTTAAGTTAGATAATGGTGATGTTTTAACCGTGCCTGTGGGTGATTACGAGGCGCTCTATGCTGTTGCCGCTGCCGGTACTCATACGGTAGGGGTACTTACACAAATAAACTAAGGGCATTTAGGAGCAAAAATGGACAAGAAAAAACTAGAGGCGGCTGCGTGGAGCTATGGGCGCGCCGCGCTAGCAAGCGTTGCAGCTCTATACATATCCGGTATAACAGACCCTAAAGTATTGGCTAATGCGTTTTTAGCCGGTCTTATTGGGCCGTTAGTAAAGGCTTTACAGCCTAACGAAAAGCAATACGGTATAGGCGCAAAGTGATTAAGGCCCTACTAGGGGCGCTGCTCTGTATAACGCCCCTAGTGGGCTGTGGTTATGACGGGTGGGTGCGCTATCCTTGCCAGAATTATGAAAACTGGGAAAAGCCCGAGTGCAACCCGCCCCAATGCGAAGCTACAGGCGTTTGTACTAAAGACCTTATTAGGATCAACGATTAAACCGGCAAGGCGGCTAAGCCCCGAGGACATACACGCCCGCTTAATCTTTTTTATAGGCGCTGTATTAGCTGTAACTTTTTTTACTATCACCTTTGGCGCTGTTTATGCCCTAGTTTTTGTAACACAGCCAATAGGGGCGCAAGCGCCAAACGATAGAGATTTTATACAGCTGTTACAGACCCTAGCTATATTTTTAACAGGCGCTTTAGGCGGGGTACTTGCTGGTAATGGACTCAAATCTAAGGCTGATAAAGACACAAAGAAAGACACGCCGCTAGAAAGCTAGCAATATGTCGCAGCTATAGGTCATACTTTTACTACACGCTGAGAGGGCTACTCAAGTGTAGTAGTTTTATCAGCCTTAACAAAGGGTGAAATATGTTAGCTGATATAGCAGTAATTACTTTAACGGTGCTAATAGTAGGCCTATTTATGTTAGCTGCCTACAGGACGGGATACCGTGAAGGCCACGGCGACGGTTATTTAAGAGGGCGCAATATTGCTAAAGCCTTAAAAGAGGTAACTAAATGAGCTTTTTAGACGGTTACGAGGACGTAAACGCAAGAATTAAAAGAGCCCGGGCAGAGTTTCCCGGGTTACGGTTAATAGCCTACATAGAGGACATAGATCTAAAAAACGGCTATATTTTAATTAGAGCTGAGGCCTATAAAAACTATGATGATGAAAAGCCAAGCGCGGTAGATTATGCGTTAGAGGTTAGGTCAGACCGCGGCGTAAATGCTAATTTTTGGGTAGAGAATTGCGTAACCTCTGCCTACGGGCGCGTTATTGGCTTGCTTACCCCGGGCGGTGCAGGTAGACCTACAAGGCAAGATATGGAAAAGGTAGAGGCCATACAAGCGCCATTACAGACACGCGGAGCAGGCGGCGCAGTACCTACCGCCGCTGAGTCAATTAGCGCCCTAAAAGCCAAGCTAGGGGCAGAGCCAATGCCAGAGCCGCCTATATGCAAACACGGGCATAGGGTTTTAATTGAGGGTTTATCTAATAAAACAGGCAAGCCCTATAAAGGTTATTTATGCCCCGATAAGGTTAAAGCTAAACAATGTGAGCCAATATGGCTAAGGCAGTATGGCGATAAATGGCTAAGCCCTAATGACCACGCTGAGGTCTTATTAGAGGCCGGGCGTAATTTAGACCCAATAGCGGAGCGTGAGCCTGTACCAGATGAGCTATTAAGTGATACTGAAAGGGCTGCCCGTGATACCAATTAAGGGCGGTTACACAAGTACTAAACACGAACAATTACTAGCTAATTATTTAACTACTTGTTACCCGTGGGTACTTACACCTACCCCGGCGTTTTATGTAAGTGATTACCACATAAACGAACGGGATTTAGGCGGGCGGTCTAATTACATAGGTGATTTAGAGCTACGCTGGCTAAATCAACCGAGTAGCGACCCGGTGTTGTTTGACTATTCTAAAATACAAATGCTTAGCTGTATGCCTATTTTTAAGGATCTACCGACAGCTTATCACCGGGTCTGTTTTAGATTTACAGACGGTTTACTTATGTTGCCTATACCTGCATTACTTGATTTAGAGCCATTTTTGTATAAAAAGCCAGGTGAAGAAGGCACAGAAAGAACTAAATTAAAGGTAATTATAGAAAGAAAAAACTATAACCCGGGCTGCTTTAAGCCAGTTATCATAGGTTAGAAAGGTGCTAAAAACTATGCTTTATATTGAGGCTAACTGCCGCCAATGCAAAACCGTAACGTTACAGCTAGAGCGCGTAGTATCTGACCACCTGCCACCTAACGTTAAATGCTTACAATGCACTAGATGTGGGTTACTAGATATAACGTTGGTAGATGTGGATAAAGCCCGGCAGGTACGTAATTAAGTTATCCACAAGGGCTAAAAACCTGTGGACAACACGCCCAAGCCCCGCTCAAGTTATCCACATATTAGCTTTATGCTTGACTATGCCGGTACGATTACTGCGCGCAGGCAGCGCCCCGAAGGGCGACAGCGCGGCCAAGCTGCGTAATCTAGGGGTAGCTCTATGCCTAATTGTAGGCTGCCTATCTTTACAGAAAGTTCCGGCTAACGCTGATATAAATGCTATAGATGCCTATAAAATATATGCTCATATAAAGATAGGCTCATATAAAGAGTTTGTATGTATTGAAAAGCTGTGGACTAAAGAAAGTAATTGGCGGCCTAAAGCCAAAAATAAAAACAGTAGCGCTTATGGCATACCACAGCTGTTAAAGATGAAAG
>Ga0209358_10002779_pt1 | contig 13163 bp, 8 predicted proteins | sample LauGreFa1BDMLBSN_2_FD_187574 | JGI IMG/M metagenome (GOLD analysis project Ga0209358, IMG submission 187574) | Freshwater lake microbial communities from Lake Michigan, USA - Fa13.BD.MLB.SN (SPAdes) (version 2) | ecosystem: Environmental > Aquatic > Freshwater > Lake | place: Lake Michigan, USA...
AGGATTTATTCCTGTTATTACACCGGTCATAATTATCTGTGCATTGATCGCCCCTGCCAACCTTTCAACTGCATTGCTGACAGGAGCCACCAGCATGCTGCTTTTGTTTATTGGAAGAGCCAGCATCAAACATTTGTTACTTGTGATGCTGATTGCTTTGCTTCCAATCGCGATGTTGATTGGATTTGCAAGGATGTATTACAATGAACAAACCGGAAAATCGGATCCGTTGCCGACTGCATTGACCAAGGGTCGTGTCGAAACATGGATCAAACGTGTACAGAATTTCATGTATGCCGATAAAGAGGAAGCTTCCTTTCAAGTGCAGCAGGCTAAAATTGCTATCGCAAAGGGTCGCTGGGTTGGATTGGGTCCGGGCAACAGCCAAGCAAGAAATTTTCTGCCGCATCCTTATTCAGATTTTATTTATGCAATTATTATAGAAGAGTATGGACTGATTGGAGGAGCACTTATTTTGATGATTTACCTGCTTTTCCTCTACAGGTGCCTCAGTATCATGCGCAGATGTCCCTATGCATTTGGAGCATTTCTCTCACTTGGATTGAGTTTTACCCTTGTCATACAGGCGATGGCCAATATGGCGGTCAACGTAAACTTATTTCCTGTAACCGGCGTTACACTTCCGCTTGTAAGCATGGGAGGAAGCTCCTTCCTGTTTACCTGTCTCTCCATTGGCATCATTCTCAGTGTAGCAAGAAATGTTGAAATCATGGAAGGGAAGGTGCAACCTGAAACTGCAAAAGAAGAAGGAGGTGATGTATGAAAGCATTGAGATTGATCATTGCTGGAGGAGGAACTGGGGGACATATTTTCCCTGCTATTGCAGTTGCAAATGCAGTTAAAAAAATATATGCACCTGTTGAAATTCTTTTTGTAGGTGCAAAAGGAAAAATGGAAATGGAGAAAGTACCGCAGGCGGGGTACAATATAGAGGGCATCGATATTGCAGGATTCAATCGGTCTCAGCTTTGGAAAAACTGGAGTCTTCCTTTTAAATTATTGATGAGTTTTATTCAGGTAAGAAAAATTTTCAAATCCTTTCAACCTGACGCAGTATTTGGGGTGGGCGGATATTCTAGTTTCCCGGTTCTGCGATATGCACAAAAGCAACATGTTCCCAATTTTTTGCACGAAGCCAATTCTTTTGCAGGAAAAGCAAATATCATGTTGGGAAAAAATGCAACAAAGGTCATGGTTGCAACCAAAGGAATGGAAAGATTTTTTCCGAAAAATAATATGATACATACAGGGAATCCTGTCAGATCAGAAATCATACATGCTGTTGTGAACATGGATGATGCATATGAATATTTTGGATTGAAGCAAGGATTGCCTACAGTATTGATCATGGGGGGGAGTCTGGGTGCGAGAAGCATCAACCATGCAATGGTTGAAGGACTCTCCAAACTAATTGAAAATAATATTCAGGTGATCTGGCAAACAGGTAAAGGCAATCTCGAACTGATAGATCAAAAGCTCAGAAAGAATAAAATGGCCTGCATCACCGAGTTCATATCAAAAATGAATTATGCATATGCAGTTGCTGATTTGGTGGTATCAAGGGCAGGAGCCATTGCCATTGCTGAAATCTGCGCAACCGGGAAAGCAGCTATTTTGGTTCCTTATCCGCTGGCTGCTGAAGATCACCAAACTGCAAATGCCATGACACTTGTGATTGCAGGTGCTGGGATTTTAGTCAAAGATGCAAATGTATCCGTAGCGCTCACAGATACAATTGTTTCAATGATCAGAGACAAAGAAAAGCTACATGCCACCGGAGCTGCTGCATCAAAGTTGTTTACGGCTGATGCGGATTTGCTGATTGCAAGAGAAATCATCAACACAGTAACGCAACCATGATTGATCAGATCAACATATCAAATATTCACAAGGTCTATTTCATTGGAATAGGAGGTATTGGGATGAGTGCCATCGCCCGCTATTTTCTTTCTTTGGGAATTGAGGTATATGGTTACGATAAGACATCCACTCGATTGACGGATGCTTTGAGGCAAGAAGGAGCATTGATTTCATTTAAAGATGATCCTTCATCTTGCCCTGTTGATGTTGATATAGTAATTTATACTCCTGCCATTCCATCTGATTCAGGTATAATGCAATTCTACAATCAATTGCAAAAGCCATTGTTGAAAAGAAGTGATGTGCTGGGGCTTATTTCTAAAAATTCTTACAATATATGTATTGCGGGCACACATGGTAAGACCACCATCAGCACAATGGTTGCCCATGTATTGAGAGATGCCGCTTATGGGTGCAATGCTTTTCTTGGTGGAATTTCATCCAATTATGAAACCAACTTCTGGAGCAGCGAAAACAATTGTACTGTGATCGAAGCAGATGAATATGACAGAAGTTTCCTGAAGCTGCATCCAAATATCATAGCCATCACCTCAATGGATCCAGATCATCTGGACATTTACGGTACGGCTTCAGCAATGGAAGAAGCATTTCTGACATTTGTTTCCAAACTGGATGCAGAAGGATTACTGCTTACGAAAAAAGGACTTGCAAAAGAGGCATGCTTTGCTGGGAAAAACCATCTTACCTATCACCTCACTCAAGTAAAAGCTGATATCCATGTTAGTGAGCTGTCCATTGTCAATGGGGGATATCAATACAATGTAAATGGACCGGGTTGGACATTGAAGCAGGTGCGATTGAATATGGGAGGAATGCACAATGTAGAAAACAGCCTGGTAGCCATTGCGATTGCAAAATATCTAAAGATTGCGGATGATCGTATTTTGAATGCAATAGCTGGATTCAAAGGTGTGAAAAGAAGATTTGAGTTCATTGTTAAAAATGAAAAGGCTATCTATATCGATGATTATGCACATCATCCGGAGGAGTTAAGGGCTTTGATTACAGGTGTAAGAGGATTGTATCCCTCCAAAAAAATAACAGTTGTTTTCCAGCCCCATTTGTATAGCAGAACAAGAGATTTTGCAGAAGGATTTGCAGAAAGTCTTTCTATGGCAGATCAAGTAGCCATCATGCCAATTTATCCCGCCAGAGAAAAACCAATTGAGGGTGTTACCAGCGAAATCATATCAAGCAAAATGACCAGTAAGGTTTCATTGTTGCAAGACAAGGATGTGTTGAAATTCATCGATCAATCCAATCCGGAATTACTTGTTACCGCCGGCGCAGGGGATATTGATCAATCAGTCGGACCCATAAAAGCTTTTTTACTGAATCAATGATAAAGAAGTCAACCATATTAAAAATATTCAACATTTTCTTTTGGCTGATCATCGGCTCAGGACTTTCATTTCTCCTGATCAGTGCAATTGTAAAAGAACAAACAAATCAATGCAAGGGCGTTCAGATTGATTTTATGGATGAGAAATTGATCAATATGATTGATCGCAAAGAAGTATATGCCAGCCTTTGGCCAGGTCTTGCAGAAAAATATCCCGTTGGAAAAAATGCAGCATCATTCAACTTGTTTGCACTGGAGAACACCCTATCTAAAAATCCATGGATTGAACGAGCTGATATTTATTTTGACAATCAGCAGTTGCTTCATTTCAATATCAAGCAGAAAAGTCCGGTTGCTCGACTGTTTACTTCAGAGGGTTACTCATATTATTTGGATAAAAGCTACAATCTCCTTCCATTGAAGCAAACCGACCATATTGTTTTACCAGTTTTCACCAATTACTATGTCAATCCAACTGGCATGAAAAAATCTGACAGCATGTTACTGGAAAGGATTGTCAGTTTATCAACGTATTTCATCCAAGATTCTTTCTGGATGGCCCAAGTAGAGTCGGTTTATATCAAGCCTGACAATGGTTTTGAGCTTTCCACGCAGGTGGGTGATCATGTTGTAGATCTTGGTTTGAGAAGCGAATGGGGGCCCATGTTCAAAAAACTAAAATTGCTTTATCAAAAATTCAATGAAGAAGATTCATGGAACAGGTATGATCATATCAATCTTCAGTTCAAAGATCAAGTAGTATGTGAACGATCAGGGGCTAAGCTGATGTATGCAGATTCTGTACAAACAGATTCAATCCAGATAAGTCAAAAAGTTATAAATAATAATACCAACCCAAAATACAAACCCCAGTAAAAAGTGAATTATGACACACGAACAACCCATTATTGTAGGACTCGACATTGGTACAACGAAGATTGCTGCCATCGCAGGCCGCAAAAATGAATTTGGAAAGCTTGAAATCCTTGGATTTGGACTTGCCAACAGCAATGGTGTTCAACATGGAATGGTGCTGAACATCGATCAAACAATCAAGGCAATTGAAACTGCTTTGAAAAATTGCTATGAATCCAATCCAGGATTGGAGATCAACGAAGTGTATGTTGGCATTGCTGGCCATCATATCAAGAGTCTTCAAACAAGAGGTGATATTGTAAGACGATCGACGGAAGATGAGATCAAACAGTTTGAAATAGACCAGCTGATAGCAGATCAATACAAAACATATATTCCTGCAGGAGATCAAATCATTGATGTTATTCCACAAGAATATACTGTAGATAATATTCAAAACATATCAGATCCGATTGGATATACTGGGGTGAAAATCGGAGCCAATTTTCATATTATCACAGGTGACAGAAATGCTATCAGAAATATCAATAGAAGTGTTGAGAAAGCTGGATTGAAAGTGAAAGACCTGATGTTGCAACCGCTTGCTTCTTCAGCAGCAGTTATGAGCGAACAGGACATCGAGGCAGGAATTGCAATCTTGGATATCGGAGGCGGTACAACCGATCTCGCTGTTTTCTATGAGGGAATTTTAAAGCATACTGCTGTTATACCATTTGGTGGCGAAAACATTACCAATGATATAAAAATGGGACTCGGTGTTTTAAAAACACAGGCTGAATTGATGAAAGTGCAATACGGAAGTGCATTGGCAGATGCTGCACAGGCAAATGCTTTCATTAAAATACCTGGATTGCGCGGACTCCCTTCCAGAGAAATCAGTGTGAAAAACCTGGCATCTATCATTCAGGCAAGAATGAGTGAAATACTCGCTTTTGTGACTTTCCATCTTAAACAAGTTGGACTCGACAACAAAATGCTGAACGGTGGTATTGTATTGACAGGTGGTGGATCACAACTCAAACACCTGATACAGCTCACTGAATATGCAACTGGATTGAATGCAAGAATTGGGTATCCCAATGAACACCTGGCAACCAATCACATCGCAGAACTTCAAAAACCGATGTATGCAACTTGCATTGGACTCATTATGAAAGGTTACAATGTTTATGAGAACAATTACAACCGACTTCATCCGGAAGAGAAACGTCCAATGGTAAGACCAAATAAATCAGTTTCAGAGCAGGATGATACCGTTGTTGTAGAAGCTGTTCCAGTGAAGGGACGTAAAACACTTTCAGATTTCATGAACAGCATCAAAGACGGACTCATCGATTTATTCAAAGAAGAAGACGATAAACAACTCCTTTAAATTCCAACACTTAAAACCCATTAACCATGATACAATTCGATCTCCCAAAAGAACAATCATCCATCATCAAAGTAATCGGTGTAGGTGGCGGCGGCAGCAATGCTGTCAATTACATGCACAGCTTAGGTATTGAAGGTGTAGATTTTATTGTTTGCAATACAGATGCCCAGGCATTGGCATTGAGCAAGGTTCCCAACAAGGTTCAACTTGGCCCATCTCTCACACAGGGATTGGGAGCTGGTGCAAATCCTGAAATTGGCAAACAAGCAACACAAGAAAGTCTTGAAGAAGTTAGGCGAATACTTGAAGTCAATACCAAAATGGCATTCATTACAGCTGGAATGGGTGGTGGCACTGGTACCGGTGGAGCACCCATCGTTGCAAAGATTTGCAAGGACATGGGTATTCTGACCGTGGGTATCGTAACGACTCCTTTCTCATATGAAGGAAAGAAACGAGCAGCCTATGCTGAGAAAGGAATCATGGAATTAAGAAGCCAAGTTGATACACTATTGGTTATCAGCAATGATAAATTGAGGCATCAGTTTGGAAATTTGACCATGAGTGCTGCTTTGTCAACTGCCGATAATGTACTTGCTACTGCTGCCAAATGCATAACAGATGTCATCAATGCAACCGGTCAAATCAATGTTGATTTTGCCGATGTATGCACCGTAATGAGAAATGGTGGAGTTGCTATTTTAGGAAGTGCACGTGCAAATGGAGAACACCGTGCGCATGTAGCTATTGAGCATGCGTTGAATTCTCCATTGCTGAATGACAGTAATATCAAAGGAGCCAAATGGGTATTGATCAATATCAATTCCAAGAGCGGAGATCATGAGTTTACGATGGATGAAGTTGAAACAATTCAACAATATCTGTTGACGCAGGCCGGTCCTGATACAGATGTGATCCTTGGATTGGGATACGATGAGTCATTGGGAGATGACATCAGTGTAACAATCATTGCAACCGGATTCGAACAAAAATCACCTTTTGGAGAATCAAAACCTGAAGAACAAAAAACAGCTCAGGAAGAGCGTATCATGTTTACGCTTGACATCGCTCCAAAACCAATCGCAGAACCGGTTAAGCTTGTCGTGGAGGAACCAGAAGTAGTAGTGGAGTCTGCAGCAGAAAACTTGGAAGAACCAGCCATGGCTTCTGAGAGCATTGTTCTGGATGAGCCTTCCATTTCATTGGTTGAAGAGTTGGTTGATACGCCTGTTGCGTCCATTGCAGATATTGTAATGGAGGAGGAGAAACCCATCGTATTTGAATTTGAAATTCACCAACCTGAACTTCCTGTCACAGACCAAATAGTTGCTCATGTGGAAGCAGAACAGCCAACCGAAGAAATCATCCAGGAAATCAAGGAAGAAATTCTTGAAAAAACAACCGGTTTTTTGGTTAAACCTGCTGTGATATATGCAGAGGAGATCCAAGAATTGGAGTCGCAAGAAACAATGGAAGTTGTAAGCATTCAACCAATCGCAGAAGCGGTTTCCCCGGTTATTGAAATTACAGAAGAGCCGAGTATGGATGAGAAGCCTACTGCAGAAATAAAGCTTCAAACTGAAGAATCAGTGACTGATGAAGAGGAGGAGGAGATGATGCAAATAGTATACCATGAGTCTCCTGCAATCGAGGTAAGATCTGAGACAATTGCAGAAGAGCCTGTGATTCCAACTGCTGCAACAATTGATAGTCCAATGGCTGCATTTGACGAGGCAGAGGCACAAAAGCTGAGAGCTGCAGAGCGGTTGTACAAGCTGAGAAATCTATCATTTAATTTCAATGCTGCTGATCCGAACAATGAATATGACAGCATTCCTGCTTATGTTAGACACAACCTGCAAGTACACAATACTACCCTGGCATCTGTTGAAAAGTTCTACTCAAGCTATTCGGTAGGAACAGATGATCAAAACAACACCCAAATCAGTACCATCAATACTTTTTTGGAGGGAAAGAAGCCTGATTGATATCAGCATGACCAAAACAAACAGCGGCCCCATTTTTATGGGGCTTTTTGTTTATTGTAATCTTCGTGGTTGATGTATTTTTGTAAAAATTTCCCCACATGCCAACGGTACTTATTACAGGCGGGACTGGAATGATTGGAACGGCTCTCAGCAGATTGTTGCTGCAACAGGGTTATGATGTTATCATATTATCCCGCAATCCAATTGAAACAGCATCTGCTTACAAGGCAACTTCCTTGCAAAACAGTTTTCGTCCCAGTGGAAATATTTTTTATGCCCGATGGGATACCGGAAAGATGTTCATAGATCCGCAGGCACTTTCCCAAGCTGATTATATCGTGCATTTGGCAGGAGAGGGTGTTGCCAAAAAAAGATGGACCAAAAAAAGAAAAGAAGAGATAAAAAAAAGCAGAACAGAATCAAGTGAGTTATTGTTCCAGGCATTGTCCAATCAACCTAACAAAGTAAAAGCTGTCATCAGTGCATCTGCCATCGGATGGTATGGTTCAGACAAAGGAACTCCATTTAAAGAAACAGATCCGGTGTCGATCGATTTTTTGGGTGAAACTTGTAAGGCTTGGGAGGAGAGCATTGAGCAGGTAAGTTCATTGGGCAAACGGCTTGTCAAATTCAGATTGGGACTGGCTTTGAGCAATGAAGGGGGTGCATTGGTTGAATTCAAGAGACCGGTACGGTTCGGACTCGCAGCAATTCTTGGAGCGGGGAATCAAGTATACAGTTGGATTCATATTGATGACCTCTGCAGGGCATTCCTGCATGCAATAGAAACACAGGAATTAAATGGTGTATATAATTTGGTTGCTCCACATCCAGTATCAAACAAAGAAATGGTATTGGGTATTGCACATGCAATGAATGGGAAAATGTTTATTCCATTTAAAGTGCCATCTTTTCTACTAAAGTGGGTCCTGGGTGAGATGAGCATTGAGGTGCTGAAAAGTACAACAGTTGATTCCAGTAAAATTCAGTCAACCGGTTTCAACTTCATTTACTCAAATATCAACAGCGCATTGCGTCATCTCATCGGCTAAACAGCAGCAAGTATTGTCTGATAGGCGGTAACATCCATTGAATATTTCATGCCCATTTGGATAGCAACGTTTTCCTTTTCGTGACTGATGGGGAATCCAAAGCAGGTTGGGAAATCAAATTCTTTGATTTGCTCAAAAATAATCTCATATGCATTTCTACCAAAACTTCTCTCTGTGTCTTTACAGTCTGTAAATCCTCCCACAATCAATCCCTTCAAATGTTCGAACTTTCCGCTCTTTTTGAGTTGCAGCATCATGCGGTCGATATTGTAGAGTTGTTCTCCAACATCTTCAATAAATAGAATTTTTCCTTTGGTATCCAATTCCGCATTGCTTCCAATTCCATGTGCCAGTAAGCACAAGTTCCCTCCTGTTATTCTTGCTGTTGTTTTTCCAGGATTGTTCAAGGGGTGATAATCTGAATAAAAAACAGTTGGTTTTCCCTCGATCACATCTTTCAGTGAGAGGGTATATATATTCTCTCCTTTGTCGTGGTTGAATGCACTGCACATAGGACCATGTACAGATGATATTTTTATATTTCTCTGCATGTAAGTATGCAAAAGTGTTATGTCACTGAATCCAATAATCCATTTGGGTTTTGAAGCAAAGCGCTTGAAATTAATTTGATCTAAAATTCTCCCCGTTCCGTATCCTCCTCTTCCAAAGAGAATGGCATTGATATTTTTGTCGTCAAGCATTGCTTGCAAATCATCCAACCGCTCTTTATCTGTGCCAGAAAAATAATTGTGAGACTTCCCCCCAACTGTTTTGCCAATTTTTACTTTGTAGCCCCATTTTTTGATAGTGGAAACGCATGCTGCGATTTTGTCTCTAGACATGTATCCAGCTGGACAAACAATCCCGATGGTATCTCCTGGCTTTAAGAATGGCGGCACTTTCATGATATAAAAGTAACGTCAATTCTGTAAAATCAATCAAAGCCTTTCACCACATTTGATTATTTTTGCAGCCACAGTGAATCTACATCATGCAGCCTAAAAGATATTTGATTACCTCAGCACTTCCCTATGCAAATGGCTTAAAACATATTGGCCATCTTGCAGGTGCCTATATACCTGCCGATATGTATGTGAGGTATTTGCGCGCTCAGAAGAGAGATGTCGTTTTTGTTTGTGGAAGTGATGAGCATGGAACCGCTATCCCTATTCAGGCGATGAAAGAGCATACTACTGCTCAAGAGATTATTGATAAATATCATCAGGCAATGAAAGAGGACTTTGCTGATCTTCACATCAGTTTTGATGTGTATGATCGGACTTCCTCCAAACTGCATCATGAAACAGCGCAGGAATTTTTTTCATACCTGCATGAAAGAAATGAGTTGGAGACAAAAGAGACGGAGCAATTCTATGATGAGGCCTCCAATACTTTTTTAGCTGACCGTTTTATAAAAGGTACATGTCCCAAGTGCAAGAGTGATCGTGCATTTGGTGATCAATGTGAAACCTGTGGTTCCGCTTTGAGTCCAGATGAACTTATCAATCCCGTGAGTACCATCAGCGGAAATGTACCCGTGAAAAAGAAAACAACCCATTGGTATCTACCATTGGCTAAACATGAAACATTTTTACGAGAATGGATTCTGCAAGAGCACAAAGATGACTGGCGTGCTTCTGTTGTTGGACAATGTAAGAGCTGGATTGACGGCGGACTTCAATCAAGGGCAGTCACCCGTGATTTGGATTGGGGTATCAAAGTGCCTGTGAAGGGAGCAGATGGAAAAGTGCTGTATGTTTGGTTTGATGCGCCAATTGGGTATATTTCTGCTACAAAGCAGTGGGGCATAGATAACAACAGGGATTGGAAACCTTACTGGTATGACGCAGATACCCAATTGGTTCATTTCATTGGGAAAGACAACATCGTTTTCCACTGTATTATTTTTCCGGTAATGCTAAAGCTTCACGGAAACATTCTTCCAACCAATGTTCCAGCAAATGAATTTCTGAATTTGGAAGGAGATAAAATGAGCACCAGCCGAAATTGGAAGCTTGAGATGAGAGATTATATCAATGATTTTGTAAAAAAAGAGAACGGAGGTGATCAATGTGTCGACATGTTGCGCTATTATCTCACACAAATAGCACCAGAAACAAAGGATAGTGAATTTACATGGAAAGGATTTCAGGATGCGGTCAACAGTGAGTTGGTAGCCATCTTTGGAAATTTTGTCAACAGAACATTTGTTCTCATGCACAAATTGTGCGGAGGCAAGGTTCCGCCTTATCATGCAGACATGGAAGATGCAACCGATAAGCAGCTTAGAGAAGATGTTCAGGAAGCAAAGAGAAAAATAGAGGAATCATTGGAACATTATCGATTCCGCGAAGCTTTGTTTGAAGCAATCGATCTTGCGCGCAAGGGGAATAAGTACATGCAGGAAAAAGAACCTTGGATAAAAGCGAAAACTCTTCAGGAAAATCCATCTCATCAACTCCTGATCGATAATTGCCTTCATAACTGTTTGCAATTGACTGCTAACCTTGCTATTTTGATCAATCCATTTCTTCCTAGCACAGCAGTTCAAATGTGCAAAATGATGAAGGTGGTTGATAAAATGCTTGATTGGTCAAATGCTGGCAGTCTAAAATTATTGAGTGTCGGATATAGTTTGCGTGAACCACAATTGTTGTTCAGAAAAATTGATGATGAAGAAGTAAGTGCTCAAATACAAAAATTGAAATCAGCGTCTATGTCAACTTCCGAAACTTTTTCATCTGAAGGTAAAAATGCTTATTTACCCCTTAAGCCAGAAATTTCCATTGATGATTTCGGGAAAATTGATCTTCGAACAGGAATCGTTTTGTCTGCACAGAAGGTCCCCAAGGCAGATAAACTCCTGCAATTAGAAATAGATCTTGGTTTTGAAAAGCGAACAATTCTTTCTGGAATCGCCATGCATTTTTCTCCCGAAGAAGTAATTGGAAAACAGGTAATCGTAGTTGCCAATCTGGCTCCCAGAAAAATGCGCGGTATCGATAGCAATGGAATGATTCTCATGGCAGAAGACCTAACAGGTAAATTGCATTTTGCGCAAGCAGGTGATCTTTCCAAAGGAGGATGGAAAGTTTCATAAGCAACCATTTTCCAAAAAAATCCATTTCAAAATCATGTAACTTGAAGTACTTTCATACATGCAATTGAATGCATGAATTTCTAATACTTTAAAGTTCCTGTACATGAAGCCCAGCATAAAAAAAGTAGCAGTTTTGGGAAGTGGCGTAATGGGATCTCGCATTGCCTGTCATTTTGCAAATATTGGAATCCAGGTCTTGCTTTTGGATATCCCATCTCCTGCTGCGAAAGCGGATGATCAAAAATCGGTCAAAGACAAACTGGTAAATGATGCCTTGGCTGCAGCAATCAAATCAAATCCATCTCCGGTATATACAAAAGACGTTGTTAAGTTGATTGCAACTGGAAACTTCGATGATGATTTGTCCAAGATCAATCAATGTGATTGGATTTTGGAAGTGGTGGTTGAAAGACTTGACATCAAAAAACAATTGTATGATCGAGTTGAAATGTATAGAAAACCTGGTACCATCATTACTTCCAATACATCAGGTATTCCCATTCATTTGATGGCAGAGGGCAGGTCAGCCGATTTTCAAAAACATTTCTGCGGAGCACACTTTTTTAATCCACCTCGGTACCTCCGATTGCTTGAAATCATTCCTACTTCATTGACTGATAAATGGGTGATCGATTTTCTAATGGAATATGGGGATTTGTTCCTTGGCAAAACCACCGTGCTGTGCAAAGACACACCTGGATTCATTGCCAACCGAATAGGTATCTATGGCATCATGTCACTTTTGCAGACAATGGAGAAGATAGGACTTTCCATCGATGAAGTAGATGCATTGACTGGACCCATTATTGGAAGACCCAAATCAGCAACTTTCAGGACTGCGGATGTAGTAGGTATTGATACCATGGTTCATGTTGCAAACGGACTCTTCGAAAATTGTCCACAGGATGAAGCACGTGAAGTCTTCAACATTCCTCATTGGTTGAAAGAAATCAATGATCGAAAATGGTTGGGTGATAAAACTGGACAGGGTTTTTTCAAGAAGACCAAGAATGCTTCAGGAGAGAAGGAAATTCTTACGCTTGATTTAAAAACAATGGAATATGCACCAAGAAAAAAACCAAAATTCGCCATCTTGGATGCAGCAAAACCCATCGATGATCTCCATGCAAGATTAAAGATGCTCTGTTCATCACCTGATAAGGTTGGTGATTTTTACAGAGCATTCCATTATAAATTATTTTCTTATATCTCTCATCGGGTACCTGAAATATCAGATACTGTATACAGCATCGACAATGCAATGATGACAGGCTTTGGTTGGGAGATTGGAGCTTTTGAAACTTGGGACTTGCTTGGAGTTGAAAAAACAGTAGCAGAAATGAAAAAAGCAGGATTCACTGTTGCTACTTGGGTTGATGAAATGCTTGCCAAAGGCCAAAAAACCTTTTATCAAGTCAAAGATGGCAAACGCTTTGCTTATTCTCCGCTCAATGGATCTATGGAAAGTGTGTATGCTGCGGGTCAGGAAAATGCATTTATTGTAATGAAGCATTTCGAGGGACAAACGGTG
>Ga0209358_10002781_pt1 | contig 13145 bp, 7 predicted proteins | sample LauGreFa1BDMLBSN_2_FD_187574 | JGI IMG/M metagenome (GOLD analysis project Ga0209358, IMG submission 187574) | Freshwater lake microbial communities from Lake Michigan, USA - Fa13.BD.MLB.SN (SPAdes) (version 2) | ecosystem: Environmental > Aquatic > Freshwater > Lake | place: Lake Michigan, USA...
AAGGCCTGCCCCCCCCTCGATCTGCACCCGATACTGGTGAATTTGCTTGATCAGCTTCTGAAAAACGCCTTGCTGGCGATCTTTCGCTTTGCCCTGTGATATCACCCCCCTTGACGATCAACGCTCGGGAATCGGGCTCCTCAAAGAGTGGCATCTGTGACGGTTTGGAAGGCATAGGCCATCTTACGAAAAGGCATTCAAATTTGTATGCTGAGGAACACGATCCTGGATACCCAAACGCAGCAGCTTCGCAGTCAACCGCTAAGATTGTCAAGAACCGTGACTGTATCCCTCGATCTTCGCAAAGTGCATAAGGTGCGACGACATCGCGCACTTTTGCGATCTACACCTGAGTAAATGATGAGCAAGCGCATGATCTAGCGAAGTTTCAAAATGCTAGGGTAATGTTCTAATATTTGAATATTTTGATGCTATTCGATGATCCTAATTAGAACGACGACCTAGCAAAAAGCGGCGATTACGGCTCTTATGCTTGCAAGAATTGGGAGTCTTAAGCCAACGCAAGCTTTGCCACTTGGGGGTGATCAGACCTAGTTGCGTTAGGAGCGCTCTATTTAGTCGAACGAACATTGCGGTCTCTGGGGTATGTGGGTATTGCATCCCAGCCAGGATTCCACTAGGTCGTTTGATGCACCATTACCCAATATTCTTGGACTTCCGAGTCAATACCTGCCAAGATGGGTTTCGCTATCCAACGCGGCTGCCGCATTCTTGCTTAAGTCGCCGCCCAGTTCGTGGGTGCGGCGAATCGGAGCCAAAATGAGATTGCTTGGTTGGAGCCTTTGGGGACTTATGTTGTTACTAAGCTTTTACGCCTTGTGGATGGCGAAGCAGGAGATTGCCAACGATGACCGTGAAAATTGGTCGCCGCAGGCGCTTGAAGACTATGCTAAAGAGCTAACAATAGTCGGTGATGCGGGACTCATCGTCCTCTTGCTTTGCATCTTGTGGTTATTAATTTGGCTGATTGTTCGCTGAGCCCTCTCACTCATTCGATGAGCCGTATCAATCGTTAGATGAGCCGTATCAATCAGTAGATGAGCCTAATCCTGTCGTAGGCGCGAGCCTGTAGGCTTCCCGGAGTTTGGTGAGTTCTTTGGATGCCATAGCCTTGTTGGCTTTTGACGCTGCTTTCTTTGTTAATTCCCCCACAAGAGCCTCCATACGCGAACCCATGGCGCTGCGATCAGGGTTATCCGCTTAAGCGCGCAAGGCTACGACCAAATCACCGGCAAAATCATCTGTGTAGAGGATAAGGGCGCTAAAAGTCGGCGGAAGTTAACCGCTTTTTGTTGAGCTGCTTTGTAGGGCCTCAACACACGTGCGTTTCGAGGTACTGAGGCGCCGCTTCAATATGTCTAGACAGCGCAGGCATGCTCATCTATTCATAGATGAAATATCAAAGATATAAAATGATCATTGGATTTTATAGTCTAAGGCCTACATCCTCTTGTCATGTAGGCAACTCGACCTTTCTTCCTCTTCGAAACACATACTGACGAAGTAATCATGGCAACCGTACCGTTTCAACCCAGTGCACCGATCAACGGAGGTTCGACTCACTTTGGACTAGAACGTATAACTCGCATCGGTCATTTATTCACCAATGTCTATGCCTACATGCTCGCTGCTCAAGAGCGCGCCGCAATGGCAAGGCTTGCACGCTATCAGTTCAGTGTTTATCAGGCGTTGCTGAAACGCGATCACAGGCTTTCGGAAAATTTCTACGCCGCTAACATCTTAAGCAGACGCGTCGCTGAAGCAATCCCCCGCCAAGCATGACGGCCTATTAAACCTTGATTGCGACCGGCCCATCGTTACTTTTTCGTCCTCCGTGCGAGTCGGTATGGTGATTGACAAAGCTGATGCAACCGGCTCCATGATGCGGTTTGACTACAGGCAAAAGTCTTGGGTGCAAGATGAAGCCCTTGCCTGCTTGTTTGGTGGATGGTCGGCCAGATGCGTGATGATAAGCACAACCAATTCGAATCCAAGATAGATTAAAAAGTTGCGCCTGCGGCGTCTCTTTTTGGCTTGGCAAATGAATTTAGCATTGGTTGGTATTCAATTATAAGTTTTAGTATTTGCCAATTGTCAACCTATTTAGGGCAAGGCAATTTCTTGGCAACCGTGTTGCTTCAGCTTCCTCTCGATCGATGCGGGATATTTGCCAAACCTGAGAAGGGACAGTGATGCGTTCTGCAGCTCAACGAGCCGTGATGGAAAGCACGGAATATGACTTACTTTCCACCGCACCGAGGGTTTTCGCTGTCTCTGGGTGCACCTCACCACTTATTGCTCTTTGGGCTGGCGCTTTAGGCGCTCCGAGGCATCCCGAAGCGCTTCTTCAAGCGCAAACACAGCGCTTGTACCTTTACCGTGAAAGGTCCCGGTTGCAAAGCCTGAACGTGTCCCGATGCGACAGGTGACCTCAAAGCTCGCATTCGATGTCTTCGACGTGGACTTGAAAACAGACACAACAACAAACTGGACCTCGTCTTCAAAGGCGCGAAGTTTTTGTTGTACGACTGCACGCAGCTGTGAGCCACTGGTCGCGCTTGTCAACGTCACGGATTGCTCAACAGTAATTTGCATAATCAGGCCTTCGGTTTAGCACTGCTACCTTACCCCAAGCATGGCAATGTGAGCGAATGACCCATGCTTTTGATTTCTCGCTCACGCGTGTCCCTTCATTCATGCGCAGCTATCAGCCAAGCTTAAAACTTGCCGAAGACATGATTGCCATGGGCCTTACACGCGATGGCGAGCTTGTCGTAGGCGTGCTCTTTGAAGGCTATAACGGTAAGAACCTTTGGATGCATGTGGCTGCAAGACCTGGCAAGTGCTGGCTCCACCCAGATTATTGAAGGCACAGCGGGTATGGCGCAAACACTCAAAGGCCCGCTTGGTCGCAAGATCATGTTAAGTGGGGTGATGCTGGGTGCCGTGAACACCTTGCTTGCCATGGCCATCATGGGGGGTAGTGATGATGGAGATGATGCCTGGGAGAAGATTCCGGAGTTTGTTAAACAAAAGAATCCCATCATTCCAATCTATAAAACCGGTACTTATCGCTTCCCTTGCCTTTAGGCTTTCACTTCTTACCCAAAATCGGCAGGCTCTCGATTGAAATGACGGCTGGTGGCAAAGACCACGCACCGGGAAAGCAATTAGGCAAACTGCTACAAGTATTGATGGATGCCTTCAATCCGCTAGGTGGCACGTATTTACCATGAGGACTACCATCCGCTCAACCCGCCCGGACCGGCATTTGTTAAGGGCTGCGTCTTCTATGGACGTTTGGATCCTACAGCCTGCGACTCACCCGCATCATATTTAGGCTGCTTTATGGTGGCAATATCGATTCTTTAACGCTTGCACGAAACGCACGCACGAGTCTTGAACTGATCGATTGGTTCTATGGTGCGCCGCCGCAGGGGGAGATGATCATTGGCAAGCTGCCAAATAAACGCAACCCGAGACTTTGGGAACGGGACGGAAAGGAAAAGGTTCAGCAGGAGAGTGGTTTGAATGCAAAGAAAACATAGTCGGATCAATCGGTTAGAGCATCAAATTAGAGTGTTACGGTAGAGTATGTAATAGCAACTTTCGATGCACTTGATGCAGTGCATTGCAAAAATCACCAATCGTCGGTCAAGAGCTTTCGGCACAACGGTACCCAGCTTGGCCTCTTGAAGTAAGCACAGAGGGGCTAACGCAAGATACCTCACATCAGACGACGGCGACCGTTAGTGCTGACGGTCGCTAAATATGCTAAAGCGATAGGTATTCAATGCCGTTTACCGATTAGGGGAATTGTTTAAGTTCGGCAAGTCTTGTCACCGAAGTTATCTAGAAAGCGATTGTTATGTCAGGTCAAACGATTAACGGCACAGCTGGGAACGACACGCTGCAAGGTGGCAGTGGCAATGACACGATCAGCACGGGTGCAGGGACGGATTTGGTAGCTGGCTATGGTGGCGATGATCTGATTCGTGTTGATGGCGTTGGCGATAAGAGCATCAATGGAGGTATTGGCAACGACCGGCTAGAGATCAACATTGCTGGCGGCTCGCTTGCGGGGTACACGATTGCCAAAGCAAATCCTTCGGGAGGAACGCTATTCACATTTGCCAAGACTGGGGGGACGATCCAGTTTCAAACGGCGGGCGATATCAGCCAGTTTTTATCGGTCAATGGCAAGAGCTATCAGTGGAATGAGTCCTGGGGTGCATTTTGGAATAAGTCCGGCGATCTCACCGAGGTTGTTCGCGCTACGGGCACCTCTCAGGGGTTTGATCCGCAGGGTTTAAATCCGACTTGGAGTACGGATCGGTATCTGATTTATGGGAGCGAAACCACCCAAGTGCTCAGGGGTGGGTTTGGCAGCGATACGATTTTAGGTGGTGCTCAAACCGATTACATCGATGGTGGTGGAGGCGCTGATTCGATCAAAGCAGGCGGGGGCGATGATTTTGTTTTTCTTTCGGCCAATGCGCTCACGCAAGATGCGCTGATTGATGGGGGCACGGGCAAGAACACCTTGGTGTTTCGTCGATTGCGCTGGCAAAGTAATCAGGTTTATGACAGCGTTGGCGACGGACCGGTTTCGTTTAGTTTAGGAGCGTTATCAGCAAAGCAGCTGATGGGGCTAGGTGGCTACTCGAGTGGTGTTCTCGGTGGTACGACAGATGTTCCTAGTTTCACTGGGCTAGCGCCGTATGTTGCCACGAGCACCAATCTAACTAATTTTTCAAACGTTATCGGATCGGAGTATGCCGACATCATTGAGGGTGATGGTTCAGACAATATTTTAGTGGGTGGTCGCAGTGCGGATTCGCTGAGCGGTGGTGCTGGTAACGATGCGATTTATGGTGACGATGACTATAGTCTTTTGAACTATGCCTCGCAGTATGTGAACTATGGTTATTGGTGGGGCGGCCAGTTTGTTGACGGCAGAGATACCTTGCTTGGTGGCGCGGGGGATGACACGCTAAGTGGGGGTGGCTCCGATGATGTGTTGGATGGTGGAACGGGTCGTGATTCACTCACGGGTGGCTCGGGCTATGACAGCTTCATTTTGCGAGCTGGGGATGGTGGGCCGACTGAAGGCGCAGCCGATGTCATCACCGATTTTGAAGACGGTATTGATGTTATTGCGTTGCAGGGATTGAGTTTTTCGCAGCTCACGCTCACGCAACAAAGCGGCGATGTACTGATCAGTGTGACCACGGGTGGTGAAAAGCTTGCGGTGGTCAAGAACATGACCCTCGCCAACTTTAATGCACTGGACTTTGCTACGGGACCATTAAGCCCTGGGTCTGGTTCAAGCGTAGTCGGCGATACGACAGCCCCGACCGCACCCCAAATGCTTCGGTTTGCCGACGATGTTGGTTCAGTGACCGGCATGTTTGATTACACACCGGCTGGCGTATCCACAGATGACAATAAACCGATCTTGCAGATTGCAGCGGAGTCGGGTTCGAGTGTTCGCGTATATCGAGGCACTGAGCTGCTCGGTTATGCCGTTGAAACAACTACGCCTGGTCAGTTTAGCTATCCAGTCACAAACGCGTTTCCAGTAGGCACCAATACCTTAACGGCTACTGCAACGGATGCTGCAGGTAACACAAGTCCGTTATCAGCTGAGTTCAAGATTAATGTCATTGCTCAAACGCCCGGCGTTGTACTTACATCGACAGCGGCGGTCGAATCGCTCGTAGGCCAAGATGGCGACGATACGTTTGTTTACAGCTCTTACAGTGAATTTATTGATGGGAGTGCTCGCTCTGTTGATGTGATTGACGGTAAGGGCGGTTTTGACACGATTCGGATCGATGGCCCCATTCAGTTTGATCCAGCCCATAGCATGGCAGGAATCAAAGATGTCGAGCGCCTGCAACAAAATAGCCCGACTGCGGGACGTATCTCGATTGACGACGATCAAAAACTTGCAAGCATTCGGATCTTTGATTTTTCTACGAGTATTGGTGCCTCGCTCAATTTCCAATTTAAGGACGTCAACGAAGATCTAACGCTTATTGGTGGGGCTGGTAGCGACAGCCTCTGGGGAGGGTGGGAAGACGATGTAATCGCCGGTCGTGCGGGCGACGATGATTTGCGTGGTGGCCCAGGTAATGACGTGTTGGCTGGCGGGGCAGGTAGTGACACCCTGGTTGGTGGAGATGGCAATAACGATGCCAGCGCATTTTTCTCAGCAACGCAAGGCGTAATCGTTGATCTTGCCGCGGGTTCGGCCTCGGGCGAAGGTATCGATAGGCTTGTCGGCATCGAAGCTGCCTTTGGCAGTTTTTATGCCGATACGTTTATCGGAAACCCTTCTGATAACTTCTTTGAGGGCGGTCCTGGCAACGACACCTACACGGGTGGTGCTGGTAATGACGTGTTTATCGTGCAGGCCCGACCTTATACCTACTATGTCGATGGGTTGGCTCAGCTGGCCAATCTTTTTGCCGTACCTAATTTGTCACCAAGCGTTCTTGACGCCACAGAACTTGAAACTATTCTGGACTTTACAGCGGGTGATGCCATTGAGTTCGCAGATTGGGTGGAAAGTTCGAACGCTTTCACACCCTTTAGCGCAAGCAACCTAATACCAACCCTACTTGGAGTGCAGCAGCTCCGATTTGATACCTTGAATGGCTCGGCGGTAATTTATGTCGGACGTGATCAAACGCCCGGCGCTGATCTGACGATTGCGCTGCCTGGCGTCAATCCTTCTCAGCTTAGGCTTGTCGATTCACAAAGGGTTGTGGTCGATCCCTACACAGCCTCTATCAGCGTCTTGAAAGCAAGCGATGTACGCGGATTAGCGCCTGCGCGCATAGCCACACTCACCACGACCGATGTGCGAGCGCTCAGTACCTCTGTCGTGTCGGCTATGCTTCCTTCGCAGGTTGCGGCGTTTTCAACGAGTAACGTGGGAGCGCTTCAAACCGACCAATTACGCGCCATTGACCGTGCCAGCATCCCTGGCCTTGAGACCCAAGATGTTGCGGTGCTAAAAAAGGAGCAAATCCAGGCACTGTCAACCGAGCAAGTGCGAGCGCTTGTGACGGATCAGATTAGGGGGCTTAACAGCACCACCATCAGTTACCTGACATCGGCGCAAGTCGCTGCCCTCATGCCCTCGCAGATTGAAGCGTTAAATCCGGTGGCGGCGGTCGGTTTCACCAAAGACAACGCAACGGGATTCGTCAACACGCAAGCGGCCAAGATCGGTACGGCGGTGCTATCGCGCATGACGCCCGATGCCATTCGTGCGATTAATCCAGGAGCCTTTTCACAGTTTGGATCCGATCAGCTCATAAGCCTCACTGATAAGCAGTTTGGCGTGATTGCAAGCAGCCAGCTTGGGGTGATCGAGCCGGGGAGTCTTCGCTACATTGAGACCCGCGATATTGCGGTGCTGCAAGCGAACCAGTCGGTGGGTTTTGTACCGAGCCAGATCCCGGGGATTCAGACCTCGCAGGTATCAGCCTTCTCCACCTCGGGCCTTGGGGGGCTGACGCCTGAGAGTTTCAAGAGCCTAAACACCGAGCAGCTTGCCGCCTTCACGGTGAAGAACATTGCCGGACTCACAAGCCAGCAACTCATCGGGCTCACCTACACGGGGATACAGGCGCTGGAGCCTGCCGATCTGCCCGGGCTCACCATCGGCAATGTGCCTGCGGTGCGCTTTGGCGAGCTCACGAGCGCGCAGCTTGCGGCGATCACGCCAGCGCAAGCGGCCCTCATCAATGCACGCCAGCTCGGTGCAGTGCCGCCCGAGCGGCTTGAGTCGATTGGCGTTGAGGACGTGGCGGTCTTCTCCAGCCAAGCGCTTGCCGGTATCACCACGGCGCAGATTCGGTCCTTTAGCACGGCACAAATCAACCGCTTTGGGGGCACCGACGGCAAGAGCATCGTGGGGCTTAGCACCGATGCGGTGTATGGCCTGGGCAGCGCACAAATCACGGCCCTCAGCACGCAAGCGTTTAAGGCATTGACAAGCGCCCAGCTGGCGGCGATTGCAGCGAGCAACATCGATGACATTGAGCTCTCGGACCTGGGCGTCATTCAGGCTGCATCGTTTGCAGCCTTTGGCACCGCGCAGCTGCGCGAGCTCTCAAGCGCGCAGATGCAGGTGCTCACCGAGGCACAGGTGAAAGCGCTAAGCACAGGCCAGATTGCCGCCTTCACCAGCTCACAGCTTGCGGCCATGGGCGTTGCGGGCAAACGAGGCCTTGGCACGGCGGGGATGGCCTTTTTGACGCCTACGGCGCTGAGCACGGGGGATCTGGCGAGTTTGGGCAAATCGGTAGCGAACCTGAGCACGGCGCTGCTCACCCAGCTGAGCACCGCGCAGCTTGCCGCAGCGATGACGGCAACGGCAGTCAAGGCACTGGGCGCAAGCCAGCTTGCAGCCCTGCCACCCGAGAAGATGGCCGCACTGCCCACGGGGGCCATTGCCGCACTCAACAGTGCGCAGGTCAAGTCCTTGAGCACCGATCAGCTGCGGGCCATGGGCACCCAACAGGTAGCGGCACTGAGCAAAACCGGGCTTGGCAGCTTTGGCTCAGCACAAGTGGCCGCACTGGACTCCGCACAGCTTGCAGCCATTCCAACCAAGACCTTTGCTGCGCTCTCGGGCAGTCAGGTGAGTGCGATCAGCACCTCGGTGCTTGCCGCACTGCCCACGGCAAATATCCGGGCGCTTACGGCCAACCAGGTCTCGGGACTGAGCACCGATCAGGTGAAGGCGATGAGCACAAGCCAGATGTCGGCGCTATCGTCCAAGGGACTTGCCGGGCTTGGCGCCGAGCAGCTCGGTGCGATGGGCACCGATCAGATTGCAGCGTTTGCGCCCACGGCGATCAAGGGGCTGGGATCGAGCCAGTTTACGGCCCTTGGCACCGCAGGGCTTGCGGCCCTCTCCACGGGCTCGATTGCCACCCTATCGAACACCCAGGTGAGTAACCTCTCGCCTGCACAGGTCGGTGCGCTGGGCACGGGCCAGCTGCAGGCGCTCTCAAGCAAAGCGATCAAGGGGCTCGATGCCGGGCAGCTGGAGGCCATTGGCGATAAGATCGATGCGGTGGACCCGGCCGATGTGGCTGTATTTACCTCGGCGCAGCTTGCGGCGCTCACCACGGGGCAGCTCAATGAGATGACCACGGCACAGTTTGCAAGGATCTCGCCTAAGGCGATCCTGGGTCTTTCCGCGGGCGATCTGGCCTATCTTGTTGGGGCCGATACGGCTAATCTGACGGCGCTCTCAAGTGCTGTTTACAAAGCGCTGACCCCTGAGCAAATGCCAGGGCTTGATCTGGAGCTGGTTGAGCCCGCCAAGTTTGGGCTGCTCAGTGCAGAGGCGATTGCAGGACTCACGAGCACCCAGCTCGATGATCTGAGCCCAAGCCAGCTCGAGAAGCTCCCAGCCAAAGCACTCGCTGGTCTTGATGCGGCAGACTTTGCACAGCTTGGCCGACAAAGCGATGCGACGGCGCTTTATGCCGCACTCAGTGCCACGCAACTGAAAGCGATCACGGCAGGCCAGGCCCCGGGGCTTGATGTGTCGTTGCTGCAAACCGGCGCACTCACGGGGCTTAGCGCAGCGGCGCTGGGCGCACTCACCACAGCCCAGCTCATCGACTTAGACCCCAACCAGTGGGGTGCACTTGCACCGGCCGCACTGGCGGGGCTCGATGGGGCAGACTTTGCGCTCATCGCACAGCAAAGCGATGCAGATACGATTTACGCCGCCTTCACAGGCGCCCAGCTTAAGGCACTCAGCCCCGAGCAGATTCAGGGCATTGGGGATGGAGACTTTTTCGATGCGATGACAAGCAGCGAGCTACAAACCCTAAGTGCCAGCCAACTGAAAGCGATCAGCACGGCTGCGCTGGTGACGATCGAAGCGAGCACCTTGGCCAAGCTTGCTAACAAGCAGCTGCCAGCGCTCAGTGCCGATCAGCTGCGCAGCCTCATGGCGAACCCCAATAGCCCGCTGATGGCCTTAAGCAGCACGCAGTATGCGCTGCTCACCACCACCGATATCCCGACGCTGCTGCAATCGCCCCTGGTGCTTGATTTGGATGGCGATGGGGCGCGCTCGGTGTCGCTGGCTGCAGGGGTACGCTTTGACATGACGGGCGATGGGCAGACCGAGGCTACGGGGTGGGTGTCGGCAGGCGATGCGTTGCTTGTGCGAGATGTGGATCGGGACGGGGCGATCACGCACAGTGGGGAGCTCTTTGGTGAGCGCACGGTGCTCGCTGATGGGCGATGGGCTCAGGATGGCTTTGAGGCGTTGGCATCGCTCGATAGCAACGCTGATGGGCAAGTCGATGCCAAGGATGCAGCTTTTGAGCAACTGATGCTGTGGCAAGACAGCAATCAGGATGGGCTCTCACAGCCCGACGAACTCGTGAGCCTTACTGAGGCGGGGATTGCAGCGATTGCCACAGGGGCGCAGGCAAGCTCAAGGCTTGATGCAGGTAACTGGGTGGGGCTTGAGGGGCAGTACACGCGCCGTGACGGCAGCACGGGGGCGATGGCCGATATCTGGTTCCGCGTCCAGGTGCAAGATGCGCTCGATGAGCGAGCGCAGCAGCTTGGTGAAGCGTTAACGGGTTATCGGGAGGCGGCAACCGCGGGCACGGTACGCGGGCAAGCTGGCGCAAACCCGTTGAGCGACACGTCCAGGCACCTACCCAAACAGCCCGCGCTTGCAGGGGCAGACGCAAGCACGACGGCCAACACGAATCTCAACCCTAACGCCAACCCCAACGCCAACCTCTCACCATCCACACAGATCGGTGCACTCGGTGCCTTACTGCGAGCCTATGAAGGAGCGCGGATCGAGAGCGTCGCCCACGATCTACGAACCCAGGCGATGGATGCCGTCATTCAACCCGTCGTCACCCAAGCAACCCCCAAGCACGATCAGGCCAAGTCGCCTTGGATGATCGCTGGACCGTCTTGACGAAGCAACCGGTGAGGGGTAATCAAGTGTCACCCTAGGCTTCGTTAAATGAACCTGTAAGATCATTCAAACGAAGGCAGCCATGATGGTCCTCATGCCTAGCGAAGCGAGTTCTTGGTTGGCGGCAGACCCAATCGCCGGAGGTGACCTTGAGCCGTACAGGCAGCGAAGAAACGAACCAAAAAAGCGTGGTGCCATAGCGTCCGCAGAAATGACGTTCCTTCTCGTGCTTCTGAGCTGCGTGGTGAAAGGTGTAGGTCTTGGTCGGCACCCTCCTGTCGGATCACGGCGTTCCTGGCGAAGTAGGCCGACATTCCGAAAGTGCTCCCGGTTCACCGCTTTTAGTTGGTGCCGTGACAAACGCCGAGCATCAGTGGGCCTGCACTCACCGTGATGACTCGTTCCCGCAGGCACCGTTCCCACAGGCACAGGTGGTTGGCATGAAAACCCCTTCCGTCAGGCAGCAGTCGCGGTCAACTTGACTCCAAGCGCACGGCAAACCCTCTGGATGGTATCGAACCGGGGGTGTGCCTCGGGTCTGAGCGCCTTGTAAAGCGCCTCTCGGGTCAGCCCAGCCGCCTGTGCGACTTGCGTCATGCCTCGCGCTCGCGCCACATCCCCCAGCGCCGCAGCAAGCAGGCCCGGATCGCCGTCTTCAATGGCCAGGCGGATGTAATCGGCGATGGCTTCGTCGTCGTCCAGATACTTGGACGGATCGAACTCGGCCAATTCGGACAGTTTGATCTTTCTGGTCACGTCACTGCTCCACGATTATTTCGGCCTGCGCAATCGCTTTCGCGATGTCCCGCGCCTGCGTTGCCTTCGTTCCCCCACCTAGCATCAGGATCAGGATGTCACCGCGGCGCGCGTAATACATTCGCCACCCCGGCCCAAAGAACTCGCGCATCTCGTAGACCCCGGAGGCGACCGGCTTCACGTCACCAAGTTGTCCGAGGCTGGCCTTGCGGAGCCGCAGCACCAGACGGCGACGGGTCGGCGGGTCACGCAAGCCGTCGAGCCACTTCTCGAACGCCTCGGTGAGAACAACCTTAAGCATGTAAACAGTGTAATCGAATGTTCACGAATTGGCAACCCAGAGTCTTATCCAACATGGTATGAGTCTGAACGAAGGAACGTATTTCCAGCGAGGAGTGGGTCTGAAGCGGGGTGCAGGGATCGATCATGGGAGCAATCGTTATCGATGAAACCCGCAAAGTCCCGCCGCCCGCGCAACCCTATTGCCAAAGCGGTCCGAACGCCGCTTTACAGGATGCGTGTTGTCGAGACCTGGCGCAGAAAGCTGCTCGAGAGGTGGTCACGGGCGGGGGTTGGGGCGGGTAATGTGTGTTTGGATGAACCAGCAAGCGGCAGCATTCAAACCAATGGCAACCGTTTGTATCCGACGAGCGGTGCTAATTTAATTCTGGATTAACCTGGAATTTGCCTGAAATACGGGAGCTTTTAAGTAATTGTCGAAAGACTCAGGGTAGTTGTGCAGTGGACTGCTACACAAGGACTCGAATGAAAAGCCCCAAAAAGTTGTGCAGTTTTTGTGCAGTTGTTGAGTGAAATAGAGTCTTTTTGAGTGTTTTACCGTCTCGAAAAGTCGTTGTATTTCAGCTACTTATGAGAATTTGCTTAAGTAATTTGGCTCCCCGACCTGGGCTCGAACCAGGGACCTACGGATTAACAGTCGCTCTCAAGGACGTTCTTTATTCTTCTAGATTCTCACTTGTTTTAGGTAACTTATTGATTTTGATTGGATATGAATATTATATAACTTAAGGTAATGGTTTAAAAATTCTGTGAAATTCTCGGGTTTTCTTGGCACAATTACACAGGAATTACACAGAGATTTAGTGATAGCTTTTAGTTCTGAGTTGTCTAAGGGTGCATAGTCCAAGCGCATATTCGGTGAGAGCACTGCCTGGAAGCAAATGCCAATTAGGTGCATGCGCGAGCAACGGTCTCTACACGTGAACTTGCCAATGCAGTGACGAATCACATGTTGATCTTCTTTGCAGAAAATAGTGTTTCAAAGAACCCGATTGACTGCGTGGCCGCACAACTCAGGCGTGCTGAATCGGTTGCGCAACGAGTTTGACACCCAGCGCAGCACACACTTTGGTAATGGTAT
>Ga0209358_10002782_pt1 | contig 13139 bp, 27 predicted proteins | sample LauGreFa1BDMLBSN_2_FD_187574 | JGI IMG/M metagenome (GOLD analysis project Ga0209358, IMG submission 187574) | Freshwater lake microbial communities from Lake Michigan, USA - Fa13.BD.MLB.SN (SPAdes) (version 2) | ecosystem: Environmental > Aquatic > Freshwater > Lake | place: Lake Michigan, USA...
ACTGTAAGTTGTTGCTAATACGATAGCATCGTTACTGTAAGATATATATTCAACCCCGTCCCAAATCCATACAGAAGCATCAACAGATGATATGTATAAAAGTCCAATTGTAGCAGGTGTGTTAGGTGTAAAAATAACACCAGATGTAGTAGGCGTTAATTTGTCAAAATATACTAAATCTCCAGATACTATACCACCACCAGTACCACCTAATTTTGAAATTCCAAATCCACTCATTTTTTGTATAATATTTTAGATTAGACTTGTGCTATAATTTGTAATGTACAACCAGAAGGGGCTGTTATTGTTAATTCACCTAAAGAACCTGCCTCAATAGCTTGAAAAGTAATTGATTCGTTTTGTGAAACTGTCAATGGTGAAGAAAGTAAAGAACCCAAAGGTTTACCACCAGTTACAGTTCCAGAAGTCGCAGTTGAACAAAAAACACTAATTGCTCTAATACCCATTTCATGCGAAGTAACAAAAGTATCATTGGTTAGTTCGTATGTAAATGTGCCTATTTTGATTGTACCCATTTTTTATATTTTTTTTTAATTATCTACTCTCCAAAAACATCTTCAAGAGTTAATCTTTTTAATGCTTTTGAGTTATTATATAAAATAATATCTAAAATTTCGGCTTTTTCATCTTTACAACCTATTTTTAAATACATTTCTTTTGCGTTTATCCCCTCTGATTCTGAAACGTTTTTAAAATAACTTTTCATAAAATTAGCGGTCAAAAACTCTCTAGCCATTAAATCCAAATCAATTTTAAGACCTAAAATATCTTTATTGAAGTTCAGATTCTTAGTTTTATTATCCTCTGTCAAAATAGTTTTACCTTGAACAGTTTTGAAGTACATCGGTTCGTATTCGTCACTTTTTGTATGAATAAAAATCGCTACCTCACTTGCCTTAACGCCATACTTTGTTGCAAATCTTAATAATGCTTTATTCATTATTTTACTTACTTGTCCTGTTATCATCTTTGTAAAAATTAAAATTCAGTCCAAAGATAATAAAATAATAATAAGTAAGGCATTACCCCATTAACTCTTTGTATGTAGCTGTGTATATAAATGGTATGCTCAAAGGAACACCAAATTTTCTTATTTTTAGCTTACCTCTTAAAGTTAAAATAACATTGTCAATATTAAGACCAGTTGACAATAAAGCGGTTGTATTTTGCAATAAAAGTTGAGGGTTTAAAGTTAATCTCAAAGGGATAGTAGCCATTTTTTTAGGCTCTAATTGAACTTTTACTTGACTAAATATGTTTGAAACTTTTACCCCATTTGCATAAACATCAATATCCATTCCATTGATTCCAACATTCAATTCAGTTGGGTTATCAATAGTCATGTCAAATTCTGCAATAACCTCTTTTGGAGTTACTTTTTTGATTCTAGGGTTAATTGTGTTATAAACTAATTTATAACTTAACTCTAATTGATATTTTATCCATAAACCGATACCAACAGCTACACTTATAGCACCAGTCCAAATTAAAGCTTTTCTAATATTCATAATTATTTATTTACTTTTTTAATTACAACTACCATAACTGTAATAGCTAATAATGAACCAACAATAATTCCAGTTATTGCTAAAGGCGACATTTGAGTATTGCTTTCTGTTTTACTTGACTTTAAAGCGACAGCTTCAGCTAGTATTTTATTGCTTTCTGCATCTGAAACTTTTATATTTAATTTAGTTTCACGTTTTTTTTCTGCGTTTTTCTCACAAGCTTCTCTTTTTGCTTTATTGAATGGGTGCAAAACACCACAACCACTTGCATAATTGTAGTCGTCCATTGTACCTTCTGCATAATTATAGTCGTCCATCGTTCCCATTGCGTAAGCATAAGGGTCAGCACTTGAAACACTAGCCAATTCACCAGTGGCGTTACTTAATTCTTCTTTGTATTGTTCGTAATTGAATCCCATTTTTTTATTTTTTATATGGATTTCCTAATCCATAAGTGTTTGCTAATGATATTCTTTTATCTCTAACCTCATTATAAGAAGCCGAGCTTTTACCCATTATTTCAATTAATACAGCGACAGATTTAGAACCAAAGTCACCGTCAACAACTAAAGGTTTTAAACTAGCTATTTTTTTTCTTTTAGAATCTTTTGTAGAATCTAATTGAATATCTAAATAAGGTTTTTGTTTTGAAGATTCGTAAGAACTATTCAAACCACTAGACCAATCAAATTCTGGAACAACATTTTTTGTAACTACGGGAGTTTTCCACTTTTTAGCATCACTAATAATGTTATTTAAAGCTGTTTGAACTGTTTTTGCCTCATCTCCTTTACTACCCTTAGAAACTATTTTTGTCCCGCTAAAAGTTGGTTTAACAGTTGGTTTAGCATTTGTTGTTGTTGTTGTTGTTGATACAACTTCTACACAAGCACCGTTTTCGTCCTTTTCATATCCTTCGTCACAAGGTTTATTTTGTCTTGATTTATCAATCAAATAATTAACTAACTTGTAACCGCCATATATTGCGCCTAAAGACAGTAAAGTAATTGCCCCTATTTTTATATATTTTTTATTCATTGTGTTTATTTTAATTTATTTATTGTCTTGTAAGGTCGTCATAACAAGGTGCATTTACACATTTAACAAGCTTTCCATTTGCACTATAAATGTTCCCATTTTTAATAATTGTATTGGTAGCCTCGTCAAAAGTTGGTAAATCATCTTTTTTCTTTTTATACATATAATAAGCTGTTCCAACAGCAACAACCGATAATAAAACTATAAATCCTTTATATTTCATAACCCCATTTTTTCTTTAAAGATTCAAATTCCTCTTTTTCAGAATCATTCAACGCTTTTTCATTACATAATTCGGCAAATTTTATTAATTGTTTCTTTGACAAATTATGAACTTTTTTAAGCATTATTTTTTCTTTTTTATCATCTAAATTTTTAATTAATTCAGAATCTTTACAGTTTTCTTTAAATGATTGAAAATCTTTCTTTTTAGCCAAAAAAACAAATGAATAAGAAACATAAATAGCGGTTGCTGTAACCCCTAATGTAACTAATATACCACCTGCTTTCTTCCAATTCATTATTTTTGACCTACTTTCCAAGCTTTTGAAACCAACCAAACAGTTCCAAATAAAACTGCTAATCCAACTACTGCGCTTACTACTTTTTTACCTTCCATTTTATTTTTTTTTATAATTTATATTTTACCATTTACCTAAAGGGCAACTTTCACCTACATATTTAGCTTTATCCTTTACAAAACAACCGCAAACTGAACAATTTCCAGTTATCATTAATTTAGGGCAAAGTTGACAAGTTAAAATTCTTCTTCTATATAAAGCATCTGAAACCTTATCAGTAGGTTTTCCTTTTGCTTTTTTTACTAAATCAATTAATAAACTCATATTATTCGTATAAAGATTCTTTATAAGTTGGGTTTGCCGAGTATTGCTCTCTATTAGCTTTTTCACTAATCCTTCCAACTGTTTTTAACTTTAATTCTTGCAACGTTTTTTGTTTGTCAATAGGTTTATCTTCTATTACAGGTTTATCTTCTATTACAGAACTAACAACATTTTTATTTCTTTTGTATAAGAAATAACCTATCCCACCAATGGTAGCCAATGCTACTACTATAAATGCTATTTTTTTACCGTTCATTATTAATCTCTTTTAAATACAAAATACCCAACTATCCCTAAAACCAAAACAGCACCACCTATACCAAAGTATAACATAGTATTTGATTTTTTTGTAGGATTCAAAGGAGAAACGTTACCGCCACCTTGATTTCCACCACCAGTTCCTGTATTAGTTCCACCCCCAGTAGTATTTTTGTTAAGTTCATCAATTAATGTTTTACGAGAAGCCTCTAATGTAGCTAATTCAGATTGTTGTTTAGCTAAAAGTTCTCTAAATTTATCTAATTGAAATTGGTCTTTTTTAATTTCATCATTTTGAAAGTTATATTCTTTCAAATATTCAGCCATATTTTTATCCTCGCTATTACTTCTTTTTCTACCTTTAGATTGAAGTTCGTAATACTTATCTTCGTTAAATTTTCTTTTAAATTCTCTATCTTTTATTTTATTAATATAATGGTCTATTTCAGATTGACTTCCGCCAATTTTTCCTTTAAGAGCATCTATTTTTCCATTTATATCATCTAATCCATCAGCATTTGACCAATTATCTTCATTTGTTTTATGGAATAAAGTATTTAAACTTTTTATGTTATTTATGTCTTTATCTAAATCTTGCATATCTATTTTTTTTTAAAATATTAACATTTATTTTCTGTTTCTTTTTATTAGTATAATAGCAACAGTTGTTAAAACTAAAACACCCACACCTATACCAACATATAAACCTACTTTTGAACCGCTAGTTGAATCGCTAGTTGAACTTACAGCAACACGTTCATTTGGAGTTACCGAATTTCCACTTTCATCTTTAGCATTTGCAGGTATATTATCATCAGGTCTTTTAGCCTCTTTTCTTAATCTGCATACAGTTCTATTTCTTTCTCTCTTTTCTTTTGAAAGTAAGAAATTAGTTCCCCCAATATATACAGGAGTTCCACCTGCACAAAAAGCACCTGCTGTTAACGGAGTGTCAATACTTATATTGTTTGAAGCCGAAGTTGACGATGTATTTACACCTTTTCTAGCATCTCTAGCTTTTTCACATTCAGCTCTTTTATCATCATTGATAATCCAACCACATAATCTTCCAGAAGCGTAGCTATAAGGGTCTAAACCATCAGCATTACTGTAATCCCAACTAGAATTAACTAAATTATATTGTTGTAAATTAAAACCCATTTTTTTATTTTTTTCTCATTAATAAAAAAGCTACCGTACCTAAAACAAGTACACCTGCGCCTATTCCTATATACAAAGCTGTATTCGATTTTGGTGGCATAGCATTTGTCATAGGTAAATCCGTAACAACATTGTCTTGACAACGACCTAAAGCTCTTTTTAGTTTTCCACCAAATAAACCTTTACACTCGCCACCAGAACGATTTGCCCCAACGCTACTTACTAAACCACCAACAGCGGTAATGTTTTCTTTGTTTTGACCTACAAAATCAAATAATTTTTGAAGGTTTTCCCCACCTGCATAACTATAAGGGTCTATTCCATCAGCTTGAAAGTAAGTTGTGCTATCTGGATTCCAAACTTGAAGCCCAGTTACATCTTGCTTCATTCCTTCTAATTGTTTATCTATATTTTCCATTATAATCTGTATTTAATACCTTTTTTTGATAATAGTTTATTCAAATCTAAAACCTCATCTGCCGACATTTCATCACGCAACACTTGACTTAAATTACCTTTAAAGTCTGGAACTAAATAAACACCAGAATTTATCGTTCTAGTACCAAAAGCTTTTTGTAATGCTAAAAAGTCAGCATCATTTTTAAGTCTATTGATTTGAGTTGAAATAGCCCAATAATCTGTACCCATTCCGTTAGCTGAAGTTTCTATGATATTAGCTATTGATTCAATGCTAGATTGTACCAATTTTTGTTTTGTAGCTGAATTATTATTTAATTTGCTTAATTCATCTTCAACCGCTTTGCTTTCATCTCTCCTATTTCTATCTTCTATTGAATCTTTTATTTTCTTAACAGTAAAATAAACACCCCCAACAAGACCAACAGTAACAGTAACCGCAATAGCACCTTTCGCCCAAGGCGGTAAATTTTTAAATAATTCCATTTTTTAACTATAAAAATCTTATCTTACAAAGATAACTCTTGAAAATAGATTTATAAAACTTTATTTTAAATCAAAAAAAAAGGTAGTTTTATAACTACCCTTTTTTATCTTTTTTAGATATTTTAGTTTCTTCCCATTTTTTTGTAACCAAATTTACCGCAACATCTTGAACAGTCACCTGATTGACAAAACCCTGTTCTTCCATTGTCACAACGACAAGCTGTTCCTTGAAAATTTGAAGCTTCACCTTCAACCATTGGTTTTACAGTTTCAAGAGCTTTTCTATCGTTCTCATTTTTTTCTCTGTTTTTGTACCATAAATATCCTGCAACCAATGCAATCCCACCTAAAATTAAATAATGATTTGTTTTCATCTTTTTTGTTTTTATTTATTATTAATTATTGCTTATTAATTCTCGTAACGAGAAGTATTTTTTGATGGGGCAACGTTAAAATGATATGTTATAGTCATTCCCTCAATTTTGTCAATTTTAGCACCTCTTTTTCTTAAACCAATTTTATGTTTTTCAAAAGCTGTTTTGTTTGTGTGTTTTCTAACGTAAGTTTTCATATTGTTTTATTTTTTAATTATAAGCAAATTCTATATTTCATATCCTCGAAATTATCAATAAATGATTTTATGTACTGGTATCTTTCTTTGTTTTGTTGAGAAGGAGTACCTTTAAAAACATTTAAAAAACTCATGTGAGCTTCGATAACGGGATAACCCAATCCTAAATATATTTTTAAAGCGTTTAAATCCGCTTCAATTTCATCTTTTTGAATTACATTCAAATTAAAGTGAGAAAATTCATGTAATAAAATAGCCATTCTCATAGGTACTGTATAACTAGTAAAATGTTTTTTAGAAACTTCCATTCTACCGTTTATATTTGAGATTCTAGCAGGAGTTGGTATAGCTTTACCACCTTGTTTTATTACATCAAAATAGTCTATTCTATACTTTTTATCGTCTGAAAAATATGTTCCAGTAGAAAGTATAGAAGCCTGTTCGCTAAATTCTTGTGCAAACTTTACAAAACTTGCGATATTTGATTGACTGTAACAGTTTATATGTTGATTTAATTTAGATTTTTCAACTGAAATAATATTTATTCCATTTGTCGAACCATTCATTGAAACAACCCTTACAATTACGGTATCACAATTTTGTGGCATACGAACTTCAAATTCAGCGACACCAGAAATAGTCTTAACCCTATTAGTGTAATAAGTATTAGGTCTATTTGGATTAAAAACCATTAACCTAATTTTTTGAGGCATATTAACACTTACCTTTACAGTAAGTAAAGTTGGTTTTTTATCGCATTTAACTTGAATGTTCTGCATCTTATTTTTTTCTAAATATGAAATAAGCAATAGCCCCTAAAATAACAACAGAACCTACCGCAATACCTATTTTTGCATTTCTACTTAATTTTTTATCATCAGTAGTTTCAGAATAATCTGTACCTTGATTTGAGCTAGTTGTCGCTAGTCCAGACAAAGCAGTTCCTAGAGTAGTTCCGTAACCTAATAACTTACTTAATGTATCTTGTTTTTTTACAAAATCATCAATAGATTTAGTGTAACCTTTTCCGACAGCTTTCCAATATCCAACTAATTGTTTTTCTGTATAATCAGTTTTTTCAGAACCCTCTAGTTGAGAATAACAAGTTTCTTTTTTTGCCCCCGAAAGTTTAACACATATTTTTTTAATGTCGTCACCAGATATATTGCTAGTAGATTCTTCTATAATCACAGCTTTTACAATAGCATCTTCTTTTTCTTCGTCTGAAAGCTCAACTAGAGCAGGTGTGTATAATACTGTTCCCATTTTTATTTACCGTTTTTGTTAGAATAATAATAAGCTATACCACCGATTACAGCAATTATACCAACAGCGATACCAACTTTTGCAAATGTTGACATTCCTTTTTTAACCTCAACACAAATACCTTCAGAATTTTTCTCATATCCGTCAAGGCATGGAGTATCAAGTTCTAAACCGTCACCTGCATCACCATATTTTGAATGTAATGCAGCAGATGCCGCGTTTAAAGATTGGTCAATCCAACCTAAATTAACAGCCTTTGTAATAAATTCTTTGAATGAACCCTCACCCCCTGCGTTTGAAAACTCTTTGTATGCTTGGTTCATGCTTATTTCTCCGTTTACAGCTTTTGTTAAAGCTAATTGACTATATGCGTTCATATTTTATTTTTTAAATTGGTTTTTTAATATATACATAAATAGCACTAACTACTAATGCTATTGGTAACCAATTTTTCTTTAAAAAACTTGGTTTTTTAGCTATTGCAGAAGTTACTTTTGGTTTTTCAGTTGAGGGTATTGCACCACCCATAAAGCCACCACCACCGCCACCAATAGGTGCAGGAGTTACCGCAATAGGGGCTGAAGGCAAAACAGGAGTTGTAATAACATTTATTACTGGAGTAGGTTGAACACCTGCAATTGGTTGATTCCTTGTTCCTCTTGTTGTTCCTACAATCTCATCACTATCAGATAATGAAACTGCATAAGGAGTTTGTATTGGAGTAGGTGAAACAGTTGTTTCTGGAGTTAATTCAGTATTATCAGTTTTTGTAATTATATCTTGAATTATTGGAATAGGTTCGGGAGTAGGCGTAGGCGTAGGAGCAGGTGTAGGAGTAACAGTAGTTCTGTTTATCTCGTAATCCCCTTCAGCTATGGCAATAGGCACAGCAGTATCTGTTAGTCTAGTAGCTTTCATTGTAGGGTTAGCTAATTTAAAAAAAGCTGACCTTGTAACGCCTTCAAAATTAGACCATTTATTACCATGAATAAAAGCGTCCATTGTATGTGTATAGTTTTTTCTTGACATAATTATAATTTTCTAACTATTAACAATAAAACAGCAATAATTGCTATTTGCTTATATGTAAACCCTAAAACTTTCTTTTGTGGATTTTCATTTATGTATTCAATATCATTTTTTATATCCTCAATCAAAGTATCTTGTTCATCTTTAACAGTAGAAACAAGGTTTTCAATTGGACTAGAAACTGGTTTTGTTACACTAAAAGGAACTAGCCAAAAACCGCTTTTATCCTCTTTACGAACCATAAAACCTCTTCCCTCACCATATCGAATCCAATTACCATTATCCATTTTTCTTTGTAATTTCACAGCAACTAACTCGCCCATAAAATTACCGTCTTTAATGAATGTTTTAGTAGTACCCTCAACACTAGGATTTTCAGTTAAAATTTCTAATGTCAAATCTTTAACAACACTAAACGGTCTTTCGCCTTTATTGTCTAATCTTTTATATTGCGCTTTTGTTATCATTTTTTATCATCGTTTATGTAACTGTTATACATACTACCTAAAACAAAACCGCCAATACTTCCAATTACAGAAAATATTAATTTGTTTTTATCTTTTGCTAGAGCATAAGCAAAACCTACTACCATACCTATAACAGCACCGTTTACAGCTACTTTACTTTTTATTTTTATTACGTCACCCATATTTGCTTTTATATCTTTCGGCAAAATGGAAATTTTCGGTTTGTCCTCAACTATTTCCGCGTACTCAACATCTTCGCTACCACTCACGTTTGAATGTGTATTAATAGGGTTCAAATGTCCTTTAGGTATCATAAAACCGTCAACCGTTCTAAACATCTGTACGCCACCATTAGGAACGCCACCAGACATTAAGTTTCCTTTTACAATACTACCTGCTTTAAATTCTTTATAAATAACAGAAGTTCCATTTCTTTTCGGTGAACGAAAATCTTTTAAAACTTTACACGTTATTGCACTCATCTTATTTCTTTTTTAAAGATATGTAAGCAACTATACCACCAATTAAAAGAACGCCACCTATAATAACAATAGGTAAATAATTTGTCTTTTTATTTTTGTCCTCTAAAAGTAAAGCAACTAATTTTCTTTTGTCAGCTTCCTTTTGAGCTTTGTTTTGATTTCTATTCTGAACGCCTTGAAATATTGTGTTAACACTTGTAATTATTGCGCCAACAAAATTTTCATTTTCTTCCTCGTTACCTTGAATAATAAATTTAGAAATATTAGCTCTAAATTTTTCGCTTTCATAAATAGCTTCCACTACTTTATGAATCAATTCTCTTTTTGATATTTTAGTCGAAGTAGCAATACCAGAATTATTTAATGCTTCAATTAATATTTCTGGGTTTTTATCCAAAATTCTGTGAATCTCACTAAGTAAAACGTCCTTAGCCATGTCGTTATCCTGTGAATTAACAGCACCGCTAAAATTACTCATCATGTTTCCCCCGTATATCATATAATTTTATTTATTTCGTAAAATAACAGCTAAACCTAAAACTATTATCCCACCAATAATCAATAATTCGTATTTGCTTTTCCCTTTGTCTTGACCTGCATCAGCATTGTGAAAAGAATCTTTTAAAGATTTAATTTCCTCTTTAATTTGTTGCCCATTTGCATTTAGAAAATTACTTTTTTCTTCATGCTCCTTTTTAACCTTGTCTTTAAAACTATCAATTTGTCTTTGAAACAAACTTAAATCTGGGTGTATCATAGCTACCTTATCCAATGCTTCTTCACCATTTTTTGCTACCACAAAAGCTAGTTGTTTTGGAAGTAACTTTTTATTAGCACGAATACCATAGCTTTCTACTACCTCTCTAGCACCGTTTGGGTTATTGATTGCTGTATATTGATATATATTCATTGCTTATTTTTTAAGTTTCAAAAAAAAAAGGTAGGTAGTTTAAACCACCTACCTTTTAGGGTATTTTTAAGCTTTACGCTAAATCTTATCCTACAAGACCTCTGTTAGAAGGCATTTGTAATTGAGATAAGTTTGGTTTAGAGTATGCTTTAGATACTGTTTGTCCACTTAAAGAACGAGCAACATCAATAACTTCCATTGGGTAAAGAGATACTACTAGAGTAGCTGAAGCTAAGATAGTTGTTGTAATAGATGTAAATGCGTTAACTGTGAAAGAAGTTCTAACGATAGATACACCTGCTTGATTTTGCATTGGGTCTAAACGTGGGTTGATTGGCAATTCAACTTTTCTACCATTAGCCTCACGATTAGTGATAGTCAATGTTTTGAACGGTTGAGAAGCGTTTTCAGACTGTAAATACATTTGACCAATTTTGAATGGCGCAGATTTAACGTCTTGTAAGAACTCTTGGTAAGAGATAGTACCGTCCATTGTGATAGAGATAGCTGCATCGTTACCGAAAGCTGGAGCTGCTTGATTACCTGCAAAGTTGGCGTTCAAGAAAGTAACTCCTTCAACTGCATCAGTTGTAGAGTTAGAAATGTTAATAACGTATGGTAAAGAGCTTAAAGCTGTTTGTTCAGCACCACCATCAGCGTAGTTGTATTCGTCTGTAAAGTTAGACCAACCATCGTAGTTTGAGAAATTTTCGTTTGCGAAATTTTCTGCTGTTTCAAAATAATTCATTTTTTTACTTTTTTTAATTGTTTGTTTTTAAGTACAATTAAGCTTTAGTAGTAGCTTTTTTGATTTGCTCGTAAGCAATCATTCCTACTGTTACACCTAAAGCAACTGGTATCATACTTTTTAAAATTCCGATAACTGCGTTCATTTTTTTTTGTTTTTTAATTTTACACAAAATTTCTTATTGTTCATCGTACACACAATGGAACGATTAACATTACAAAGTTGTATCTATTTGATATTTTTATAAAATCAACAATTAACACGCTAACATAAAACATTAGTTATCTTATTGTTAATCAACCATTAAAACTGTTAAATATGTTAAAATGTTATTATTTTTTTAGTTATTGTTTTGTATAATTTTGAAAATCAAAAAAAATAAAATGGATAAACAACAAGTATTAATGCCAAAAGTTTTGATTTGTGCGCCACAACATGAAAGCAAAAATTATGTTTGGGATAAATGGATTGAGAATGTTAATAATTTTACATACCCAAAAGATAGACTAGAAATATTCATAGCCGACAACTCAAAATCTAAAGACAATTACAACAAGCTAAAATCTTACGGAATAAAAGCTGTACATACACCTCAACATGAAAAGGGAATATTATATACCATAAATGATTCTCACGAAGCTTGTAGGCAATATGCTATTAAAGGAAACTTTGATTTTATGCTACACTTGGAAACCGATATTATACCACCAATAGATGTTATAGAAAGGTTAATGAATAACAATAAAAAAGTATGTTCGGCTTTATATGATATATTTTACGGTTCTATTAGAAAGCCAATGGTTCAGATAGATGAAAATTACGATAGAAATATAAGAGAATATCGTAACCCAGAATTTGTGACAGTAGAAGAACCTTTATTTTTTGACGGAAAAGTAAAACAAGTTTATCATGCAGGACTTGGTTGCGTATTGATTCATAAATCAGTTTTTGAAAAAGTAGAATTTAGAGTAGATGAAAGATATGATTTTCACACAGATACATGGTTTGCAAATGATTGTTATTTATTAAATATAAATATTTATGCAGATACAAATATTCAATGTGAACATTACAACGGAACTTGGTTAGATAAATTAGAAATAAAATAATAGATTATGAAAGAGAATAAAGAATTAGTTGGGTTATTGTATAAAAAACAAGTTTCAGAAAGCTCAATGGAAAAGTATGCAAAGGGGTTTACTATTTATTCAAATCTTTGCGAAGCAATAAAAACCACATTGAAAGATAAAAAACTTTCTAAATTAGAAAAAGCTAGATTGGAAGCTGAATTAGATAAATCAGAATGGGAAGCTCGTATATTTGGAACTAATTACAAATCAACACAAAGAGAATACCAACACAATTTAATGCCCTCTATTGAAAAAATAGCATCAGATGAAGATAAAAAATCAATAAAGTTTATTGCTTATAAAGAGGAAGCGGACAAATTAGCTAAAAGTGAAATATTTGGTAAGTGCGTTAAAAAACCTGCAAACATAGAACACCCAGAAATTTTAAATAGTATTAAATCTTTAATTGAAATTTTAGAAAATACAAATAAGGGTGCAAATGAAAAACTACAAAATGATTTGAGCTTGTATGAAAAAGCAAAGTTGCAAAGAGAAATTTTTGATAATGAAATACATATCCAAACATTAAAAAAACGACTTGCAAATAGAGAGGACTACTACTATAATCAGTTTATGCCAGTTTATACAGTTGAATTAGCAGAAGCCAAAGAAAAGCTAGACGACTACTACCAAAGAGGTTGTGAATTTGCTAAAAATGGGGTTGACCCTCAATTGCCTTTCATTTTACAAAGATATGACGACCACAGATACGAAGATGAAAAAATTTGGTTGTATTATGGTGCTTTAAAAAGTAGAGTTAATGGAATAATGGAAGAAATTCAAAAAAATCCGAAAGAATACA
>Ga0209358_10002785_pt1 | contig 13121 bp, 11 predicted proteins | sample LauGreFa1BDMLBSN_2_FD_187574 | JGI IMG/M metagenome (GOLD analysis project Ga0209358, IMG submission 187574) | Freshwater lake microbial communities from Lake Michigan, USA - Fa13.BD.MLB.SN (SPAdes) (version 2) | ecosystem: Environmental > Aquatic > Freshwater > Lake | place: Lake Michigan, USA...
CCTCCAGCAGCACCTCCAGCTGCCCCTCAAGCTCTGACTGCACCACCCCCTCCACCTCCTCCAGCAGACCCATCGGCTGCTCTAGCTGCCCTTTCTGCCACGGGACACGGGACAGCACCACCTCCTCCAGCTGCTACTCCAGCACCTCCTGCTCCAACTGCACCACCTCCTGCTCCAACTGCACTTCCTCCAGTAGACCCATCAGCTGCTCTAGCTGCCCTTGCGGCTGTAGTGCCTACAACAGCAAAGCCCCCCTCCGTCTATACGAGCGGAAAACTAAATGCACATTGTGTCGAAAGATTAAATCATGGTGACCTTCATGTAAATGCAGTAGCAATGGTAGACGGGGCTGGACTTCTGAGTGGAAATAATAGTAACCTTTGTCTTTGGCATCTAGATGCCGACAAATCTGTTAAAAGTGTAAGTGTTGATGGTGTAAACAATATCGCTGGACTTTCTGGTGGGTTTTTTGTTACATCAAGTGTTAAATCAAATGTAGCTAAGAAATGGAACGCGGGTGATATGAGTAAACCATTGCTTGAATTTCGTGGACATAATGGTGGGATTGAAACTGTGATTACCCTGTTAGATCGACGTCTGGCGACAGGAGGAGAGGACAAGACCGTAAGAATATGGAATACAAATACGGGCGCCCAAACCATGGTCCTACCGGCTGATGGTAAAGAGGGTCATACTAACGCAGTTATGTGCTTAGCAAGTCTAAATAAAGAACATTTAGCAAGCGGTAGTTCTGATAATACTGTCCGTATATGGAACCTTACAACTAAAAAAACTGCACAAGTTCTACAACATCCAGGTGTAGTAAGCGCATTGGTGTTAGTTAAAGATGGAAGCTTTGCAGCTGCATGTAATACTGATATACATATTTGGTCACTTGATTCTACTAGCAACAAATATACAGAAAAGTCAGTATTAAAAGGAAATGATAGCAAGATAAAATCTATTATAACTCTTCAGAATGGCCTTTTAGCTAGTATGAGCATTGGAGGAAAAATACAAGTATGGAATCTGGCAAACCAGGAAAGTGTGTGTATTATTGATATTGAAGAGGTTTCTGGTCTTACAGCAATTGGTTCATGTATTACTGCACTACCAGATGGTAAGTTTGCAAGCGGATATGGAGGTGATGATGTGGTTTATATTTGGGAATTGACAGCACCTGGTACGCCAGAAGATGCTGCGGCGAAGGAAAAAGCTACACGTAGTTCGTCGGTTATGGGAAAACTTAGAAGAATGGTGGGTCGTAGATCAGGTGGCGCTGTTACTGTATCGAGAAAACATGCGACTAAGAAAAATAGAAAATCGTCTAAGAAAAATAAATCCATGAAAATTAAATTCTTCTATTAATTTCATTAGTTACCTTAAAAGGTAATAAATGAAGTTATTTATAATTACTCTAAAAAAGTTTTTTACACGCGAGGGAAGCCAACCAGGTTCGCGCCCAGACCGAAGCCCGCGCCCTGGCGAGCCGTGACGGCAACAGAGGGCGTGAAGGTGTCAAGCAGGGCGAACGTGGCAAACGCAGCCGTGCCAATCGTCAGAATTTCGCCAAAGTTAGGCTTCTTGGGGTTCAGCACAAGCACGGCGACAAATGCAACCACCAGGCCTTCGATTAGGTATTTTAGAACAGATGTTAAAACATCACCGAGGGAAAAGTTCATCTTATACTTGAACCCTATATTTTTTTTGAACTGCGTAAGATACTTTAAGAAATCTTTCCATTAAAGAACATAAGTAATGTCCGCGCCCGTAAAAGAGGATTTTCTTGATGAGGATCCCGAAATTCGCAGTCAGAAATTTGTTCTCCTATCATTCCTGAGCCCAGAAAACGTCCTCGAGAAGAAGGATGAGTTCTTTTTTGGTGAATTCGTAAAGCAGTATGAAGTCGACTATAAAATCCGGAACCTTGAGACCTTTCTAGTTTCTGTTGTCCGGGGTATTAATGATAAATTGACAAAGGAGGCCGATAAGATGGATGCATCTGGCACAGACTTGAGTGGCGTGGCTCTAACTGCTCTAACCGAGGCGGCTACGCTTTGCCGTAAGTCTCGTTTGAATATCGGGGGTATCCTCGAGACATATTCCACTTACGTGAAGGAGAATGACAAGGAAATAAAGAAGACGAGCATCAAGGAAGCATATGATGACTTCATGTTCAAAAATCAGACCAAGTTGGAGGAGGAGTTCTTTGCGAAGAATGAGTTCCGGACATCTATTCGTGGCCTAAAGGTCCGGGGAGTTACCGGAACCCACGGGGAGGCCGTAGCAATGTCAAAGAAGCTCCAGAGGTCTGACACAATTCATAATATCTTTCTGGGTGAGGTAGGTAAGTGGCTCCCTTGGGACCCTAAGCCTCACCAGGTGGCTGACCAGGAATACGCAGAGGACCAGTTGAATACATTGATGAAGAAATACAAGGATAATGAGGATGCACGTGAGAAATTCGTGACAGAGCAGCGCCAGGAACTTTCCAGGGGTGCTAAGAAGGGGCCTGTCATATCGGCATCTGATGGCAACCCCATATCCGGAGAGTCATCAGAGGGCTGGGGTTCAATGTTCGGTGGTTCTGAAGACCTAGCTCTGAAGAGAAAGAAGGAGCAGTCAGATGTTGAAAAACTTGACTAAATTAGTCGAGTAGCATACCAATCTGTCTATAAGCTTCTCCTTGGTCTTGCGCACTAATACTTACACAATTGTCATTCTGGCAGAAGGTTCCCTCGGGACAAGGAACCCCCTTCCTAGAACATGTAGCATTTACGCCACTCTTGCATTCCGTTGAACTACAAGAGGACATGTCGGTTGAAACTGCTACGGGTGAAACAAATCCCTCAGAACAGAACCCAGAGTTGCAAACTTGACCCATTGGGCAGTGGTTTGTTTCTAGGCAAGGTAGCTTGGCAGAGCCACCTGACATTCTAGGAGCAGCGTGGGAACCATCTGTAGCATAGTAGACATATACAAAGAGTGCAATTGCAATAGCTAATAAAATCATTAATATTTTAACTGACTTCATTGTTTCTGTTAAATAGAAAGAAATTACGGAAATACTGGTAACTGATTTCTGGGCAATTGCGGTTGTTGAGTACCTTCACAAAATCCATTCAAGCACTGAAGGGCTGAATTACAGCGCGGAAGGTCTACACCACATCGTATTCCAGGCATACCCGCCTTGAAACCTTCTCTAAACCCGGAAAGGCCAAACATAATAAGGCATACACCTACTGTAATAAATAGTAAGCGATTATAAAAAGAAAAGGCTTTAAACATTCTACTTATATTTGATAATTAAGTCTAAGTAGGGTCTAAATATTTATAAGATATACTATACCAGAATGTTGCCTGATCCAATTACGGAGCTAACAATCAATCTAGTGAAACCAGGTGTTCTAGCATCATATAAGAATATGGGTTATACTTATATAAGGCAAATACATAAACCCTACAATTATATTTTAAGACATCCTTCATCTGGATGTATAGTAGAGTTGCTCTGCTATCGCGATACCGATTGTCATCTTATCGACTCACCGAAAGCTCGGAAACTGATGCGGCGTCTTTCATATTTTGGATATCTTTAATATACGTATTATAAGTAGAAGTATCCATTGCATACTGAATTATATCACTGAAATTATGAGATACCCAAAGGTCCATATTTCCATCTTTATCAAATGACGTATATGCATTAGCTTTATAGTAAAAATACAATCGTTCTTCCAATAAACCTAAGGCGAACCATGATTTAGATCCAAATTCACCCTCTTGTATCCAGTAATATTCCTTTATTTCATATGGAAATATATTGGGTTTCAAAAAGACATCAGGAGAACCATGTATGGGTCGTAATATCTTATCTACTGAAAATCCAAATTGCGGATTTACATATAAAAGAGGCAATGAAATCTTAGAGGTGTCTGGGTTTGTCTTATATATAGTGTTGTCTCTTGACATTTCTAGTTTTATCTATAATAAATCGTTTATGTATTTCATACGTGAACGATTTAATAATAAATATTATTTAGAAAAACTGTAGCCTTTTTTCCTTCTTTATGAAAAGGGCATCTGTTTCTTTTATATTAAATGCTTGAACCCATTCTTCAAATTGCGGTACTATACGGTCTACTCTATCTTCTGGAAGAGCATGAACACTTGTCTCCATAGAGTAAATAAGGGATTTTTTCCTATAAAGTTCTCTCCATGAAACTGCATAGGACATGAAAAAATTACGATGGGCTTCTTTTTTTTCCTTTTCTGAACTACCATCTAATATCTTATTAAGGCTGTGTAAGGAAATCTTAAGACCACCCAAATCAGCCCAGTTTTCGCTAAGTGTTCTCTGACCATCTACCTTTTTCCCAAAGTGCTTAAATTTTGAGAAGAATTTTGAAAGTTTTCTTGTCTGAGACTTAAATTTCCGCTTATCCCTCCTTGTCCATATTTCTTTATAGGCACCCCTTGGAGAATATTTAGAACCATCTAAATCAAATGCGTGAACCATTTCATGACCGATAGTTGCACCAATTCCACCGTGGTTCCATCCTAAGGGAGCATCCTTGTGATAAAATGGCCACTGTAAAATTCCCCAAGGGATTACAATATGATTGGATTCCTCAAAATATGATGCATTTGTTATGAAGCATGGATATGTGCTAAGTATCGAAGTAGCTGGCTTTCCAGCAAAGGTTAGCATCTGTTTATTCCTAGCACTATGTATAGAACAAATTGTGTGCGTAAGGCTTTCTGAATTATATGTTATATCTGGAACTGGGACAATCGCACTTTTTCCTAATTCAAATCGCATTCTATGAAGTTTCTCTTTCGTCTTAGACATACTTATCTTAGAAAATTTGTCGGCCTCAGACATAAGTTCTAATGCAGAATTTCTCAGATGAGATGTAAACTTTTTTATCTTAGACAAATTCGCGCTATCCCTATGCTCCCTCGAATATAAGATACAAAGGACATCTGGTAAAATTTCTTGAATGTCAGATAACATCCGTCGTTCATACGGAGGTTCGCTAACAACTCCCTTTATTGCCTTTCCATATAATTTAAAATACGCTTCCCTTATTGTTGGCCTTAAATATGGCGCCGCCATACGAACCATATGCATAGAAAGCAGTGATATAACCAATTCTTCATCTGATAATGCAACCCATCTCAAAATACGCTTCATGAGGTCAGGTAAAGATATAAGCCAAATGCGTTCCTTCCATCTTATATCTAAATCCAAGCCTTCCATAAATGAATCCCAATCAAAATCTGGTATCCAGGATTTTAGCGAAGATCCACGTTTCGTGTGAGAAGAATGTGCAGACGAACCATCTAATATAGAAACTACGTGAGCTTCAGCATCAATTGCTTTACGTAAAAATGGTATGCCTAATTCAATAGAACATATACTAATGAATTGTTCGTATGCCTTCCAGATATCTTCGTTTTTATTCTTGGGTTCAAGGTAGTATTCTAAGGGTAGTAAAAGTTCTCCTAAATCCAGCGATGCTCTAAGTAAATATGGTTTATGGTGTTCTTTTTTTATATTAAGCTTTAAAATGGTAGATATAGAACTTTTAACAATCCATCCAAAAATCTTAGCTATTTCTGCACGTGTATTAGACGAAGTCAGATTATGTATAGCAACTCGTAAGAAATCTTCTTCGCTCGATATATTCTTATGTTTCCAAATATGCCCCAGAAGTTGAAGATGTTGTTTTGTAGTCTTTGGCTTCATGTTAACCGAGTTCAACTCAGGAAGGCTATGTAGAATTTTCAAAAGTTCCTTATCGGTTTTTTCTGTTATTTCACTGGAGACGCCTACTGCACCTCTCCAATTAGGAACATGGTGTGTTTTTAACCATTTCTCATTCACAAACATGTAAAAGCCGCCGCCTGGTTGCCTGGTGTCTGACACTACAGGTACTAAAGGCTTCATGTGAGACCGGGGCCCCATATGATATATCTCCTCCTGGGATGCCATCCCTCTGTAAAACGGATAGGTTTTCTCTAGGCCGTATTATAGAACAGATGGTATGATTGTTGCGTTTAAAAAATTTACTTTTCGGCAGCCTCGCTAGAACAGAACGACGATCATATAAAACGGATTTCGCAACGGGAAGTCCTATTAATAAAAGTCTGTTCATTCACCTGGAATTGTCCCTCTAATTCTAGATTTTATAAAATGTAGAATTAGTTTTTCTTTTTTGGGAGCTTTTTTCTAAAAAGCTCACTGCTTCCAATGTTTCCCACAGTTCAAGCAACTAATGAAGATTGTCATCGGTTCATCCGCTGAACGCGTCTGTAGCTCATAATACGAACATAGCTTTTTCTTGCACTGCGAACAACGGAACCTATCAGTAGCCATAGCAAGATTACCTTCTAGAACACGCTTATCACGGCGAAACTGCTGGTCCTTGAGGTCCTTCCAGTTTGCAGGGTTCAGCTCGTAAGGCGTCCATCTACCAATTGCATCAAGAGTAAACTCCCCTTCCTTCCATCTCTCAATTAACGTCTTATTACCAACATAAGAATTAGGGAACAGATTTGTAAGTGTGCGTTTAGAAATTGTAGAATATGTCCACCTGAATACTTCGTGGTCCCAGGTCAAGGGGACCATTCGTTTCTTGGCATCATCTAGAGTTGCATTATAAATACCACGTTCCAGATCCAATATATCGTCTTCGTCACAATGGTCTTTGAGAACCTTAGAGAGAACACTTATGACATTGAGGCGATGTTTTACAGTAGGTTGTACTGTTTCTGGCTCTAGCTCTAGAACCGACTTGAATTGAAACTGTAATTGTTGGGGGTCTATTTTTGGAATCTTGCGGCTAACACGAACACGTGGAGCCTCTTCTTCCTCTTCCTCTATAACATCTTCCTCAATATCTTCGCCCCCCTCTTCTAGGGCATCATCCTCTGCATCAACATCAACATCGGCATCTTCTGCATCCTTTGCATCATCACCCTCTTCCTTATCATCCTCGTCATTATCAACGTCCTCCTCAAGTTCGCCAGAACAAGCCTTCTCGTAGAAAACCTCATAATCTGTTGGTAGAAACTGTTCAATGTGCGAGACACCCTGGTCCCACGTGGTCTTAATTGTGTGAGCAATTAAGAGAATGCTACCGTATATTTCTGTTATAGGACAAGGTGCCGGTAATTCATGCTGAGATAAATCTGTTTCTTTACCTTTGACATATCCTAACATTGTAATTCGCTTAGCTCCATAAGGATATGAAGTAATAACGGCTGGAGGAGACTTTTTCTTTAGAAATTTCTGAATGTCTTTTAGTGTAGGCTTTTGTGAAGAACAATTTAGTTTTACGAAGCTAACATCACCATCTTGTTTTAATTCAAGAGCTGGAAATGTTCCTGACATCTATAATACTTATAACGAAATGCTTAAATCCCAGGCGTTCAAATTTAATAGATGGCTCAAGTTATTAAACGTAGTTGGTCAAAAAAATCACAAATATCTGAACATACGGATGTACTAGATATATGGGATTCTGGGTCACATATTTTTGAAAGATGGCCAGATGGTAGAGAATATTATTGGAAAGTAATTTCGAGAAATTTAACTGAAAATGGATTTACTGAGACGCTGAGGCAGATGCCTCAGTGGCAGATGCCTGGTCAGATACTGCGACGGGAGCAGATACCTCTACTGCAGGTATCACCTTCTCAGTTTCAGTTGGGGGCGTGGAACGTAGAACAAGTGACTTTCGACAGATTGGAAACTTCGGAAGACAAGCCGCAACAGATGAACAACAGGCCTTCTTCGCAGCGGCCTCAGGCACAGGCACAGCCACAGGCACAGGCACGGACTGGCCCTCAGTCGAAGAAGGGGGTGGGTCGCAAACAGCAGGGGCAGAAGCCTCAGATGCCTTAGTAGGTAGACAGAACCACTTCATATATTATGTACTTCGAACAAACTTTTTAATACACCTTTCGCCTTTGAGTTCTACGCTTCTTTAATGCCTTTGCCTTTTTAACTGCTTTTTCCATTATATCATGCAGCATATCATATGCTCTAATAATATCAGGTTGAGGATCTTCTTCGGGCGTATAAGCTTCTCCCGTAAAGGGATTATACAGTTGGGGTAAAGGAAGAAATTGTGTAGAAACCTCTTCCAAATATGGCATGTTTTCTTCGGCCATAGTTGGCCACTTTGATTTAAAAGCTACCTGTTTCTTTACTTTACGCGATTGTGTAAGGCCGTAGCGCTTCATAACTTCATTTACTGAGCCTATAGGTTGATTTGAAGGCTCGCCTAGAGGAACTCTACCTGTCTCACGAAATTCACCGTTTTCATTGTAATATCCAACTGGTGCTTGGATGGGCGGAGAATTTTTCCTGGGTGAAATGAATTCTGGTAGGCCTGATGGCCCTGGTGGCCCTGATGGGCCTAGTTTCCTTGATTGATACATTCTCTTTTTCAAGGTCATAGGCCTGGGCTGTGGTGCAAGTGATAGAGATGCCATTAATGGTTCAAGGGCAACCGAAGGAGCAACCGAAGGAGCAACCGAAGGAGCAACCGAAGGAGCAACCGAAGGCGAAGGAACAACCGAAGGCGAAGGAGCAACCGAAGGAGCAACCGAAGGCGAAGGAACAACCGAAGGCGAAGGAGCAAGGGCGGCCGAAGGAGCAGAAGACTCTAGTATAGGGGATAAAGCAGGTGCTTGTGATGAAACAAGATGTTTAGATGAAGGTTTCAACTTAAGCGTTTTACGTTTCTTTGATGGTATTAGCACAGGAGACAAGCCATAACCATCACCTATTCCATACATCCAGCCATTCTTTCCAGGCACATGTCCCAGGGGTTGAGCTGGTTTATATGAAGATAAGGATTCTCTGAAGGCATTCGTCGGGGGTTCTATTCTCTTCTCTTGAAGTCTAGCCATTAACTCCTTTGCCTCTTCGTATCTCGGACGCATATAAGCTTTCATTTCTCCAGCTGCTTCCTTTCGCTCGTAATGCTTTATTTTATCTAAAACATCCCTTTTATTTCTTATCATATTTGAAAAGCTATATCTTTCCAAACCTAAACGGCTTTTTATATTTGACATGATATCTTTTCTTTTTTCTGGCTTATTGGCTTTCATCTATTATTATACTTTAAAAATGATAAGCAATGGTATAATGGAGTTACAGCTTGTTTTTTACTATATTGGTATTTTCCTAGTATTCGCGACGCATTTACCTATGATATTTAAATCTTCATCAATGCGTAATCACGCACTTGTTAATTTATTTGCGGCTACATGTATCGCCTATTATTTTATGAATAAAGAGGGATATATACAATTTTAATATAAGTTCCGGCACAATCTCATTTTTTTTTCCTAAATCTGCGTCAGATGTCATTCCGGATTGGATTACTAATTGCATTTTTAGTTGTCCTCAGTGTTATTCTGTGGTTTATGCCAAGAGAGGGATTTAAGAGTTTAAATACGTCATCTGCCGCACCAATTATAGAACATGCTCCTATAATCTATCCCGCGAGAAATGTAGTTCAAGCAGGACCTTCTTCACCAAATCAGGCTGCAGATTACACTGAGCAGCGCGTGACAAGTCCCGAGGTAGCACATGACCCTTACGGGCCAAATGAGGAATCCGCTGCTCATCCCGAAAGACTAAGGCACCCTGAACGGATGTTCCAGCCTGCGCCCGATAATAACACGCACAGCATCGCAGAGGCATCTGGTATCGCATCTGCTTCTTCGTCTCAAGCTGGTCATGCAATGAGCTCATTTACTCCTGAATTTGCTCAGAACGGAGGAGAATTCATGCAGGGTATCATGGCTAATGATACGACGGAGCCTGGGATGTATTCGGCTTTTTAAAACGCTTTTAAAAAAAGCGTACCAAAATAAAGCCGGCAAAACGTAAGTTTTCGGCTTTTTAAAACGCTTTTAAAAAAAGCGTACCAAAATAAAGCCGGCAAAACGTAAGTTTTCGGCTTTTTAAAACGCTTTTAAAAATAAAGCATATAAACGCGTAGACCATATATAATCTAGAATGCACAAGCACCCCAGAACGTCGAAGTTGCAGTCTGATAAGCCTCGGCTTTTGAACCCATCATATGAAGAACGTAATTGGATTCGCACAATACCAGCATCTTACCCTGATATTCTGCGAGCCCCAGCCGTTTCCTATAAATCTGAAAGAGATGATCCACGCATCAAGGCCAATCGATATGTTGCATATGCTAGGCCTTATAAGGGAAGACAGGGCCTTTTGATTATAGGAAATGAATTGAGGCCTCTTATAGTGGATGAATCGCAACCAGATAGACCTAGTGTTCTGCCAATGCGGTTAGATAGAGAAACATTACAGGATACATGGATTTTTGCGATTACTCTTTTTCATCCCGAAGGCCTTATACAGATTGAAGATTGTGTAGTTGCAGCAGGTGAGCAAATACGTTCCACTAAGAATTTCAAGGACCGATTTGCATTTGTTCAGAAATTCGCAGACCATGTGTGGTTCTCAGATAAGGCGTTCCAGTTAAATTGGCAAATCCAAATCGCAGATACATTTCCACTTGTGTCTATAAAAGAAGCGGTAAAAAGCTTGAGCGGTGGTAACCTGTGCTTAATGCCAGACCTACCATCATTCCGACTACTCAAGGTAAATTATGTGGAACTACCGAAGCCTGAGATTACAAGTGGTCCAACTGATTTCACATGTGTTCCTGTAATTGGTAAACCAGACCTGTATGAACTAGTTGATGCAAATGGAAAGGAACTTGGTCGCGCTGCTATTCAGACACTTTCTATCAGTCAAGCCCTGCAATTAAAGCGGTCTACTGGTGAGCCCCTGCGCGTTATGGCAGAGTGGGATGAAGACTTTGAGTCATATGTGGTTACTAGTGTGTTATAAAAATTGAAATTATTTATTCCAATAGATATGCATACAATAATGAAGCGCATAGCAGACTTCTCTTGTCGTGATATAGTGACGATTGGTCTAGAAGGTGACCTTAGAATTATTCTGTGGGCAGGTGATGGTATTCACGAGGGTGTAACAGACATTGAGAGGCTTCCTGGGTTCGACATATATATATGCCTTGGAATTTCGCCTGGTATTAACGCAAATGTAGAATATATATATAAGCGCAGTAACCCTGGGATTATATGTATACTTGACGTGTTTGACAAGAGGCAAATGGCTCGTTTTGTAGATATATTTCGAGGGAGAGTTTCCGTAATTGACTCAGATTATAAGGGAAATACTCCGACTTTGCCTGTAGAATACTACTACGATCTCTTGTCTGAGGGAGGGAAGGCATTTAATCTGAAAGGTATCAATAGCCTTAGAGCACCACTCGAAGATGTTCAAAATGCCCTCGAATTATTTGCACCTGTTCTTTCAAGTGAAGATAGTCTAAAGCGAAAGTGGACAGAGGACATGATACAGCTTGCGAAAGATAATAAACTTTCTCTGGGAGAAACATGGTCATCTCCTGACCTCAAGGATCCATATTATGACCGCATTCGTTATAAACAGGAAGAGATGACGCGTTGGAATAAGGATAGAAATCCTATTTCGTCAGATGTATGGAAGTATTCTGAGGAAAATCTATACGAATACTGGTCAAAGCTACCTCTTCACATTCTTACTGTAAATTTCGAAAAGGCAAATGTAATGAAAATGAAGACAAAGGAACACTTGGCCTTGTATATTCAGCGTTTCAAGACATTTATTTACAATGAAGTAATGAAACTCGTTAAAAATACAGAAGATTTTAAGGAATATTTTAGCACGGAGGAGTTTTATAAAATTCAGGAGCTTTATAGTGTCTGTAAGGAATACCCGGGTGTACAATTCGGGTACATTAGAGACAATCGAACGGAAGGGCGTACTTATGGATACTGGATTGAGAAAAATAGTGCGCTTTAATAGAAGATATGGCAAAGAAACATTCCAAGAAACATTCGAGGCGTGCTCGCAGTCGCAAACACCGTGGTGGAGGTGGAGGTGCGGGGTATGAACCCGGTGGTCAATTAAATCCAGGAGCGGCGAATGGTTTAATGGTAAATCGCCCCTATGATGCCTGTATGTCTGCAACTCGTCCCGGCCAGATAGGCTTTGCTGCAACTGGTGGCCTCCCTGGAATGAAGGGTGGTCGCTATACGACTAATTTAACTGGACCCATTGCTGGCCTTGCGGAATATCATAAACTCCCTTGCACCCCTAACCATGTAAATCCCTTGAACCAAAAGGGTGGTGTTGGTACTCTATCTGCGAAAGACATGGGTGTCTACGAGGCTCACACTGCTCGTTATACCACTGGCCCCAGCCAATGGGCTGGCTCTACTGGTGCACCTGTTTTATTGAATAAGCCCCTTGACGGAGTTGCGTGGTCAAAGTCATGTTCACAGACGGCTGGGCGCCGTCACCGCCGTGGTAAAAAGGGAAAGAAAACAAGAAGGCATAGAAAGTAATTAGTCATCGTCTACAAATCCATATGTAACAGGGCCGTCCTTCTTTTTCATTACCTCTTCAGAAGCATCACTATCTAAAATCTTGTAACCGCATTTCTTATAATAAGCAATGCGCTCACGAGCCTGGGATTGATATGATCTATGTATATCGACTACATCCACAATAATTGGAGCAACTTTTCTATCTTCGGGCCTTTGTCTTAAGATACGACCTGTACTCTGTTCAATCTTCCGGCGCGGGCTAGCCATTAGCACACAGTTTAGTGTCTTGATGTTCATTGCCTCACTAGCCATCGCATAAGTCGCCCAAAGGATTTGGGCTTCCTCCGCGGCTAAATCGCGGGTAGCGGTCTTCATTCCGCCAATGTAATATCCCATTACACATCCAGTTGGTTTCATCAAAATTTCTAGTGATTCCAGGTGTGAGATACGCTCTGAGAGAACGAGGATACGTCTATTTGGTTCCTTAATGAGTTCCTTGAGTTTATCCGCCATAAAGACATTTCTTTCACAGCAATTGACGACCTTTGTAAGCAAGGTTGCGATAACAGTTTCACCTCTCCAATTTGTTGGTGTGTCATTATATTCATCGTCGTCACAGGAGAAACGTAAGATTTCTACCCTTACAGTCTCATCTGCTTCCCGTGTTT
>Ga0209358_10002786_pt1 | contig 13120 bp, 6 predicted proteins | sample LauGreFa1BDMLBSN_2_FD_187574 | JGI IMG/M metagenome (GOLD analysis project Ga0209358, IMG submission 187574) | Freshwater lake microbial communities from Lake Michigan, USA - Fa13.BD.MLB.SN (SPAdes) (version 2) | ecosystem: Environmental > Aquatic > Freshwater > Lake | place: Lake Michigan, USA...
TCGGATAGCTTCACGCCGCCGCAGGTCACGAACTCGTCCTTGAAGGTGCTCTTGCCGTCCACCGCGAAGCGCCCGTCGACGAGTTGGGCGACGAGCGCCTGCAGCGCGGCGTTGGTGACATGCGCCCAAGGCGTCGTGGCCGGGATGCCGGCGGCTTCGATGAGCTTCTCCCAGAGGCGTTGGGGGAAGGGCATCGGGCTGAAGGTGCCGACCTGCTTGCGGGCCTCGGCCTGGCGGAGGTTGGTCAGCTGGGCGAGGATGGCCTCGCGCTTGGCGCCCGGCACCCAGTTGATCGCTACCTCGCAACGGTAGCCGCGGTCGGCGAATTCGCGGGCGCCCCAGGCGGATAGCTTGAGGATGGCCGGACCACTCAGGCCCCAGTGGGTGACGAGCAGGGGGCCGTCGGTGCGGAGCTTGGTGCCCACGAGGGAGGCTTCGACGTGCTCCACCGATACGCCGGAGATGTCGGCTAGCCGCGGGTCCTTGATGTTGAAGGTGAAGAGGGAGGGGACGGGGGCGACGATACGGTGGCCAAAGGATTCGGCGATCGCCAGGCCGCCCGAGGCCTTGTTGCCGCCGGTGGCGATGATGAGCCGGTCGCAGAGCAGCGGCTCGCCCGCGCCCAGCGTGAGCTTCAGTCCAAGCGCGGTCCGTTCGACCGAGCGGACCGCGGTCTGCGTGCGGATGTCGACGCCGGCCCGCCGGGCGGCGCCGAGCAGGCAGTCCGCGATCGTCGCGGAGTCGTCGGTGATCGGGAACATGCGACCGTCTTCCTCGGTCTTCGTCGCCACGCCCCTGGCGGCGAACCAGGCGATGGTGTCGCGGGGTTGGAACCGGTGGAATGCCCCGAGCAGTTCGCGGCCGCCGCGGGGGTAGCGTTTGACCAGTTCCGAAGGCTCGAAGCAGGAGTGGGTGACGTTGCAACGGCCGCCCCCGGAAACCTTGACCTTGGAGAGCAGGTGGGGCGTCGCCTCGAGGAGCGTGATTTCTCCGCGACCACCGAGGGCCTCCGCGCAGGTGATCGCCGCGAAGAAGCCGGCGGCTCCTCCTCCGATGATGGCGACCCGGGTCGGTTTCATGCCCGAAGACAGTCCGCTTTGCGGGGTTTCAGGCGAGTCAAATGCGCGCCCTTGCTTTAGGTTGGAAAACATCGCCGGTGCCGCTACCAAAGGGTGACCCCATGGCCGTCGCCCGGTGCATCCATCCTGCTTTGCTCGTCGCATGCCTGACCTCGCTCGGGGCGGTGGAGCCAGGCTTGGAGCGCCTGAAGTATAACCATCCTGGCTTGGTCGTTGATTTGGGCGTCGGCCTCTGGGCTTGGCCGCTCCCGATGGATATCGATGGGGACGGCACACTCGACCTCGTCGTGAACTGCCCCGACAAGCCCTCGAACGGGGTGTATGTTTTCAAGTCCGGTTCCGATACCGCCCGAGATCCCCTGCCGGTTTTTGCCCCGGGCGTGCGCATCAGCAAGGGGCTGCAGAATGTGGAGCTCAGCGTGGGCGCCGACGGCAAGTCGCGCGTGCTCTCGCCTGGGGTCGAGTACCTGGACTTCGCGCGCACCGGACTTGAGGTCGGCCAGAAGCTGCCGCTGCCGGCGAACATACACCCGCGCAAGGTGCGCGCAAATATGTGGAAGGTGATGGATTTCGACGGCGACGGCCGGACGGACGTGATCGTGGGCGTCGGCGATTGGACCGACTATGGTTGGGATAATGGCTTCGACGCCCAGGGTATCTGGCGCAAGGGCCCGCTCCGCGGTTTCGTCTACTGGGTCCGCAATGAGGGTACGAACGAGGTGCCGAAGTATCGGCCCGCCCAGCGTGTGCAGGCGGCCGGCAGGGACCTTGAGGTCTTCGGTTGGCCGTCCCCGAACTTCTCGGACTTCGATGGCGACGGGGATCTCGACCTGCTCTGCGGCGAGTTCCTCGATGGGTTCACCTATTTCGAGAACATCGGGACGCGGACCACGCCGAATTACGCGGCGGGCCGCCGACTGACCGTCCCCGCCGAGGCACTGGCTTCGGCCCGACCCGCCGCCTGGAAGGCGGTGCGCGAAACGCCTGCGGGCGCGACGCCCTTGACGATGGATCTCGAGATGATCACCCCGGTGGTCTGCGATTGGAACAAGGATGGGAAGCCGGACCTCATCGTGGGAGACGAGGATGGCCGCGTGGCGTTCGTGGAGAACACCGGACGATTCACGCCCGAGCATACGCCGGTCTTCCTGCCTCCCCGGTATTTCCGGCAGCAGGCCGACGACCTTAAGTTCGGCGCTTTGGCCACGCCGGTGGGGTTTGATTGGGATGGGGATGGCGACATCGATCTGCTGAGCGGGAACACCGCGGGCTACGTGGGCTTCTTCGAGAATCTCAGCGGTCCGGGCGTGGCCCAACCGAAGTTCGCCGCCCCGGTGTTGCTCGCGGTCGACGGCCAACCGTTGCGGATCATGGCCGGGGAGAACGGCAGCATCCAGGGACCCGCCGAGGCGAAGTGGGGCTACACGACCTTCACGGTCGCGGATTGGGACGGCGATGGCTTGCCCGACCTGGTCCTGAATTCGATCCTCGGCGAGGTCGTCTGGTACAGGAACGCCGGTACCCGCCGCGTACCCAAACTCACCGCCGCCCAGCCGATCGAGGTCGAGTGGGAGGGGGCGCAACCGACGCTCGCCTGGGGCTGGAAGAAGCCGTCGGGCAAGGCCTTGCTGACGCAGTGGCGCACGACCCCGCTCGCCGTCGATTGGAACAAGGATGGCCTGACCGACCTGGTGATGCTCGACCAGCAAGGCTACCTTGCGTACTTCGAGCGCGCCCAAGCGGGGGGCCACCGCATCCTGAAGTCGCCCCGCCGGGCGTTTTGCGACGAGCAGGGGCGGCCTCTACAGCTGAGCAAGGGCATGGCCGGCGCCAGCGGTCGGCGTAAACTCTGCGTGGTCGACTGGGATGGCGACGGCAAGCTCGACCTGCTCCTGAACTCCACCAGCGCCAATCTCCTCCGGCAGGTGGAGTCGCCGGCGGGCAGCTGGCGTTTCCGGGACGAAGGTCCGCTCGTGAAGCAGAACATCGAAGGCCACGACGTCAGTCCGGCCGTGGTCGACTTCGACGCCGACGGCGTGCCGGATTTCCTCGGTGGGGCCGAGGACGGCAAATTCTATTTCCTGAAGAACCCTCGCTCCGCCCGCTGACATGCATCGCCGCGACTTCCTCGGAGCCTCCGCGCTCGCCCTGACCGCGGCGCTCCTGCGCGCGGAGCCCGCGGGCCGCCGCCTGACCGTCGCGGTCATCGGGCATACGGGGCAGGGTAATTATGGCCACGGGGAGGACCTGGTCTGGCTCAAGGTGCCGCGGACGATGGTCGTCGCCGTCGCCGATGCCGATTCGGCTGGGCGGACGGCCGAGGCCCGGAAACTGGGTGGGGTGCGGGCCTACGAGGATTATCGGACGATGCTGACGGAGGTCCGGCCCGACTTGGTCGCGATCTGCCCCCGCCACGTCCATGAGCATCACGCGATGATCTTGGCGGCCATCGCGGCCGGGGTGCAGGGCATCTATGTCGAGAAGCCCTTCGTCCGGACCCTGGAGGAAGCCGACGAAATCGTGAAGCTCTGCGCGGACAAGGGCGTGAAACTCGCCATCGCGCATCGCAACCGTTACCACCCCGTCCTCGGCGTCGTGAAGCAGCTGGTCGCGTCGGGTGAGATCGGTGAACTCAAGGAGGTCCGGGTGCGCGGCAAGCAGGACCAGCGCGGGGGCGGACTTGATCTTTGGGTCCTGGGTGGCCACGGCTTCAACCTGGCGACCCTCTTTACCGGTCCCGCCGTCTCCTGCGAAGCCACGATCCTCGTCGAGGGACGGCCCGCGACGAAGGCCGACGTCCATCCGGGCGACGAAGGGGTGGGGCCGATCGTCGGCGACGAGATCCGGGCGCGCTATGAGACGACGAGCGGCATCCCTTTGTATTTTGAGTCCAAGAAAGGCGATTCGACCAAGGGCTCGGCTTTCGGCGCGCGGTTGATCGGCGCGAAAGGGGTGATTTCCCTGCAGGTAGACGAGGAACCGCTGGCGATCCTCGAGCGCGATGGCCGGAAGACCCCGATCACCACTGCCGGTCTCGGTCAGCCCGAGCCCCTCGCGGACATCAAGCTTCTCAATGGCGGGCACCTCGGCGCCGTGCGCGACCTGCTGGCCGCGATCGAGGAGAAGCGCGAGCCGCTCTGCGGCCCCCTCGCCGGACGGGAAGCCGTGGAGCTGACCTTGGCCGTCTTCGCCTCCTTCGCCGTGGGTGGCCGGAAGGTCGCGTTGCCGTTGGCCGACCGCGGGCACCCTTTGCGTTGAGCTCAGCGAATCGTCGCGCCGCAGACCAGCTCGAGGATGCGCGGGATGCTGTAGGTCTCGTACGACCCGTTCTTCGGGGTCGGCCCGGGCGAGGTATGCACGCCGAAGTCTTCGGGCGGCTGCGGGATCCGGGTGAGGTCCGGGTTCCATTGGCCATCCTTGCCGCCCAACTTGTAGATCACGAGGTCGAGGGATGGCACGATGTAGAGGCAGAAACCGTTGGCGCCCGTCTTGTAGAAGGCGTCGCGCGGCGCGCCGAGGATCTGCCCGGCTTGGTTGTGCTCGAACTGCAGGCTGAAGGGGAAGTGGGGGTTGTAGGGCAACGCCTGCTGGCAGAGTTTAAGGTAGTCGGCCGGGATGAGCTGCCGGTCGCGCCAGCGCCCGCCTTGGGCGAGGCAGTAGCCGAAGCGCACGGCATCGGTGGCCCGGAGCGCGATCGAGCCGGCGCCGTTCGCATGGGCCATCGTGACATCCCCGCGGTAGAGGCAGTAGCCCCACGGCCCCCAGCCCATCGGTTGCGCGAACTTCTCGTCGAGGTAGGCCGGCAGTTCCTTGCCGGTGACGCGACGCAACACCATCGACGCGATGTGCGGGGCGGGGGACGAGTACGAATAACCTTCGCCGGGGCCGGCCCAGAGCGGTGTGCGCAGCGACGAGCCGTCGATATCGCGGATGTCCTGGCCTTTGGCGGGCTTCAGCGCCTGCGTCGCGCCGCGGACGACCGCGGAGGGCGTGGCCCCTTCGCCGTTGTGGCCCGAGGTCATGCAGAGCAGGTGGCCTAGGCGGATCTCGGCCTCGCGTGGGTCGCGGAGCGGGAAGGCTTCGGGCAGGAATTCCTGGGTGTAGACCTTGGTGTCGAGCCCATCGGGAAGCTTGGCCTTGAACTCCTGCAGCATGACGCCGCAGGCGATGCTCGTGAAGGCCTTGCCGGTGGAGGCCATGTCCGGATTCGCGTTGCGGTGGGCCTTGCCGTAATAGCGTTCGAGGACGAGGTAACCCTTGCTCACCACGAGCAAGCCACCGTTGTCGGCATTGGACCGCTCGGCCGCCCGGGCCGCCTGCTCCAGGCGAGCCAGGTCGATGCCCGCGAGGGCGCGGGCCTCCGCGGCGTCCTTGGTCGTCCGCCAGCCACCCTCGGCGTCGGGCGGCGGAAAATAGGTGGCCGCAGGCAGGGTAGTGCCGAGGAGGAGGAGGGAGAGGAGGCGCATGGGGTCAGAAGAGGTGGGGTCAGGGATAGGGCCAGGGACAGGGGCAGGGCAGGATGAACGACTCGAAACTCTTGGCGTAAAGAGACAGCGCAACGATTAAGCGGTCGTCTACCTGTTCCCTGTCCCTTACGCCTGGCCCTGCCCCTGGTGGAACCCATCCACAGCCCCGCTCCGGCCCTAGCCCCGGCCCAGCCGTCTCTTCCCACCAATACTCTGGCAAACTGGCTTTCTTAGGCTTGTCTCAGCCTCGTCCCCATGCGTGCGATCTGCGCCTTTCTCCTGACCCTGCTGGCCCTCCCCGGGGCCGAGCCGGTCTTCGAGCGCGGCAATCTCGTCGCTTGGTGCATCGTGCCGTTCGACGCCAAGAAGCGCGGACCGGAGGAGCGGGCGGCGATGCTCGCGCGTCTGGGGCTCCGCCGCTTCGTCTACGACTATCGCGCCGAGCATGTGCCGCAGTGGGACGCCGAGTTGGCGGCCTTGAAGAAGCAGGGAATCAAACTCGAGGGTTGGTGGTTTCCGACGACCCTGAACGACGAGGCGAAGGCCGCGCTCGCCCTCTTTCGCCGGCATGATGTCCACCCCCAGCTCTGGGTGATGGGGCAGGGTGGTCCGGCCGCCGTCAAGGACGCCGCCGACCAGCGGGCGCGCGTGGCGGCCGAAGTCGCCCGGCTCAAGCCGATCTGCGAGGCGGGCGCGGCGCAAGGCTGCCAAGTCGCCCTCTACAACCATGGCGGTTGGTTCGGCCGACCGGAGAACCTCCTCGCCGTGGTCGAGGCCCTTCGCGCCGAAGGCGTGCGCAACGTCGGCATCGTCTACAACCTCCACCACGCCCACGACGTGGTCGAGCGGTTCGACAAGTTCCTGCCGAAGCTGCTGCCTTACTTGCTTTGCCTTAACCTGAACGGCATGGACGCCGACGGCGAGACCGCCGGCCGCAAGATCAAGCCGCTGGGCACGGGGCATCTCGACCTTGCGTTGCTCCGGCAGATCCGCGCCAGCGGCTACCGCGGGCCGATCGGCCTCCTCAACCACACCGACTCCGACGCGGAGGGTCGCCTGCAGGATAATCTCGATGGCCTGGCTTGGCTGGTCGCCCAACTGGATGCGCCGGTGGCGCCGCCCGCCCCGTCTTACCGTACCTGGAAGGAGCCCGCCGCGCGGCGCCGACTCGCCGGCGCCCATGCCGTGCCGTCGCTCTCGCCGGAGTTCGGGTCGGCGCTGGCGGGCGGACTCTTGCTGCCGGGGAAGCCCGAGTACCATGCCTGGCCGATTACCGTGGAATGCCGGGCGCGCCTCGATGGTAAGGCGGATTACAACGTGCTCATCGCCTGCAACCATAAGGCCGAGCTCGGCCACTGGGAGTTCAAGACGGACCGCGGCACCGGCGCCTTCGGCTTGTACATCCCCGGACGGGGCGGCGAATTTCCGACCGGGCGGGTGATGACCGATGGGCGGTGGCACGACTACGCCGCCACGATCGGCGTAGACCGGGTACGCGTCTGGATCGACGGCGAACTCGTGCTGGACCGCCCCTTGCCGCCCGAGACGAAGCGTCCCGCCGCGAAGACGGAGCAGCTCGCGTTCGGTCGGCTCGTCGATGGGTCGATCGGTTGCGACGGGGTCATCGATGAGGTGCGTCTCTCCCGCGGCGAAACCGCTCCGGTTCGTTCCGCGGGGCCTCGTTCGCGTGAGGAGCCGACGTTGGGCCTGTGGTCTTTCGAGGAGCCGTTCACGGCCGTCCCGGTCGCGGCGGATTTCCGCCCGGCCAAGCCGCCGCTGTACCCCGAGGAGACGCGGCTGTGGAAGGCGTTCGTCAACCGCGACCGCATCTACGATTTCTATGCGAAGCAGGCGCGGGCCTTCGGGGGGTGCGAGCCCCGTCCCGCCTTGTTGCCGGAGTATCCGGGCCTCGACGGCGGACTCTATGGCCACCAAGGTAATCAGAACGATCAGGTAACTTGGCGCGACCGACGCTGGGAGCAGGCCGACAAGGGTTCATTGTTCTCAGGGGTCTTCCGCGGCGAGGGTCTGACGATTCCGAAGGCGGTGTGCGTCCGCGAGGGTGATCGCAGCGCGTGCTTCGACCCGGTCTCCTTGACCTTCCCCCTCGAGTGGCGCGGCGGCTTAGTCCAGCTCGGCGAGATGCGCCATGGCTTCAACGACGGCGGGCGTCTGCTTGGGCAGGTCGTCCAGCGCCGGCCTCCGGCTGAGCCGGCGAAGGACGCCGTCTACCGTGGGTTCTATCGGCATGGGTCGCAGACGGTCTTCAGCTATACCCAAGGTGGCCGGGACTTCCTGGCTACCGCCTGGAGCGGGCCGCAGCCGGCCTCCCAGCTCGCGCACCTCACGAAGGGTGGACCGACGCAGTGGCCGACCTGGATCGAGACCGTCGGGACGGTGGGGGTGGGGCGTCCTTTCGCCAACGATACCATCGCGGTGCCGTTCGCCAATCCCTATGGCGCGCTGATGTTCCTGAGCGGGCTGGATTTCCTGCCCGATGGCACGGCCGCGGTCGCCACGATGACCGGTGAGGTCTGGCTCGTGCGCGGGCTCGATGCGGAACTGCGGCAGGTGCGTTGGAAGCGTTTCGCCACCGGACTGCACCAGCCGCTGGGCGTCAAGGTGGTCGGCGGTCGCATCCATGTGCTCGGACGTGACCAGGTCACGCGCCTCCATGACCTCAACGGCGACGACGAGGCCGACTTCTACGAGTGCGTGACGAACGGCTATGCGACTTCCCAGGGCGGCCACGATTACGTGATCGGCTTGGAGGCCGACGCCCAAGGGCGCTTTTACACCTCCTCCGGCAACCAGGGCATGCTGCGCTTGGCCGGCGCGAAGGGCGTCGAGGTCCTGGCGACCGGCCTGCGCAATCCGAACGGCACCGGCTTCTCCCCGGATGACCGCTTCTTCACGTCCAGCCTGCAGGAAGGCAATTGGACCCCCGCTTCGGCCATCGTACAGCTGGAGTTGGGCAAGGATGAGGGTGCCCACTTCGGCTATGGCGGGCCCAAGGCGGGCCAAGCGCCCAAGCCTCCCTTGCTTTACCTGCCGCGGGGCGAGGACAATTCCAGCGCCGGTCAGGTCTTCCTGTCGGACGGCGCGTGGCCCGCGTTGCGCGGCGCCGGCAACCTCGTCCACCTCTCCTTCGGGGCTGGCTCCGCGCTGATGGTGACCCGACAGCAGGTCGGCGGCCAGTGGCAGGGGGCCGCGCAGCGCATCGCGTCGGATTTCCTCTCCGGGGCGCAGCAGGGTCGCTTCAACCCCAAGGACGGGCACCTCTATGTCACCGGCATCGCCGGTTGGCAGACCTACACCACCGACGATGGTTGCCTCCAGCGGCTCCGCCACGTGGGCGGCGCGCCGGTACTCGTCGCGCACGAGGTACGCGACAATGGCGTCTGGCTGCGCTTCGACGCGGCCTTGGACGCCCGGGCCGTCGGCGGACTCGGCGCCCATTTCGCCCAAACCTGGAATTACCGCTACGCCGCCGCCTACGGTTCGCCCGAGTTCTCGGTCGCGCATCCCGGCGTCGTGGGTCACGACGTCCTGGAGGTCCGGTCCGCGCACGTCCTCGGGGATGGCCGCGAGGTCTTCATCGAGATCCCGCAATTGACCGTCGCGCATCAAGTCCACCTGAACCTCCGCCTCGTCGCCGACCGCACGACCGATGTCTTTCTGACGGCCCACGGCCTGGCGGAACCGTTCAAGGATTTTCCCGGTTACGCTGCCATCCCCAAGATCGCGCATGCGCATGCCGCGGCCGCGGTCGGGGCGGCGACCGCGCTTCGCCCAGTTCGTTGGGAGACCGAGGTCTGCGGCAACCCGCCGCAGGAGATCACCCTCGAGACCGCGACCGGCCTACAGTTCGCCCAGAGGGAACTCCGCGTGAAGGCCGGCCGCGGGGTCGCGCTGACGGTGGTGAATCCCGACTCCATGCCGCATAACTGGGTGCTCACCCGACCGAACGCGCTCGAGGCGGTGACGCTGCTCTCGGCCAAGATGGCCGCGGAGCCCGATGCCTATTCCCGTCACTACGTGCCGGAGACGGCCGACATCCTCTGCCACACCCGCCTGATCGACGCCGGCAAACGGACGACCGTCTACTTCAACGCGCCCAAGGAGCCGGGACGCTACCCCTACCTCTGCACCTTCCCCGGACACGCGCAGATCATGCGCGGCGTACTCATCGTCGAGTGACCCATGTTCGCGAACCTCACCCGATACATTGCCGCGGTCTCCTCGGCCTACGGGGCCAAGGGCGGCCGCGGTCCGCTCTTCCGTGAGGCGGAGGCGGCGGAACTCGAGTCCGCGCAGGTCGCGCGGGTGATCCCGGCGGCCAAGGCGGCCATCGTCACCGCCCGCGACACCTTGGTCGAAGCCGCCGTGGCCAAGGTCGCCGCCGCCAGCCCAGTCGGCGAGCTGGCCGACTTCGGGGCCCGGGTCGCGCCCCTGGAGGCCGCGGGTTTCCGCACCGTCGCCGACCTGCGGGGGCAGGGGCTCTCCGCCTTGATGGCCCGCCCAGGCGTCGGCGAAGTCACCGCGGCCGGCGCGGTTTCGGCCGTGCAGGCCTTCCTGGACCACGCCCGCGCCGCGGTGCGGGTCATGCCGGATCCCGATGAGCGTCGGCCCGGCGACGCCGACCTGCTCGTCGCGGTCGTTCGCTACGAGACCCTGCTCCGGGAATTTCCGCCGCGGGCCGAAGCCTTGGAGGCGCGGCGGCAGGCCCTCCGTCGGGAAGTGGCGCTCTTCCGCGACGGCACCGTCCCGGCCGACCACTTCTTCTCGGCGGCGAAGCGCGCGGCCCATGCGGCGTTCGAGGCTCGGCTCCGGGCGGAGACGGCTTGGGTGCTCGCCGAAGCCCGCGTGCTCAACCGCTTCGCGCGCGAGGTCGTCGTCGACGAGGCCGATGCCTGGCGCCGCTATGGGGAGAACGCCGCCAGCTTCGTGGCCCTGCTCGAAGGGGTCGGGGCGGGCGCGCCGATCCCCGGGGGCGCCCCGCTGGCCGCGGCGGACCAACGCGGCGGGCTGCCGGCCGAGATCGCCGACGCGGTGGAGGCCACGCAGCTCGACCTTTCGCTGCTCACCGCGACCCTGCGGCGTTACCAGCTCTTCGGCGCCCAGTACCTGGTGCACCAACGTCGGACGCTGCTGGGCGACGACATGGGCTTGGGCAAGACCATGCAGGTGCTGGCCGCGATGTGTCACCTGGCCGCCCAGGGCAAGCGACGGTTCTTCGTGGTCGCCCCGAATGCGGTCCTCATCAACTGGGAGCGCGAAGTCCGCAAGCACACGAAGCTCGGCGCCATCGTCATCCATGGGTTCGACCGCGACGACGAGTTGGAGCAGTGGCACCGCGAGGGTGGCGTCGCCATCACCACCTTCACCACGCTCGGGAAACTCCTCGATCGCCTCGGTCCGGTGGACCTTGTCGCGGTGGACGAGGCCCACTCGGTCAAGAATCCCGAAGCCCAGCGCAGCCAAGCCGTGGCCCGCCTCGCCGCCGGCGCCGAGCATGTGGCCTTCCTCACCGGCACCGCGCTGGAGAACCGACTGGAGGAACTGCAATACCTCGTCCTCACGGTGCAACCGGAACTCAAGGAGGCGTTGGGCGGCCTCCTGCGCCAGGCGCGCCCCAAGCCCATCGAAGTCCGCCTCAAGCTGGCGCCCGTGTATTTGCGACGCACCCAGAAGGATGTGCTCAAGGAACTGCCGGACCTGCAGGAGATCGACGAAGTCATCCCGCTCGAGCCGGCGGACCGCGAAGCCTACGCGAAGGCTCCGATGAACCTCATGCAGAAGCGCCTCGCCGCGACCGTCGGCGCCGGCGGGCAACAGGCGGCGAAGTACGACCGCCTCCGCGACCTCCTCGCGCAGTATCGGGAGGAAGGCCGGAAGGTCGTGCTCTTCTCCTTCTTCCGGCAGGTCCTGGACGACGTCGGCCTGATCGCCGGCGAGCATGACCGCATTGACGGCGACCTTTCCGCCGAGCAGCGCCAGGCCGTGATCGACCGCTTCACCGCCCGCACGGGCTTCGGCCTCATCGTCCTGCAGATCGAGGCGGGGGGCGTCGGCATCAACCTCCAATCGGCGCAGGTCGTGATCCTGATGGAGCCCCAGTTCAAGCCCTCCACCGAGCGTCAGGCCGTGGCCCGCGTGCGGCGCATGGGCCAGACCCGCAAGGTCGTCGCGCACCGCTTCATCGCGGGGCGCACCATCGACGAGCACCTCGTCCTGCTCATCAAGCAGAAGGCCCAGCTCTTCGAGGACTATGCCCAGCAGAGCGCGGTCAAGGCGGCGAGCGCCATGGCGGTCGATGGCGGTGGCTTGGCGGCTCCGGCCGTGGCGGAGCTGCAGCGACTCATCGAATCGGAAGCAGCGGTTAAGTAGGGTGGGGTAGGTATTGGGGAGTAGGGAGTGAGTTGTTGGGAGTGGGGATGCCCAGTCCCAACCGCTACCCCCTAACCGCCAACCCCTATCCTTTCCGCCATCTTTCAAACGGGTTGCCAGAGGGTGGATGGGGAGACTAAGGGATGGGGATGCGTTTCCCCTCGCTCCTTGCTTCTGTCTTCGCGTTGTCCGTTTTTGCCGCGGAGGCCCCGCAGGTTTCCCTGCGGCCCGGCGAGGGGGCCCTCGAGGTGCTGATCGACGGCAAGGTCGTCGCGGCCTATCTGACGGCGAACGACGTCTCCACCCCGGCCCGCGCCAACGAGACCTATAAGCCTTACCTGCGCGTCGTCGATCCGGTCGATGGCCAGGCCATCACCAAGGGCCCCGGCGGCACCTACACGCATCACCGCGGAATCTTCTTCGGCTGGATGCGGGTCGGTCTCGAGGGCCAGAAACTCGACCTCTGGTCGATGGGGTCGGGCCGGCAGGTGCACACGGGTTTCAAGCAGCAGACCGCCGAGCGCGGGCTGGCGCGTCTCGTGTCGACCATCGAGTGGAGCGACAAGAAGGGTCGTCTCATCCTTTCGGAGGAGCGCACGCTCGAGCTCTCGCCGCTCGCGGCCCCGGGTTTCCTGCGCGTCGATTTCCTGACGACCGTGAAGGCCGAGGCGGGTGATCTCGCGCTCGAGGCCGATCCCGAGCACGGCGGGGTGCACTACCGCGCCCCGCAGGAGGTCGCCACCGCCAAGACGAATTACTTCTTCCCGGTCGCCAAGCCGCTCCCGCACAAGGATGTCGACTACCCGTGGGTCGGCATGACTTACGCCCTTGGCGAGAAGACCTTCGGCGTCGTGGAGATCGACCATCCGGCCAACCCGCGTGGCACCCGCTGGTCCGCCTATCGGGACTACGCACGATTCGGGGCTTACCCCCACGCCAACCTCAAGAAGGGCGAAACCCTTTCGCTCAAGTACCGCTTCTTGGTCGCCCGCGGTGGCTTGGTGCCGACCGAGGTCATCCAGGCCGAGCAGGCCGCCTTCACGGGCGTGAAGCCCGAGTCCGTGACCGTGACCGAGCTCAAGGCTGAGGTGACGCCGGCGCCGAAGGCGAAGAAGTGAGGGGGTAGGAGAAGGAGAGGGCCTGGGCTAGGGCTAGGGCTAGGGGCAGGAATAAAGGCGACAGGCA
>Ga0209358_10002787_pt1 | contig 13119 bp, 30 predicted proteins | sample LauGreFa1BDMLBSN_2_FD_187574 | JGI IMG/M metagenome (GOLD analysis project Ga0209358, IMG submission 187574) | Freshwater lake microbial communities from Lake Michigan, USA - Fa13.BD.MLB.SN (SPAdes) (version 2) | ecosystem: Environmental > Aquatic > Freshwater > Lake | place: Lake Michigan, USA...
AGCACAAGCAGTGCAACAGTTGGTCCGACTGTAGAAGAATGGCAGTGTCGTGCTTTACCAGCACCACTTCGTTCTCGTACACTTACTATCCCATTACTATGCTATGAAGAGGAGCGCGATTCCAATGGAGTTACAAGAGTATCCGCGCCATGGGAACGCATTAACTATTTGGAACGCATTGAACAAAATGGAGGCGCGGTACTATTCCAAGACTTTTCTTCGGGAGAAGAACGAGTCTGTACAATCCGTGCTATCCAATTTGAGCAGACTTCTCCACCCTCATTCGCAGCAGGATTCGGTGGAATAGTTACGGTTCAATTACAGACTATTGATACAGAAGTTCCGATTACATAGTGGAACAGAACAGACTAATATCCCTGGTATCACCAGGTGAGCGTCACGAACTAGTAGAAAAAGTTCGAGTGGCGCTGAATATAGCTGGAGATGATGTGCTAGATGCTCCCCTGGCTGAAGTGCTTAAGGGTTTGCAGCATACGCTTTCCATTCCAGCAGTCGGGTGCATCAACTTAGCCACGCTGGATGCGCTCGCAGTTGCTCCGCCTGAATGGTAGGGAGCCAAAGAGATAGGGGGAACCAAACGGTTCCCCCTTCTTTTTGTTTTTAATACGCAGATTTATCTTTGTTTAGAATCCTTATTGCCCAATCTAAACCAGCGTTAAACCCTTCCAGCCATTCTTTATCCTTATGCCCATCAGGAAGATGCGTCTTCGCATCTTCTATTTTGTTTATGAATACTTCTATATCTTTCATCGGCTCGCCCTGTGGCGAGCCTTTCCCGCCCTCCACCCCTCAAACTTATCACGAACTTGGTTAAAAAACAAACGGCGTGTCGGACCCGATTTGTCCGACTTGGAGAATACACTATGCATATGAATCAATTACCCCCACATCGTTCTTATAGTCAGCTTTCTACTTGGCAATCCTGCCCGCAGAAATACTACCTCAGTAAAGTCGCAATGGTCCCAGAGAAACCAGCTGTTTATTTGGCTGCAGGTTCGGCTGTCCACTCGATGCTGGAATGGTTGAATCATGAGCTCTATAGAACCCAGCAAGAATCTAATTGACCAGCGGGGAATACCCAGCAATGAGTGTATTAACTGTGGCTCCAACATACAAATTATCCGTGCCATCTTCCAAGACTATGAACTTGTTATGTGGTTTACTGATTCCTTCTGTGCGACCTGTGGGTCGCCAATGACTACCCCTACCCCCATAGATAACCCAGACTACACTCCGAAGGATGATGATGAGTTTAACTGAAAAATGGCTTGAAGTATTTAATGAATCTGTTAGAGTTGCCGAAGAACAAACAGGTGTTCCCAGTTCTGATTGGAAGACTGCAGGTCGTAAGACCGTAGCTCGCCCAGATGGGGAAGACCTAGCGTTCTGGCAGAGCGATGGACTCAAGCAGGTTGAGGCTTATCAGAAGTGGTATGCTCAATCTGGTTGGCAAATCGCCACCCTGCCCGACGGTCGTCCTGGCATCGAATGGGATGCAAGTGTGCATTTCGGAGGCACACCTGTACGCTTTGTCATTGATGTCATTTACCAAGTGGGGGAAGACTTAGTAATAGTCGACTTCAAGACTGGTGCTAGGACACCGTTCGGTATGATTCAAGCTGGCTTGTATGCCAGCGGTATTGAAAAGATATACGGCATTCGCCCAAAGTTCGGCGCATTCTTTATGACAAGACAAGGTCAGCTTGATGACCTGTTTGACTTATCGCATTTAAGTATTGATTACTTTGATTATGTATTTGGCGCAATGAATGACTCCGTGTCTAAAGGTTGGTTCCCACCATCGGTTGGAGAAAACTGTAAGATGTGTTCATTCCAAGAGAAGTGTCCAGCAATGGGCTCAAAAGATTTCCCTCTGCAAATACCTACAACAAAGGGGAAGGAAAGGAAAAAGTAGATGACTGAATCTACGTTTTCATATACTGGCAAACTAAATGGGCAAGACTTATTTACCGTTCGAGGTATGAGTATTGCTGAATTCAAAGCTAATCTGAATGCAGCTATTGAGGCAATCAGTGAAGCACAAAGTCTGCAAGCTGTGTTGGTTAATCGACCAACAGGTAATGCATACACACCTAATGCTGAACAAGCAATCCAGATGCTGCAGGATGCTGGGCTTAACCCACAACCAGTAGTTGCTGGAACCACACCTCAATCAATCGAGGTAGTCAAAGACAAGTACGGCAATGAATGGACATACGGACATCCAGATGCCCCAGACTTACCAGATGGACGTGGCAAGTACGCCAAGAAGAAGGGCGTATCCAAGGCTGGTAAAGCTTACGTTGGTTGGTTTGACCCAGCCAAGGGACCAAAGCCATTTAAGCCAGGAGTTACTGAAGCAGAAACTATCTGGACTAAAGGGTAACAATGCGTTCACTACTACAAGTAGTCGGTGTGGAATCACCTGCTGGTAAGCAATTACCAGAGGTGCTTCCCGCACTTACCGCAGCCCAAGTATCCTTCCGTCAGGCTCAACTGCATTTGATTGCAGGTCAGCCAGGTGGCGGTAAGACACTGATTGCATTGTGGTACGCCATCGCCTCCAAAGTTCCAGCGTTATATATCTCAGCGGACTCTGATTCAAGAACAATAGCGACTCGTGCAGGCGCAATCATTATGGACAGAGAAGTGTCTGACGTTGAGAGAATCATGGATACTGAAGCCAGTGTTCTTCTTGAAGATGCATTGGCTGAAGGTGCAGGACATGTTCGGTTTGCCTTCGACCCAGCACCCTCGTTACAAGACATCGAGGAAGAAATCGAAGCGTGGATTGAACTGCACGGTGCTGCACCTGTGGCGGTGTATGTTGATAACTTAATGAACGTCGCTTCATCAAGCGACAATGAGTGGACTGCATTGCGTGATGCAATGTCAGCGTTCCACTATATGGCTCGTGAATATGAAACTGCCTTCATCGTTCTTCACCATGTGTCGGAGAACGAGAAGATGTCTAAGCCAAACTACCCAGCGCCACGTAAGGCTCTGATGGGCAAGGTTGCAGCCCTACCAGAACTCGTCTTATCTGTGGCGCTGGATAGCGTATCCAATGTTTATCGTGTGGCTGTCGTGAAGAATCGTCATGGCAAAGCTGACCCTAATGCTGAAGAGTATATAACGTTAGCAGCAGAAGCTAGCAAGATGACTTTGTATAACTCATCAACGGAATTATTTAGAGCGAGGACATTGAGTCAATGGAAGTAACTAAATCAAGTTTCGATTTAGATTTCTCATACGGTCATGAAGGAGAGAAACTTGTTGAACAACTTCTGACCAATGGTAAAACTGTTGAAGTAAAGCGCGACCGCAAGTGGCACAAGACAAACAATGTTTACATTGAGGTTGAGTGCTGGTATCTTAAATCCCAATCTTGGGAACCATCTGGTCTATCAGTAACACAAGCTGATTACTGGGCATTCGTTCTAGAAGAAGGAATAATTATGGTTCCAACAGATTACGTAAGATACGTAGTCAAGAACTGGGGTCATGAGATTACTTGTGAGATTCCCCCGAACCGAAGTAAAGGTTACTTGGTTACGATAGAAAACTTATTGTCCGCAATGAAGTTACTACGAAAGGGAAACACAGATGGAATTTCCAGACTTGACCAGGGGGCTATGTAGAGAAGTTGGTATCGAATTCTTCTTTCCAGAAGAAGGAGGAAGTGGTACTGATATATATACATACTCACGCAAGATATGTGGCAGTTGCGTGGTTAAGAACGAATGTCTGGAATGGGCTGTAAGGCACGAAGCTTATGGCATGTGGGGTGGGACTACCCCAATGGAACGCAGAAGTATTAGGCGTAAAAGAAATATAATTATTCAAGAGATACTAGTAAAGGATTATGTATGAAAGCTTTTAATTCTATAGAGATTAGAGTCGGTAAACTATGGTTACATTTTGGATATAGTTTTACTAGGTTTGCAGTTGGGTTTTGTATTGATAGGTTCTCTGCAAACATAGACCTTGGACCATTCTGGATTTCGATTGAATACTAATGACCACACCATCCAAACGCAAAGGCTCACAGTACGAACGTGATGTAGTCAAATGGCTGGTCAGCATGGGCTACCCATGTGCTGAGCGAGCTTACGGTGCAGGTCGCCACGATGACGTGGGCGACATTGATGGTATCGATGGTGTTGTTATAGAATGCAAGAATGAAAAAAGAATAAACATCCCTGGTTATCTCAAAGAGTTGGAAGATGAGATGATTCATGCGGATGCAGAAACAGGAGTTGTGCTAATTAAAAAGCGTGGCACATCTAATATCTCAGAGTCGTATGCAGTAATGCCTGCTGAACTCTGGGTGAATCTGCTTAAACAGGCAGGTTACAATGGACATCAGTGAAGCTGTGACAGAGTTTCACAAAATGAAAAGAGGTAACTATGCGGTTAGTGATAGTGACAGTGCTTGGATTAATGTTGCCAATAGCAGCACCAGCCCAAGCGTTATCACCAGAACTTACATTCGAGAAGAAGTTGTCCGTAGTCACGGACAAAAAGGAACGAGTGGAGTTGGTGCTAACACAAGTCACAACCAACAAGCGCGAGGCTCAGTGTGCAATTCGCATTGCATACAAGGAGAGCCGATACAACGTGGACTCCTTCAACAAGTCGAGTGGAGCACGTGGAGTATGGCAATTACTCTGGGGCAAACCAGGGTGGTCACTACTCAAACAAACGGAGGAAGCACACAAGTATGTGCTACATCGATACGAAACTTGGTGCGAAGCGTACAGGTTCCATCAGGAAAGGAATTGGTATTAGGTTATGAACCAACCCGAATTTCTTGAAGCAGTCTTTCGTCATTACGGATTAGACCTACCGTTAGGTGGGGACAAATCCATCTTTTGTCCTGTACATGATGACTCACATAAGTCTGCTTCGGTTAATTCGGAGAAGGGTGTCTGGGTATGTTATGCATGCAGCGGACGTGGCGCTGGTATACAGATTGTCATGGCTCGTGAAAACTTAACATACTCAGACGCTCGTAAATGGGCAGAGAAGAACATAGGTAAGGAGTCGAAGAGCCCAGCTCCGACACGAGGACGTAAGTCCAGTAGTCGTTGGACTCCACCTAGATTGCGGTCAGTTCGATGACAACAATCATTGGTATTCAAGAACCAGACGGCTGCTTGATTGCAGCCGATAGTAGAACTACAACTGAGAAGGGTCGCCCTTACTCACATCCAATCGTAACTAAGATTACTAAACGCGGTAAGTTTCTAATCGCTGGTGCTGGCACTACTCAACCCTGTGACATAGTCCAACACATATGGAAACCACCAGCCATACCAGCTAACACAAAAGACATCTATCATTTTATGATTACAACTGTCATCCCTAACATGCGTGAATGCTTACGTGATAACGGATTCGTTCACGATGAGAAGACAGATGAATATGAATTCTTATTTTTAATGGCTGTGAATGGAACCATCTATGAAATAGATGATACATACTCAGTCTTCCTACGCGACGATGGCATCTATGGCTTAGGTTCTGGGTCTTCCTATGCCATAGGTGCTCTCGCATCTGGTGCTAACTGGAAGAAAGCAATGCAGATAGCAGCCAAGAATGATGTGTATACTGCTCCTCCATTTGTTGTGCATAGGCAGGAGAAGAAGTGAAACCAAATCAAAAGCTCATTGACCTTTGGACTAAGGCAGCTAATACATACCATGCAAACCTTGCTGGTTCACCAGCTGAGGCATACCTTGAGAAGCGTGGCATCATTAATGGAGCCGAACAATTCAAGCTTGGGTATGTGGTTGACCCTGCACCTGGTCATGAGGATAGGTTGAAGCATCACCTATCTATCCCATACATAACAGAGTCAGGTGTAGTTGGATTTAAGTTCCGCCGTATAGATGATGGCGACCCAAAGTATATGATTCCTACTGGTCAGAAGCACCACCTATATAACGTTAGTGCTATCCTTCATGCAGTCCATGAAGTATTGATTGTAGAAGGAGAGATTGATGCGATATCTGCTACCCTTGCTGGTCATCCTGCTGTCGCTGTGGCTGGCGTTAATGCTTGGAAGCCTCACTTTAGCCGTTGTTTTGACGGCATTGGTCGTGTGGTTATAGCCACCGATAACGATGCCAAAGAGGATGGTTCTAACCCAGGACAAGAACTAGCCCGCCGTTTATCTGATGCAATACCTCAAGCCATCCGCGTGTCGCTACCGCCTGATAGTGACGTTAATAGTATAATTGTCAGCCAAGGAGCTCAAGCGTTAACTAAGTTGATTAACGCACTGGATGAATAGAGGGAGCTCGTTGTCTGAAGATACCACCATCCTGCAATTCGAAGAGGATGCTCAAAAAATCTACGACGAATTGCTTGCAATTCTAGTAAAGAAACAAATTGATTATGGTCCATTCAATATCTGGCATGCACCAGGTGGCGCAACCAATGGGCTGATGGTACGTATGTCGGACAAGATAGAGAGATTAAAGAATCTTATCTACAGTCCCAAGTCAGAGAAACCTAAGAACGAATCTCTTGAAGATTCGTTTGTTGACCTGGCTAACTACGCCATCATCGCACTAATGGTACAGCGTGGGGTGTGGGCTAAGTATGCCAAGAAATCGGAATAAGACTTACGAAGAGCAACGTATCTCACGCATCCGTATGTATGGAATTAGCGTGGAAGATTACGAACGTATGCTTGATGAACAAGATGGTGGTTGCCACATCTGTGGCAAGAAACCAGAAGGCAAGCGAGCTCTTGATATAGACCACGACCATGCAACTGGCAAGGTGCGTGGCTTGCTTTGTTCTAATCACAATCGTGCTCTTGGTTTACTTAATGATGATATTAAATTAATGCTTAGGTCTGTTGAATACCTGGTGAAATCTCTTGACTAACCTAGATAAAGACCATGAGATTTGGTCTGCAATCAATGACATAACAAGCACCATTGCTTGGGGTATAGCAAAAAGATATCACAGGTTTGTTGAGCTTGAAGATGTTAAGCAGGCTATGAATGAATATGCATGGAAGCGTAAAGATAAAGTATCCGAATACCTAATGCGTGAGGATGAGATAGAACGCAAGCAAGGATACAAAGCATTCAGCACATTCATACGCAGAGCAGGCGAGCGATACGCTCGCAAAGAGAAAGCTCGTGCGCTTGGTTATGAGTTAGGTGATGAATACTTCTACCGCTTGGCTATGATTGAAACTCTTATTAAGGTTATTGGTTCCGATGATGCTCACTTAACTAACCAAGTGATGGACCCAGATATCCATGGCGTTAAAGCTAAGAGGCAAGCCAGTGAAGGTAACAACCTATTGGCTATGTTAGCTGATGTAGACAGAGCTATGAAGAAGCTTGACCTACGTACACATTCAATATTAAAAACTAAATATGCAACCGATGCACCTCTTGCTGAGATTGCAAAAGAGTGGGACATTTCTCCACAAAGAGTGGAGCAGATTATTAACAAGGGACTAAGAGATATAACTGAGTATCTCGGAGGGGCAACACCATACTAATGCCTACATACGAATACGAATGTAGAGAATGCTCATTCAAAAAAGAATTCAATATACATTTTGAAGTTGGTCCTGACTGCGACCAGTGTCATCGAACGATGACACGTGTGTGGACAGCACCAGGTATACAGTTCAAGGGAACTGGATGGGGAGGAAATCACAATGGGTAAGTCAGGCAACCCTGCGAAGCGAGCTGTTACCAGCGAACCTAATGACCAGATAATGGTCTGTTGGTGTGACAATGGAACAGTCGATGGCAAGTTTATGGAAGGCGTGGTGTACACGCTGTTAACTGCTGGGCTACCTATTACTAGCGCACAACGTGTGCAAGGTAATCAGATAGGTAGACAACGCCAGACTGCATTCGATACCTGGCATAAGAAGACTAACTTTGATTGGTTACTCTGGGTTGATAGCGATATCGTTCTTACGAACGAAGCTTTACAGTTGGTATGGAAGTCTGCTCATAAGGTTGAGCGACCTGTTGTTAGCGGAACTTACTTTATCTCCAAGCAGATGGAGAGTTCAATCATGCAGCCATACCCTGCAGTATTCATGGCACACGAGGATGACAAGTATCTAATGTCATACGTCCACCCTCTGCCATTCAACCAGTTGTTGAAGGTTGATTACGCTGGGTTTGGATTCCTTCTGATGCATAGGTCAGTGGCTGACAAGATGCGGGAGTTTCATGGTGACATCTCATTCTTTATTGAGTCGATGGATGATGCTAACTCTGATAAGGATACGTTTATTGGTGAGGACATCCAGTTCTTTATGAAGATGAGAGAGGCTGGCATTCCACTTCATGCACATACTGGTGCAACAGTAAAGCACATGAAGAGATTTGCATTCGATGAAGAGTTCTATAAATTGTATTGGGCTACGATGCTAAACAGTATGCAGGCTCAGGCGCGTAAAGAAAAAGAGGCGGAGGCACAAGCCCCCGCCCCTTCGGATGGTTCTAGTTCAAGCTGATGCGTGAGAAGAACTCACGCTGAACTTGGTCAGCGTTCTTACATAACTGATACATCTCTTGCTCACCCTTGCGCTTACCTATTCGGTAAGCAACATACGCAGTGATGGCAATGTATACAATCGTCCACATTATTTACCTCCAATCCTTTCCAAAAATTTTTCTGGTAGTTCCAAGCGACAGACTACTGCCTTGCCTGGTTCGTTCTTGTCTACAGCCGACAAGTTCTTTACGAACTTCTCAGCCTGCAGTTTGGTACTGAACTCACCCCACGCCTGGACTGGAGCCCAACGTGCTAGTTGTCCTACGAGAACATAGGCATCACGCTTATCTCTTGATTCATCAAGAGCCTCGATGATTTCTACCGCTAGTTCCGCAGCACTTTCGGAGTTAGTATTGTCAGGGTCAAGCAGGCTTGCAACCAACTTGATTTCCGTCGGACGTGGACGTGCCATCAGTATCCTTTCATACACTGAACGTAGGTCTGATGTTCAGCCAGCGCTTGACGTGCTTCGTCTTCAGTGCGTCGCTCAATCTCTGCATTGCAATAAGCGCAGAGAAGGATGACACTAGTTAGATGTATCATGCTTCTTTCCTTTCCTTGTGTTCCTTATAGTATAGCTCGCACACATCACCATCTATTAGATGGTAGTGCATGTGAGCGCCAGACATGAAGAGGACTTCGTCCTCATCATCTCCTAATCCGTAGGCATCGTGATACCCACAGTACCAAGTCCAGCCCCCGACTGGAACAATCTTCAGTCGGGAGGCTTTGACTTCCAGCGTATTCTTATTCTTTAGTTTGCCCATCATTCTCCTCTGTTCCGTAGATGATTGCGTCAGTGACAAGCGCCTCGGCATCATCATGCAATGGCTGCTCTATAAGAGCAGGCTCATTGTTTTTAGTTGAGTAGATGTGTAGATAGTCCAGCGCTTTGAGTATGTATTGCGCCACCCTTGGAGTGAGTGGCGGTTGCACATACTGTGGGTCTAGATATTTCTGTAGTGGATTGGTCATGCTACCTCCTGTGTTACTAGGTCAAGGGCTTTGCCCTTGAGTCGGTCATACTTACCAGCGATTACACGTTCTGCACGAGTAGCCTCTGACTTGTGTGAGTTCCAGTCGAGGTACTCGACGATTGCTTGGAACGCACCGAATGCAGTACCCCTGATGTTATCTTGGGTACTACTGGATTGGTAGATATTCATTGCAGTTGAGCGAGCATCAGTCACACGATTGAATGTGCGTCGTTCACCAGTGCTGAGTTTGTTATACGGTGTCTTCTCGATGATGGATGGGAGAGTCCACATCTTGTTGAACACACGCTCAACATCGTTATCTGATACCGATACATTGAGTAACTTATCTGCGATAAGTTCATACGTTTCGATACCTGTGTAGATTACATCGAGCATCGTCCGCATCTCATCAACCTTGAGTTGAGCGTTGGTTGTGTGGTGCAGAGAATACTTTGTATTCTTGCGGAAGATTCCACTGATTTGATTCGAGCAGAACAACCGATTGACTAGCGGTGTTACACCTAGTGAGCATGACCCATCGTGTGAGGTTCGTGCTAGTAGGTATGCAGCATGTGGGTCACCTTTAATCTTGACCTCTCTTGGTAATTCCAAGAGCATCCATACTTGAGCACCATCTCTGAGCTCACCTGCGTTTGCATATCGTGCTTCACCTGAGTCGACCAGTGCATCCAGTGCAGAGAACATCTCTCCATTCTGGAACACCTTGTATCGACCACCTACTGTGCCAAGCACAGACTGTCCGCCATCCTTGTCGGTGCGGATAGTGGCGAATGTTTGTGGCACAGCCAATCGGCTAACGCCTGTGTCATTCACAGCGATAGCCTCAAGGTCAGCCAGTGATACGTGCCAGTCAAGACCAGCCTGTTGTGCTGCATCCTGTGCGGATGTAGCGGTTACTGCTGAGCCAGCAATTGATGCTGACATTCTGCGTGTTGTTGTCATGTGTTTCCTTTCGTTAGTTGGTTGGTTGGGAGAGAGTATCTCACGAACGTTTGTCAAAGTCAACAATCGCTTGGGAGAGTTGGTCATGGTAATGACCCATGCTGCAGGCTAGCTCGCCTGTCTGTGACCAGTACGCCCACCACGTTACGAATGGGTGGTACTGGGACTGTGGGTATAGGCAAAGGACTATCCATCCATCGCCTACAGTTTTCTTGATGTCGAGAATGGTTGCGCCGTTAGCGCAAACATCACCACGCTTTGGCGTGGATAGGATTGTTTCGGTCATGTGTGCTTCTCCTTTACTGTTCTTCAACGCTGAGAACTCGTGTGTCCTCGACGTAGATTTCGTTGACCTCTGCTTCGCCATCGTAGTTCACGATGTCATCGCTAATGTCTAGCCCGATTGACTGTGCAATTTCTTCTGCGTCACTAGATGATGCTGACTTATAGTCAAGCGTAACTCTTACCTTGAACTCAACGAACGCTTGGTATTCCTTAAGGAATGAGAGTTCGCTACTGAAGACAGACGAGAGTATCTCGCTGAGTTCACCGTAGGTGATGGTGTCATCGGCGTTGAGTTCATTGTCTTCGATTGCATCGTTGAGGTTTGTGTATAAGTTGCGAACGTTGGCACGTTCTCTTGTGAGTGTGTCACGAAGCGTGTTGATTTGTGCTTCGAGTGTGGAGATTTGTTCCTTGATGTCATGGACTGCCACTGTTGGTGAGTAGTCCGTGATTGATGCGGTTATTGTTTCCATTGTGTTGCCTCCTTTGGTTGGGTCTTGCTTCCTATATATAAAGCACATCTAAAGATGTGCTATCAAGATTCGTCTGCGTCGTCGTCTACACGAGCAGCGAGTTTGTTATCGATGAGGTATTCGAGGACTAGTTCATCGGTGGTTTCGTAATCGATACCGAAGAAGTGGTCGCCCATGTTTACATACCAGTTGTCCTTGACCATGCGGTCGAAGGCTTCTTCACGTGTAGATGTGAGCACTATGTCCCAGTTATCTGGTCGTGAGTAGTAACTGTCGAGCGATTGCCATATGGCAAGGTCGCCCATGCCACTGCGATTCATTGCTTCTGTGTATTGTGTAAGTAGAAACTCTACTTGTGCTATTCGAAATGATGGTTCCATGTTTGCTCCTATCTCTTTGAGATACTGAATCGAATGTCGGACTTACCATCTATACATAGACGGCATACCGCACAGGCTCCACCCTTTTCGGAGATGAGTGGGATGCGCTTGAGTTGTTCGGGACAGGAAGCACCTGGCTTGCCTGTCATTGCTAGCATTGCTTGCTTGGCAGTATCGAAGTTGTCGCCAAGGTATGCAATCTTCACACCTTGCGGTGCGAACTCCCAGTTCTCTGCATCTGCAGAGTAATACAGCGAGAGATTGGGAATGTTACGTAACGCACGAGCTGCGTCAGGGTTGCGTGTGTACACCCAGAACTGAGTGTCGGTGTTGTTCTCGATGACTACCTTCCATGCCCATGTGTAATCGGCGTTGAAGAAGTCGCCATCCCAGTGGATGCGGAACAGTTTCTCGACACCTTTGGTGTCGCAATCATTCTTGAAATCAAGAATCATGGTGTCGAGCATTGCCCACATGTCATACTTGTTAGCGTTGCGAAGAGCATTCCAGTTGTGAAGTAATACTTCACGAACTGAGGTATACATCTTCTCTAACTTACCTGCGTAGCAAATCTTCTCGCAGATACTAGTTGCATAGGGGCATGAGTATTGCTTGCCACTTGGCAGACCGAACGTGTTAGCAATCGCTGACCGCTTGCCATTCGGTGTTGCCATGTTGGTTACCTTGCGGTCGTTAGACCTTTTGAGTTTCGGCATTGCTTCTCCTTTCGTTGAGTTGCCCTATATATAAAGCACATCTAAAGATGTGCTATCTTGATACACGCTATCCACAACATGCGCCATCGGTAGTATCGGCACAGCATTCTGAACAGAATGGTTCGTTATCTTTCATGGAATTGCGACAGCCATACTCATCGAGCGTGTTCGTGCATGGGTGTCCCTCGTATCCGAAGCAGGTGAGTTGAGCCAGTTCATCTATGCCCATGTCCATGATGTGCTTGGTCATAGCCAAGGCTCCAAGTGATGGCTCTCTACTATGGCACGTGCTGGCGCTGTCGTTGAGCCACGCCACTTCACTCCCTCTGGGAGTGTTATCTGTTTGTCATAGTCCTCATCACTGCATGCATAGATGGCTTCGATACATGGTTCCACCATGGTAAGTGGAACTGGGGGATAGTGATTGCTTCGCAATTGGATGGTGATTGATTGCCGAATGTCAATGACATTCTCGGCTAGGTCTTGCGCTGTATTACGTCCCATTAGATACGCCCTTCCTCTAAGAGTCCATCGAAGAAATCTTTGATTTCTTTTAGGACTTCGGCTTGCTTCTTGTTACATACGCCCATGGCGTAGACATTCATCAGAGTTCCTTGGAACTTGTCAATGTCATCTTTGGTATAGCCCATCATTTGCTTTCCTCCTCTGATTTGATGAGGTCGTCAACCTCTGGTTGTAGTTCGCTAGGCACGAGCTCGACTGTGTATTCATGCTCGGCATAGTTTTGGTCTTG
>Ga0209358_10002789_pt1 | contig 13114 bp, 19 predicted proteins | sample LauGreFa1BDMLBSN_2_FD_187574 | JGI IMG/M metagenome (GOLD analysis project Ga0209358, IMG submission 187574) | Freshwater lake microbial communities from Lake Michigan, USA - Fa13.BD.MLB.SN (SPAdes) (version 2) | ecosystem: Environmental > Aquatic > Freshwater > Lake | place: Lake Michigan, USA...
AGCGTATTGCTGGTGTAGACGAAGGTGCAGCAGGTTTTGCATCCCTCAAGTTCTACGGTGGCGGTATGTCTGCTGATGTGGTACTAGGTGGTGGTATTGGCGCACAAGAGAACGCATTGTATATGTACCTCTTGAACACCGATTACATCTTCTTCCGCCCACACAAAGAGCGTAATTTCGTTCCTATCGGTGGTGAGCGTCAGTCAATCAACCAAGATGCAATCGTGAAGCTGTATGGCTGGGCAGGTAACTTAACTTGCTCTAATGCTTCACTCCAAGGTATCTTGACAGGCACTTAATCAACTGACTAATTAAAGGAAAATTATCATGTCATATTCAACTCTCCCCATCGCTGGCGTAGATTTAGGTGAAAATGCTTACACTAACCTAAATTCCGCTGGCACAGCAATTCCAACTATTGGCCCACTTGGTCTGCAAACTTTTGGCGCAGATGGTTTCCGCTACGTGTTTGCACAAGCAGGTGCGGCTATTGGTGCATCGACAGCAACTTGCTCAGTAAATGCTTCAACCTTTGTAGCAACTGCTTCAGGTGGCACATACTTGTCAGGTGCTTCTATGGCATCAGGCGATTATGGCTGGTTTAGCAAGGCTAGTGTTTAATAGCAAAATGTAGTAAAAACAGGGGGTTACCTTAATTGGTAGCCCCTTTTTCCTTTTAACAACCTAATACCTTAGGAGAATTAAAAATGGCTTTACCTTCAGATACACAAGGAGCAGATGCTCGATTGCAAGTACGCTTTTACAAGAAATCCGTACAACAAGAGCAAGAATCTATAGACGCTGGCAGACCAATCTACAAAGACTTTGATTTTGTGCAAATCTGCGTTGCTGGCGATACCCTAACCGAAATCGACACTTATGCGCTACAAAACCATAAGACCCGTTTCCCTATTCAATGGGCTAACTACATGAATAGACAAGGAGCGCATGACGAGGAAGTGGTTGGAACGCCTATAACGGAATGGCCTTTAGTATCAAAAAGCCAAGCTGAAGAATTAAGGGCAATTAAGTTCCAAACGGTAGAATCTATTGCAACTGCTTCAGATCAACAGTTACAGCGCATGGGAATGATTGCAGGAATGTCACCCTATGCGTTTCGTGACAAGGCAAAGGCATTTCTAAATCTAGCAACAAGTTCAGCAGAAACCGACAAGCGTGAGCATGAAATTAACGCTTTGAAAGAAGAACTTGCCAAAAAGGAACTAGAAACTGCTAAAATAAAAGCAGAAACAGATGCGAAGTTAGCCTTAATGCAAGAGCAAATGGCTACTATACTTGCTGCTGTTGGTGAAAAGAAACCCCGTAAACAGAAAACGGTAGCCACAGAGGAAGCCTAATATGTCATCAACAATGCTTGAACTTGTACAGCAAGTTACCGCTGAACTTAATTTAGCCGTACCTACTTATGTAGCAGGAAACACAAACCAAGATGTGCAACAAGTCTTGGCTTTGATGAACCGTGCTGGGTACGACTTGATTAAGGAACACAATTGGCAAGCGTTGGAACTGGAATACAGGTTTTACACTACAGCAATAACCACGACCTGTGACACAATTAACAACACTTATGACTTATTAAATGTTGGTAATGTCACAGGTTTGGATAACACTTATTCAATCGTTGGCACAGCAATTCCCCAAGATACTTATGTGGAATCTGTCGTAGGCTCAACGGTAACTGCAAGTCAATTAGCTTCTTCTACAAGCATTGGCGGTACTGTAACTTTTAGCAAGACCAAGTATCCGCTGCCGCCTGACTACGAAACAGTCACAGATAATACCCATTGGGATAAGACTAAACATTGGCAAATGCTTGGCCCAGTTGATGCACAGCAATGGCAATGGCTTAAATCAGGCTATATTTCAACAGGGCCTCGGGTTCGTTGGCGTATTCTTGGTAATGAATTTCAAATATGGCCGCCTTACAATACCCTTGAATATTTAGGTTTTGAGTACCGTTCTAAAGGATGGGCTAGAAGTGCTGCCAATGCTGTAAAAAACAGTTTTACCGTAGATACCGATACATCCGTACTAGACGATTCAATCATTGTATTGTTGACCAAACTCAAATATTTCCAAGTTAAGTCGTTTGACACTACTGCATTGCAACAAGATTACAACCGCTATTTAAGCGTTGCCAAGGCTAACGATAAAGGCTCTGCTACCCTGTCGTTTGCACCGCAACCAAGTGCTGTGCTTATTGGCTGGGCTAATATCCCTGATACTGGCTACGGCAGTTAATTATGGCAGTCGCTAAAGGTCGGACAGCCGTAACTGCATCGCTTGCTTCCCCTATTGGTGGGTGGAACGCACGGGATTCTTTGGCTGAAATGAACCCACTTGATGCGGTTCAGATGGTCAACTTCTTTCCTACGCCTACCGATGTAACGCTAAGAAAAGGTTATACCAAGACTTCAACTGGCATTACAGGTGCAGTTTTAGCCTTGATGAATTACAGCAGCCCATCGGTAAATAAGATGTTTGGCTCAAATACCACAACTATTTACGATGTAAGCACTTCTACGGCAACCGTAAGCCTTGCTGGTAATACCGATGGTAAGTGGATTCACACAATGCTTACTACGGCTGGTGGCTCGTTTATGCCCGCTGTAAACGGTGTAGACCCGATGGTCGTTTATGACGGTACGCTATGGCAAAGATCAGCTACTACAGGCACAGCACAGACAATTAGTACCATTACAAGGGGCGGCACGGGAAACCTGACAGCGACCCTTACAACGGCTGTAGCGCATGGTCTAGTAACTGGTAATACGGTTACGGTAGCTGGCGCAGTACCAGCCGAGTTCAACGGTACTTATCGGATAACCGTTACAAATGCAACGACTTTTACCTACACAATGGCTACCGCTCCAAGCGGAGATGCTTCTACCGTAGGCACTTATACCGTCAAATACTTTGTTACAGGGTTAAATTCCAACCAGTTTGCAAATATTAATTTGTTCAAAGAACGCTTGTATTTTGTGCAAAAAGACAGTCTTAGCTTTTGGTATTTACCCGTAGATTCAATCAATGGCGCAGTAACTGAATTTCCCCTTGGCGGTATCTTTAAAAAGGGTGGCTACCTGCAAGCAATGGGTACATGGACTATTGACGCTGGTTACGGGGTAGATGACTTAGCCGCTTTTGTTACGAGTAACGGTGAAGTTGCTATTTATAAAGGATCAGACCCTTCCAACCCTAATGATTGGGCATTAATTGGTATTTGGAACATTGGACAGACTTTTGCCCGTAAATGCTTGTTTAAATACGGTGGCGATTTGCTACTTTTGACGGAAGATGGTCTTGTACCCCTATCCGCAGGGTTGCAATCTACCCGTTTAGACCCCCGTGTCAACATTACGGACAAGATTTTCTTTGCTATTAGCCAAGCTGCCGACCAATATGCCAATAATTTTGGCTGGCAAATCAATTATTTTGCCAAAGTCAATATGCTGATTGTTAATATTCCCGTAACAGGGGGTTCAGAGCAGTATGTAATGCACAATATTACAAAATCATGGGCAAAATTTACCAATATTAAGGCAAATTGCTGGGAATTAAGTAGCGATAATATGTATTTTGGGGCAAATGGCTTTGTAGGCAAGTTTTACGACACTAATGCCGATGCAGGAACAAACATTACAGCTTTCGTTCAGCAAGCGTATTCCTATTTTGACAGTCGTGGACAGCAAAAACGCTTTACTTTGGTTCGCCCAATCCTTCAAACCGATAACGGCTTACCTAGCGTTCTATGCGGCATAAGTACCGACTTTGATACCGTAAATTTAACCAATCAAATATCGTTTAACCCTTTAATTTTAGACATTGGCGAATGGGATGTAGATAAATGGGATGATGCCAACTGGGGCGGTGGTTTGGTAACGACTAAGGTATGGCAGGGCGTGACTGGATTAGGTTATGCTGGTTCAGTTAGTTTAAATGTGGTATCTCAGAGCATTGAGTTTCATTGGGCTAGTACTGATTTTGTAATGGAGCGTGGGGGCGTACTTTAATTGCTATGTTTTGATAAAGACTTGTTAGGGCCATTTATCGCCCAAAAGTTAAACATGGTATGGACACCCGAAAATTCCAGCACAATTGGTTGGGTAACGGATCAAATAGAATCAGTAGTGTGGTATGAGGATTTTAATAAAAAATCGGTAACTTGCCATATTTACCTTGAAAAAGGATTAAATAAGCAATACTTATCTACCATTTTTGATTATCCTTTTGTACAATTGGGGGTAGATAAGATTGTTTGCCCCGTGGTTAGTAGTAACGACAAGTCAATAGAGTTTGTCAAGAAATTGGGGTTTGAGGAACAAGCACGATTACTTGATGTTTTTCCTACTGGAGATTTGTTGTTTTTTGTAATGTCAAAAGACAAATGTAGATTTTTAGGAGAAAGATATGGGAAAGTCGGCTTCTGCGCCACCAGCACCTGATTATATAGGTGCGGCAAGAGAAACCTCAACAGGTAACCTTGAAGCGGCTAGAGCCGCTGCTGCTGCCAATCGTGTAAATCAATTTACCCCTTATGGCTCATTGGTATATAGCCAACAAGGTACTTTTGATCCTAAAGCATACGAACAAGCGTATCAGTCTTATCAAAAAGCTCGCCAAGGCGGTGGATTGCCTGAAGGATATAGTCTAACTGACACTAATCCAATGCAACCTAGAACAACAGTCATGCCAAGAGAAGGGTTTCAATTTGCTTATGGGCCAAGTGGAGATCGAATTGAAGTACCTTTAAGCGGTGACCAATTAAAAGCCCCAAGAGTAGAAGATTTTTTAACTGCTCCAGCAAATGCCGACCAAGGTTGGACTGCTAGACAATTTTTATCACCTGAACAACAACAGCTTTTAGATTACCAAAATCAAACTAGCATAGGTTTAGGCAAACTTGCAGGTCAAGGTCTTGGTTATGTAGAAAAAATGCTACAAACCCCTTTTGATACAAGCAGACTACCGACCACAGGGTTTAATCCTAGCCAAAGTTACCAAGATGCGTATATGCAACGACTTGCCCCACAGTTACAACAAGGGCGTGAACAATTACAGCAAGACTTGGCGAACAGAGGTATTGACATTGGCTCTACAGCGTATGACCGAGCTATGCAATCCCAAGCCCAGCGTGAGAATGATTTACTGTTAGGTGCGACCACCCAAGGTTTTGGCGTTGGTCAACAAGCCCGTCAATCTGCCCTGCAAGAACAGGCTTATTTGCGTAACGAACCACTTAATACCCTGTCTGCGGTGCGTACTGGTTCACAGGTTCAAGGCCCATCATTTGTTAATTCTGCCCAACAAGCAACAACGGCTGGCCCTGATATTTTAGGGGCTACACAAATGGGTTACAACGCCCAGTTAGCCGCATCCAATGCTCAGAATGCCGCTAACAACGCAATGACCCAAGGTTTGTTTAGTCTTGGTGGTGCGGCACTAATGTCGGATATTCGTACAAAAGAAAATATTAAAGCAATTGGCTGGTTACCTAATGGTTTACCCGTATATACATACGAATACAAAGATGAATTTAAGGATCACCCATTAGCAGGTCATGGAACGCACACAGGCGTGATGGCGCAAGAAGTTGAGGTAATGTATCCAAATGCTGTAATAACCCTTGATAACGGCTATAAAGCCGTAGATTATGGAAAATTATGAATCCTTACATCCTAAGAACACTTTCCATGCAAGATTTAAGCGGGTTACAACCTGTATATCAAAATATTGGGCAACAGCAAGCTATGCAACAGGCGGCACTTGGACAACAGAATCAATTAGCAAACCAAGCAGGGCAAAGCCAAGGCGGTGGCGGTATGAATCCAATGGCTTTAGCACAAATGTTGCGTAACAAAGACCCACAAAGTTTAAGTAGCAAGATGGGTGTTTATGCTAAATCTATTCCAGCAATCATGCAATACGGTTCTGAGAATGTATACGGTGGATTTGGTCAGGGTCAAGTACCAACAATGACCACAGGAGAAAATTAACAATGGCTGACATTGGAACACTAAACCCCGAACAGATGTTGCAACAGCAACAGATTTTACGCCAGCAAAAAATGGCTGAAATGCTTATGCAACAAGGTATGCAACAACCTCAAAGTCAGATGGTTGGCGGGCGTTATGTAGCCCCATCTTTGACACAAAATTTAGCACAGTTAGCTAATGTTTACATGGGCCAAAGAGGTATTGAAAAAGCTAATCAAGCCCAAATAGATTTAGCAAAAGCTATTCGTCAAGGTGAAATTGAGTCACTTGCTGACTTTGAAAAAATTAGACGGGGTACGCCAGCGGTTGAGGGTGGTATTTATGGCCCTGACAATAAACTGACTATGCAAACCACGCCTGACATGATTGGGCCACAAGGTGAACTTACATCTCAATATAGAAAAGTAGCCCCTGTAGCGGGTGTAGCACCTAACCCACAAGCGGCATATGCAAATTTATATGCTAATCCTAAAGCAACACAGCGTCAGCGTGACCTAGCGTTTGCTAAGATGACTGCTGATCCTGAAAGCTATACATTAACTGAAGGTGGAGTTCGTGTTCAAGTACAACCTGACGGAACTCATAAGATCGTAGCTAGTGGCCCTGATAAATCAAGCCCTGAATATAAAAATTATTTAATAGCTGTAAATGATCCTGTTAATCCATTTAAAGGTGGATTTACAGATTATCAAACCATGCTAAAAAAGGCGGGCGCAACGAGCATCAATATGCCATCAGGCGAGGAAAGAAAAGCTGGTTTTATGTCTACTATATTGGACAGAAACTTGTTGCAAATGCAAACTGCTCTTGGCATTGACCCTACTGCGGTTAAACCAAATGTACCTGCAAGCATAGTAGAAGCTATTACTGGGCCTAATTTACTGTCACGCAACATGAAACCAGCACAAAGACAAATTGTTGAAGATTCTCAGTTAGATGTTTTAGATGCGGCTTTAACATTGCGTACAGGTGCGGCATATACACCTATTCAATTAAACGCTATGCGTGAAACCTATTTTCCTGTTTTAGGCGATAAACCTTCCGTTATTACAGCTAAAAAACAACGCTTAGAATCATTGTTAGAAGGTGCTTATATTAACGCTGGTCGTGCAGTTCCACCAAGAGTATCTGCACCATTAACGCCACCCCCACCTGCACCACCCCCAGCAGTAAAAAGTACACCTGCACCAGCGGGAGTGGATCAAAGAGTTTGGGATGTAATGACTGCTCAAGAAAAGGCGTTATTTAAATGACACTAGAACAACAACAAGCAATAGCTTTAGCTAACGCTCGTTTGCGTTTGCAAGAGCCACAACCAGCAGAATTGCCTGTTTCTCAGTCTGATTTTGCTGAAACTGGTGGCGGTGCTGCGGTTGGCAGACCTATGCGTGGTGTTCGTTTAAATGTGCAAGAAACCCCAAGACCTTTAGAATCGTTTGCCGCAGGTGTTACTAAGTCTGCTATTGACCCTTTATTAGGTGGGGCGCAAATGGTCACAGGTGGTCGTGGTGGCGTTAGTGAGGCTGTTAAGCGTTTATCCCAAGAAGCTGATGTGTATTCAGAAGCTAATCCAGCATCTTACGGCACAGGGCGTGTAGGTGGAGTTGTATTGCCAGCAGTCGGTATGAGCAGGGCAATAGGCATGATTCCTAGCTTTTCTAGAGTTAACCCATATGTATCAAGTGCGGCTATTGGTAGCGGTACTGGTGCGGTATCGGGTGCTTTACAGCCTGTAGAAACTGGCGAAACTGGCATGCCAATGTACGAAGAAATGGGCAGAAACGCCCGTACTGGTGCATTAATTGGTGCGCCTGTTGGTGCTGTTGCTCCTGTTATTGGTCAATTAGTTGACAAAGGTGTTAGGGCTGGAAAAGCAATTGTTGAACCATTCTTAGAGTCAGGCCAAGAAAAAATAATGGGTCGATTTTTGCGTCAAATGGCAGGTGGAGAAGAAGCTAAAGCCATGCGTAATTTACGCAATCCGCAACAATTAGTAGTTGGATCACAGCCCACTACTGCACAAGTAGCTGGAGTTCCAAGTTTAGCCGCTTTAGAGCGTACGCTTATGGCTACAGACCAAACTGCTGGCAATTTGATGGCTCAAAGACAAGCACAAAATGCTCAAGCACAAGCAGCCGCATTGCGTAATATTGCACCTGCATCAAGAATTTCAAAATACTCTAATTTTAGAGAAGAAGTCGCTGATGATTTGTACAAAGATGCTTTAAAACCATTAAATTTAGGCAAATTAGACGATGCAACAACTAAAGAAATTGCTAATTTAACAAAACGACCAGCCATTAAAGATGCAATGGAAGCGGCTAAAGTTAATGCAGCAAATAAAGGTATAGATATTGCTGATCCTGCTGGGTCTATGCGTGGTTTGCATGAAACCAAAATGGCTTTAGATAGACAAATTGCCGCAGTTAAAGGCAGGTTAGAGCGTGACCAAGCTGGTTCAACTAGCGCAGAATTAGATGCTTTAAAAACAGCTAAAACTGACCTTTTGAATTTTATGGAAAACAAAAATGTAAGTCCTATTTATAAAGCTGCTAGACAAAGTTTTGAGCGTCTATCTAAACCTATTGACCAACTCGAAAGCATTGCAAAGTTGGCAGATAAGTCTATTTCGCCTGAAACAGAAAAAATATATATTAGCCAGTTTTCAAAAGGTTTAAAAGATTTAAAACAATCAGGTGTGGTTTCTGATCGCCAAATTGCACGACTTGAAGCCATTGAAAAAGATTTAGCTAGAGGTAAGTTTGCTGCTACTGAAGGAAAAGGCGTTGGTTCTGACACAGTACAAAAACTAGCGTATAGCAACCTTATGAGCGAAGTTGGATTACCAATATCTGCAAGTAATAGACTTGGTAGATTTGTTTATGGCGATGTAAATGAACAACTTAGAACTAAATTAGCAGAATCTATGCTTGATCCAAAAGAAGCATTACGGTTAATGCGGGCTGGTGGTCAACCTAAAGTTAGTTCTGACCAAAAAACACGCAACGATTTAGCTAGACTTTTGACAATACAGGGCATACAAAATACTGTACAAGGAGCAACAAATGAGTAGAAACGGATCGGGAGTATATTCACTCCCAGCAGGTAACCCAGTAGTAACCCAAACTACAATTAGTTCTACATGGGCTAATACCACCATGAATGACTTGGCTTCTGCCATGACTGATTCAGTAGCGGCAGACGGTCAAACTCCAATGACGGGTGATCTTGACCTTAATACAAACAAAATCATTAATTTAGCCGACCCTACATTAGCGCAAGATGCAGTTACTATAAACTTTTTGCAAACTGGTACTTACACGGTAAACTGCGGAACTTTCTAATATGGATAACGGAATAGACTTGATCCGTTACGGTGCTTTGTGGCAGAAGGTAGAAAACTACGAGGCCAAGTTCGATGAAATGTCTAAAAAGATCGACAAGATGGAAACCAGCATTGATGAACTTGTTGCAATGGCTAATCGCTCTAGGGGCGGTCTTTGGGTCGGCTTGGGGGTTGTATCTGTTATTAGTTCACTTGTAGGGTTTGTTGCACATTGGTTTAGTAAGAGTTAATCAATGTGTCAGATGATCTCGGGTTGTCAGCAGGTGCAAAGGGCATTAGCGAGGGTATAAAGACTGGTCGTGAGGCTGGTCGTGAGATTGGCAAGAACATTGAAGAAGTACAGAAGGAAGCGGTAGATGTAGCAAAAGCGCAAACAAACGCAAGAATCCGTGAACGCAGGGAAGCAGAGTTTAAGAAGGAACGGGCAATATTTAAAGCCCTTGAGGAGTACCGACACCGTAAACAAATTACGGATGAGGAGTACAAACTAAGGGTAGAGTTTATAAAGAAGTTCGGTACTAAAGAGTGGGATAAGGTCATTCAGATAAAGACCGAAATTGAGAAGATAGAAAAGGCAGACAAAGATTATTTTGATGCCGAGTTATCAAAGGTTCGCTCGGTACAGTTTTGGTGCTTTTTGGCGGCAGGTTGGATTGCTTATTTTATTGTATGGGGTGGTAAAAAATAATGGCTGAAGAAAAACTGAATGCCAATGACACGCTATCTAAAGTACTGGCGTATGTAGACTCCCCATTTAAGCTGTTTGCAGTTATTTTAATGGCGGTATTGGCGTTTGGTGCTTACATTATTTATGACAATCAGGAACTAATTGTTGGCACTTATAAAGAAAGTCAGAAGCTACCCAGTATTGTTGAAGATAGAGTAGATGATGCTGCAGTTCACTTATTTAAAACGACTGATGCAACCGTTGTAGCAATATTTAAAGTAAACCCGTTGTTTGATACTAGAGTACAGTACCGAGCCTATACAAAGACTGGTCGGGATAAGACGAATGATGGGCTAGATGTAGGGTTGTTTACTTCTAATCAAGCAAATAACCAAGATGTAGTATCTTTAATGGCGGGTAATGTTCCTTGTGGAGAGTACAAGGCTGCGCAGTCAGAAATTGGGCTTTGGTATATTGAAAAAGGGATGACCTTTGGATGTAGAATTAGTGTACCGCCCGACCCCAGTAGGTTTATAGGGCAGATTACCGTTGGTTGGGATAAGCCCCCAGCCGATTTAGAGCAAACTAAAGCAATGCTGTTTATTGCTGCAACCATGTTATCAAGGAGCAAAAAATGATTCCGCTAATGGCACTAGTCGATGTTGGGATGAAAGTCCTAGACAAGTTTATTCCTGACCCTGAAGCCAAGGCAAAGGCTCAAAAAGAACTATTACAGATGCAACAAGAAGGCAGGTTAGCTGAATTAAACGCTGACATGAACGAACAGAACAATATATCTGACCGTTGGAAAGCTGACCTTGCTAGTGATTCTTGGCTATCTAAAAACATAAGACCAATGTCATTAGTGGCTATTTTTGCTGGTTACTTTCTTTTTGCCATGATGTCGGCTTTTGGCTACGATGCCAAAGAATCGTATGTAAACCTGCTTGGTCAATGGGGTATGTTAATAATGAGTGCGTATTTTGGTGGTCGTACCCTAGAAAAAATCATGGATATGAAAGCTAAAAAAGATGAATCTAAGTGAACACTTTACCCTAGACGAATTAACCCATACGGATCACCGCCAATTTGACAATACGCCAAACGCTACCGAGATGGCTAACCTTGTACGCCTAGCTGGGTTCTTAGAGGAAGTTAAGACCGTCTTAGGTGGCAAGCCCGTGATGATTAACTCAGCTTTTCGTTGCAAAGAAGTCAATGACGCTGTAGGATCAAAGGACACTAGCCAGCATCGTATTGGGTGTGCCGCAGACATAAGAGTACCAAGCATGACCCCCGATGAAGTCGTAAAGGCTGTGATCGCATCGGGGATAGGCTATGACCAAATTATTCGAGAATTTGACAGGTGGACACATATTAGTGTGCCTAGTGTTGCTGGCGATAATCCTCGCAGGCAATCATTAATTATTGATAAAACTGGTACAAGACCTTACTAGAACAGGTCGGTTAGGTCTACGACCTTCCACAAGTCCTTGGGTACATCGTAAAAATATTCATCTTTAGCGACTGCCCTGTTTGGTACTTCTATTAACGGGCAATCTTTGATCTTGTTGGCCCTAATCCAGTAAGCGTGGGTTAATGGTCGATTGACCACATACATCGTGGTTCTAGGGTGGTTAAACAGCTTATCCTTCCTGTGGGCTATGTGGATCGTATCAAACGGGCAAAACTCCCAATCCCTGACCTCTACCTCGGCATACCCTATATGCTCCCCTTTAAGGCTTAATACGAGGTCTACAGCGTATTTGTCGGGGTTCGGTAAGGCATCTATATACCAAAGGTTATTGAGCCACCTAGCCACGGCATCACGGGCAGGTGGGTCACAAGCATCGTGTAAGGCTTGGTCAAACTTCTTATATTGCATAGCCGTGCATTAGGTAGTTAGTACCAAAAAACAGTACGCAGAATACGACTGCCGCCAAACCACCAAGCAAGAACATACGGATAGACTCTATACGCTCCTTCTTCTTCTCTGCGGCTCTTAGGGCGTTATACGCATCTAGGTCACCCCAACCCTTATCTAACATCCTTTGGCGGTCAGTAAACTTACGCTGGGCCTCATAAAATAACTCTGCATCTCGTTCGCTTTTTAACATGATGACTCCTAGTGAAATATCTTGTATCGGGGGTTACAGGTAACCTCGACAGGTACATCAGACATTACCCCGTTGATCCTGCGCTTGGCGGTGATGACTACGGGGCGTGTGCCAGCATCCTCACACTCTGTAATACCCAGTATGACTTGGGCACGGCTCATGTGAAACGCCTGTTTATCAGTTTCTAAGCTGACATTGGGTGGTTCAAACGAACTACAGGCGGTAAGACTTAGCGTACTTAGCAACAAAACATACTTCATAAAAACCTTTCTGCCCCCGAAGGGGCGTTGATTAACGGGCTGTAACTTTGAGGGTAATAACTGCGGTGGTCTTGGTGTGTTTCTCGATTAACTCGGCAGGTACATTAGCTTCTGCGTACACAGCCTTGTTATCTACGGTCTTGCGCTGGGATAAGGTCACACACGCTTTGTAGAGGTTACCCTCGATGTGACCTTCTTCCTGCTTGAGTTCTGTTTTGAGTGCTTCTGCCTGTGCTTCTAGGTCAGCAATCTGTGCCAAGAGCATACCTAATTGGTCAACTTTGGTAATTTGTAGGTCTAAAACTTGCATTTGATTCTCCTTTTCTATCTCACTGCCCGATGCAGTAATGACAGTATAAGTTAAGTAATCTTAACAATGCAAGGTATTTTTATTAGGATAAACCCTATGTTTTGGAGAAAAACAACAGGGCAGTATTTAGCAGTTACTACGAATAGGGCAGAAAGCCGCAAAATTCCCTAATTACTGCATCCTACTGTGGCGGCTTAACGCCCTTAAATAAGTTGGGGTACTTGCCGCACCGTATCTGACTGGATGCCATAAGCTACCAATGTCTTGTGTCCGCTTTCCCCCGTTCCCGTGAAGGAACTTTGATTATAAGCCGTTCTTGATTTGGTAAACCCGTAACAAATGCTCAAAGCATTCCCAGCCCTTTTGAAGCCGATCCTGCTCAATTTCAATGAGTTTG
>Ga0209358_10002790_pt1 | contig 13113 bp, 10 predicted proteins | sample LauGreFa1BDMLBSN_2_FD_187574 | JGI IMG/M metagenome (GOLD analysis project Ga0209358, IMG submission 187574) | Freshwater lake microbial communities from Lake Michigan, USA - Fa13.BD.MLB.SN (SPAdes) (version 2) | ecosystem: Environmental > Aquatic > Freshwater > Lake | place: Lake Michigan, USA...
AGCGAATCCTGAATACAATGGATTAATTTATACCCCAATTCCTGATAAGTTCAATCGAAGTTTAAAACCAATTGCTGGCGAAGTAAAACCTGTAACAGTTCCAGATTATTTTTCGACTAAATTAGCTAATGGATTAAGCATTATAGGCACAAAAAGTAAAGAAACTCCAGAAATAACTATATTAATAAATATTGACGGTGGAAGTTTAGTATTAAGCAACGATAAACTTAAAAAAAATGGAATTGCCGAATTAACTGCAAGCTTACTTAACGAAGGAACTAAAAATTACACAACCGAGCAAATTAGTGCCGAACTTGAGAAATTAGGAAGTTCAATTTCATTTGAAGGATCTAAAAATTCAACATCAATTCAAGTAAACTGCTTAAAGAAAAATTTAGAAGCTACTTTAAAGTTATTAGAAGAAAAATTATTAAATCCGGGTTTTAGAGTGGAAGATTTTAAATTAAGTAAAAAACAATATAGCGAAAGTATTAAAGACGAAGAAACAAATGCAAACGCAATGGGTACTAAAATGTATAATTTTGCCATGTATGGTAATACATTTTTAGGACTTGCACCTTCAAAAAAATCTATTGAAAATATAGAATTATCAGATTTAAAAGAGTATTACGAAAAATATTATTCACCATCTGTTTCTAATTTAGTTGTTGTTGGAGATATTGAAGAAAATGATATTAAATTAAAACTTGACTTTTTAAACAAATGGAAATCAAAAGACATCGTAATTCAGCCAATACCAGAAGCATCTATTTCTTCTGAACCAAGGTTTTTTATTTATAATAAATCACTTGCGCCTTCTTCTGTAATTGTAATGGGATATCCTTCTTTAAAATTTGATGCTACAGGCGATTTTTATAAAAACAGAATTGCTAATTTTATTTTTGGTGGCAATTTTAATAGTCGATTAAATTTAAATTTACGCGAGCAAAAAGGTTATACTTATGGAATTAGGTCTAGTTTTAGTGGAGGAAAATACACAGGTATGTTTTCTATTAACTCTTCAGTTAAACGTAACTCAACAGCTTTGTCATTAGCAGAAATAATAAAAGAGTTTAAAAAATATGAAACTCAAGGTATTAATGATAACGAACTTGTATTTACTAAAAGTTCTCTTTTAAACGAAGAAGCTTTAAAATACGAATCACCTTTTCAAAAAGCAAATTTCTTAGCGAGTATTATAAAATATAATTTGGATAAAAATTATACCAATAAACAAAATGAAATATTAAAAAATATTACAAAAGAAGAGGTAAACCAACAAATTAAAAAACACTTTGATTCGAATAAATTAACAACGGTTGTTGTTGGCGATAAATATATTATCGAGTCATTGCTTGAGAAAGCCTCTAAAGATGCCAACAATAAAGAGGTACTAAATAAGGTTAAATTAAAGAAAATTTCTATTGATTAGTAAATAGTAATTTGCCATATTTGTATACAATTTAAAAAATGTTTATTTAAAATAAAAATACTAAAACCACGTCGTTTTGATTAGTGGTTTTTTTAATTAATAATAGATCCTAAAAATCAAAATCCATGAAAAAAATAATTTTATTTCTATTTATTTCTTATTCAACTTTATCTTTTTCGCAAAGCATGCAAGTACAAAACATGTCTAATTATTTGCGAAATAAAGAATACGAAAAAGCTAAATCATCTGCAGATGCGGCTTCTATTCACGAAACAACAAAATTGAGCTCAAAAATGTGGTTATATCGTGGTAATGTTTATAAAGCAATTTATACCGACACCTCAAAAAAAGTTAGAGATATTGATTTAGCTGCCGAAGAAAAAGCATTAGAAGCGTATATTAATTGTTTAAAATATGATAAAGATGTAATTTATAAAGAAGATGCAAAAGGCCCATTAGTATTAACGGCTGCAGCTACAAGAAATAAATCAAATTATTACAAACAAAATAAAGAGTTTGATAATGCTATTTATTGTCTAGAATTATTAGAACTCTCTTTGCCATTTGATTTTGATCAGGGAATAAAACGAAACAATATAACCAAAGAAAAATTACTATTTGATAAGTTTGATTTATATAAATTTGCCGCTAACAAAGCTAAAACAATAGAATATGCCAATAAACTAATTGAAGCTAATTATAAAGATTCAAAAATATATACCGACATGGTTAAAATTTCTTTAATGGACAAAGATACATCTGCAGCTTTATCCTATATCGAAAAAGGTAAAATCATGTTTGAAGATAATATGACTCTTATTGGAACAGAAATTGATATTTTTTTAGCTCGTAAAAAAATTAACGAACTAAAAGATAAACTTAATAAAGCTATAGATTTGGCTCCAGATAACGAATTATTGCATGCAGTCTTAGGACAAGTTTATGAAAAAAGTGGAGATTTAGTTAATTCAGAAAAAGAATATTTAAAAGCATTGGAAATTAAACCTGATTATGAAATTATTAATTTTAAGTTAGGTGCATTTTATTTTAATTTAGCTGCAGAATTTAATAAAAAATTAAACGAGCTTCCTCCAAAAGAAACGGTTAAATCTAAAGATTATAATGAAAAAATAATCGATAATTTTAAAAAAGCCATTCCTTTTCTTGAAAAAGCTTTTGAATCTAACCCTGATAAAGCCTATAAACAAAGAATTTTTCAAGCATATTCTAGATTAGGAGAAACTGAAAAGGCATTAAAATATAAATAATAAATTTAGTAATTATGTTAAAAAACAAAATATTTTTTTGTCTCCTATTTTTTCTCTCGATAGAACTATTTGCTCAAAAATCAAAGCTTAATTTAGCTTGGCGATCCCTAAGCGATTATGAAGAAACTCTTAAAGATGGCTTAGGTGATACTAATCAATTATTTAAAGCAAAACAGGCTATTGATTTAGCCTTAACAAACGAAACTACTAAATCTCAATTAAAAACGCATGTGTATAAATTCCGAATTAGTTATGCTTATTTTCAATTTCAATTAAACTCTGAAATTAAAAAGTTAGAATTAAGTATCAACGATAAGAATGAACGTATTTTGATTGCTTACGGAAATACAAATTTGACTGATTTTGAAATTGCTAATAATGAATTAACTATAATTAAATCTCTTGACCCGAAATTTATTAATACCATTCAAGAGGCAATTTCTGGAGATATATCAAATCTTAATGAAGATGATTTAAAGTTTGCAAGGTCATTGCAACAAATGAAATTAGAAGCTTCAAATATTGCTTCTGGAAAATATAAAGTTAAAAAATATGATGATGCCGCCAATTATTATTACAAAACGGCTTTTATTAATACTATTTTATCTACATCAAAAGACACAGCAAATTTTTATAATGCTTGCATAGCTGCAGCTAAGTCTAAAAATTTAGATTATATAATAGAATATAATAAAAAAATGATTGATGCTAAAATTGCTATTTCATATAATTATGAAGCTATTTTTAATGCTTATATCCAAAAAAATGACTCTGTTTCCGCTTTAGAAAATTTGTCTATGGGTAGAAAATTGTTTCCTGATGATATTGGATTGCTAACCGAAGAAACTAATTTATTTTACGCAAATGATAAACATCAAGAGGCTTTAGATAATTTAAAAATTTCTATTCAGAAAGATTCTACTAATGCATTATATTATTTATTTATGGGTAATATTTACGACAATTTAGCTAATCCAAAAAATAAACTAACATTTAAAGAACTCGAAAAACCTAAAAATTTTGAAGAACTCTTCAAAAATGCTGAAAAAAATTACTTAAAAGCAATTCAACTTAATCCAATTAATAAAGATTATTTATACAATTCTATGTATAATTTAGGTGCCATGTATAATAATTACGGCGGTTATATAGAAAATAAAAAGTTAGATAAGTCTGTTAATTTAGCTAAATACCAAAAAGAAAATGGTGAAAAAAGTCAAGAGTATTATAAAAAAGCGATTCCTTATTTAGAAGAATCATATAAAATAAAATCAGACGATAAGTACACCATGAATGCTTTGAGATTATTGTATTTTAAAACAAATAATAATGCCAAAGCAAAAGAGATGGATGAAAAGATGAAAGCAATTAAATAACAATCCGAATTTCAAAAAATTACGAGTTTTTTTAGTTGCTATTATTTTACACCTGCTCTTATAATATTTAGTGCACCACCAGCTTTAAACCACTCTATTTGTTGAGCATTGTAGGTATGATTAGCTTTAATTTCGTCTTGGGTCCCGTCTGAATGTTTAAACAATAATGTTAATGAGGTTCCTGGAGAAAAAGTAGTTAAGCCAATAATATTGATACTATCATTTTCTTGAATTTTTTCGTAATCAGCTTTGTTTACAAAAGTTAAAGCTAACATGCCTTGTTTTTTTAAATTTGTTTCGTGAATGCGTGCAAATGATTTTACCAATACTGCTCTAACGCCTAAATGACGGGGCTCCATGGCTGCATGTTCACGCGAAGAACCTTCGCCATAATTTTCATCACCCACAACAATCGAACCAATACCTTGTGATTTATATGCCCGTTGTACTTTTGGCACTGATTCATAAGAGCCACTCAACTGATTTTTAATCGTATCTGTTTTTTCGTTAAAGAAATTAACGGCACCTATTAACATGTTGTTTGATATGTTATCTAAATGTCCTCGAAATTTTAACCAAGGACCAGCCATCGAAATGTGATCAGTAGTACATTTTCCTTTAGCTTTAATTAATAATTTTAAATCACTCAAATCATTTCCTTCCCAGGCTGCAAATGGATCTAATAATTGTAAACGATCGCTAGTAGGAGATACATTAATTACGACCTGACTTCCATCAGCTGCAGGAGATTGAAATCCTGAATCTTTTACTTCAAAACCTCTAGTTGGTAATTCATCTCCGTTTGGCGCATCAAATTTAACTTGTTCACCTTTTTCGTTAGTTAAAAAATCGGTTAATGGATTAAAAGTTAAGTCACCTGCAATAGCCATAGCAGTAACAATTTCTGGGGATGCAACAAAAGCGTAGGTATTTGGATTACCATCGGCACGTTTCGCAAAATTTCGGTTAAAAGAGTGTATAATTGTATTTTTTTCGTGTTTTTCAGAACCCATTCTATCCCACATGCCTATGCATGGTCCGCATGCATTAGTAAATACTTTGGCTCCAATTTGATCAAATACATCTAAAAAACCATCGCGTTCAATGGTATATCTAATTTGTTCTGAACCTGGATTAATTAAGTATTCAGCTTTTGCTTTTAAATGTTTTGAAGAAACTTGTTTTGCTAAACTTACCGCACGCGAAATATCTTCGTATGAAGAGTTTGTGCAAGATCCTAATAAGCCAACCGAAATTTTTGTTGGCCAAGCATTTGCTAAAGCCACTTCTTTTAATTTTGAAATAGGCGTAGCTAAATCTGGAGTAAACGGACCATTAACATGAGGTTCTAATTCAGATAAATTAATTTCAATAACTTGATCAAAGTATTTAGATGGATTTAAATAAACCTCAACATCGGCAGTTAAATGTTCTTTAACTTTGTCAGCTAAGGCTGCAACATCTTCACGACCGGTAGCTTTTAAATAACGGCTCATGCTATCATCATAACCAAATGTAGAAGTTGTAGCGCCAATTTCGGCACCCATGTTACAAATAGTGCCTTTACCCGTACAACTCATTGATATTGCACCTTCGCCAAAATATTCAACAACAGCATCGGTTCCACCTTTAACTGTTAAAATGCCTGCTACTTTTAATATCACGTCTTTTGGAGCTGTCCAACCAGATAATTTACCAGTTAATTTCACACCAATTAATTTTGGCATTTTTAATTCCCAAGCTAAGCCTGCCATTACATCACAAGCATCAGCCCCTCCAACACCGATGGCAATCATTCCTAAGCCACCTGCATTAACTGTGTGAGAATCGGTACCAATCATCATTCCTCCAGGAAAAGCATAGTTTTCTAAAACTACTTGATGAATAATACCTGCGCCTGGTTTCCAAAAACCAATACCATATTTATTTGAAACAGAACCCAAAAAATCAAAAACTTCTTTACTTTCTTTATTTGCAAAAGCTAAATCATCATTGGCTCCATTTTTAGCTGTAATAAGGTGATCACAGTGAACTGTTGATGGAACAGCAACTTTTGGTCGACCAGATTGCATAAATTGTAACAAGGCCATTTGAGCAGTAGCATCTTGCATTGCAACTCTATCAGGCGAAAAATCAACATAAGATTTTGCTCTTTCAAATTGATCTTGTTTTTGATCGGTATGTAAATGAGAATAGAGAATTTTTTCGGTTAGAGTAAGCGGACGGTTTACTAATTTTCTTGCAGAATCAATTTTTGAGGGCATTTCTGCATAAACCTTCTTTATCATTTCAATGTCGAATGCCATATTTTTTTTGTTAATTTTTTTAGACTTCTAAATTATAAATAAAATAGCAATATTAAAATTTATTTGTTTTATAAACTATTAATCTATATTGACTAATAATTTCGAAAAATAAAAAAATGAAGTTGAATTAGTCTTTTAAAAACAGAGCTTTTAATTCTGTTGCTTCATCTGGTTTCATTCTGCCCGAAAGTATTAAAGATAATTGCCTTCTTCTTAATGCGCCATCAAATCGTTTTTTTTCTAGCTCAGTTTCTGGAGTAATAGAAGGAACGGGTAGGGGGGATCCATTTTGATCAATAGCCACAAAAGTTAGGATGGCCTCATTGCATTTTGTTTTTTCTCCAGTAATTGTGTTTTCAACAAAAACATCAACAAAAACTTCCATACTCGTTGAAAATGCGCGTGTTACTTTAGCTTCTAATGTTACAACGCTATTTTGTTTAATAGGTTTATCAAATGAAACATGATCGATTGCTGCTGTAACAACAACACGACTTGAATGTCTTTGAGCTGCGATAGCCGCAGAAATATCTACCCATTGCATTAATTTTCCACCGAATAAATTGCCCACATGATTGGTATCGTTTGGTAAAACAACTTCAGTATTTATTGTTAGAGATTGGCTAGGGAATTTTGATTTCATAAAACAAAATTAGTATTTTAATGAGATTAAAAAATTACAAATAAAATTCAAATTTAAGGATAATAGCTTAGTTTTGTATTTATGGAATACAATTATATAAAATCACTTCATATTATTTTTGTGGTTTGTTGGTTTGCAGCCTTATTTTATATTGTGCGTTTGTTTGTTTACACAACCGAAGCTCAATTAAAAGAAGAACCTGCAAAAAGTATTTTAACAGAGCAATTACAATTCATGCAAAAAAAACTTTGGTATATTATTGGCTGGCCAGCAATGATTGGCACTTTTGTTTTTGGATTTTGGATGATTATTATAAACTTAAACTTATTAACTCAACCCTGGATGTGGTTAAAACTTATTGCAGTTTTATTGTTATTTTTTTATCATCTCTATTGTGAAAAGATTATTCGTCAACAAAAAAAAGGTGTTTATTCATACACTTCTTTTAAATTACGACTATTAAACGAGCTACCAACCATATTTTTAGTAAGCATTGTCTTTTTAGTTGTCGTAAAATCAGTATCTGGTTTATTATGGGGAATATTGGGTTTAATTGCTTTATCTGCAGTATTAATAATTGCAATCATGCTTTACAGAAGAAAAAATAAAAAGGGGGAATTAGAAAATTAACGTGATTTTATCCAAGCAGTTGGAAAATCTTTTTTAACTTCTTTTAATTTAAGATTAGCTTCTTCTATAGAATTAAATCCATTATAAGTAACAATATGCATCCCTCTGTTTTTAATCTCTAAAATAGAAGCAGGTATATTCTTTTGATTTAATTTATTTACAAGCCCTTCTGCATTTTTTAAAACCACAAAACAACCCAAAATAATATTAAAATTAGCAGAATTGTTTTTGGAATAGTTTGTAATTTTTATAGTTTCAACTGGTTTTAATTTATCTAAAGAGGGCTCAAGAGTGTTAACAGAAAAGAGATTGTTATTACCTAAGGAAAGCATCGCAACACCTTTAGAGTTTGCAATATAATTTTTATTAGAATGGTTGCTAGCCAATACTAATTCAGGGTAAGTAGTTGTTTGGTAGATTGGTTTATAGGATGAACCAAAAATATTTGCTTGAAAATTCCCACTAAATTTTCGACTAGAAACAAAAAAAGATAAAGCGAAAAATAATAATCCAAAAATTAAGATAGAAAAAATTACTTTTTGATACTTTTGCCGATTAAGAAATGTATTTTTAGATTTAACATGACTTCTATCATTAAAATCATTCTTATTTTTATTATCTAATAAAATTGGGAGAGGAATTAGGCTAATTGATGATAGTCCAAAGCTATTCGTTAAGAAATTAGTATCAGGCTGTGGTTCGAATAAAATATTATTTTCAAAGTCTAAATAAAAAAAACCAATATTATCAATAGATAATCGTCTTCGAGCAGATAAAACGCTAGTAAAATAATCAGAAAAATCGTTTAAGTGTTTTAAACTTTGATCAGTGGTGCATTTTAATTGATTTTGTAACCACATTACTAAAACGCCATCGTTTTGTTTTAATTGTTTGTTAAAACTAACTATTTTAGAAGGTGGATTAAGTATGCCAGTAGAATTGGAAAAATGGGAACTACTTTGTTTTAAAACAAAACCACCAAAATTAGGGATAACCAAATAATTATTGGAATACAATAACTCTTTAATACCTTTAATAATATGATTTTGAACGTTCATTAAAAAAACTTTGTAATATTATTATCAAATTTAAGAATATTTTCGTCGATTTTATTTTAAATTTATAAACTTTTAAAATAGAAAATGTTCATATCGTATTTTTTTTTAATTATTAAATATTAATTCTGAACTTTAATAAATTTTTTTTAATTAAATCATGATGAAACTAAAAATTTTTACTGGCTTTTTATTATTTTTCTTTTTATTTCTTTCAGAATCAAATTATGCGCAAGTAAAATATTGGGTTAGATTAAATAATAAAACAGGAACGCCTTATTCGGTTAATAATCCATCAGCTTTTTTAAGTCAAAAAGCAATTACAAGAAGATCTTTTCATAATATAGCTATTGATACTAAAGATTTACCTGTATCTCCAAACTATATTAATTTAATTGATAATGTTGCTAATGTTACTGTTTTATATGCTTCTAAATGGTTAAATGGCTTAGTTGTTTCTGTTCCAAGTTCTTCATCAACAGCATTAAATACAATTAATTCATTTTCTTTTGTTTTAGGCACGGGTCAAGTAAATAGTTATAAAATTAATATTCCAAAGCTTAACGAACCCCCAATAGACAATAACCAAACTAATTTGAAAACCACTTTAAGTAATACTTTAAGTGGATTTAATTATGGAGGATCTTACTGGCAAAACAAGCAATTAAATCTAGATTGCCTGCACAATAAAGGCTATAGAGGAAAGGGAGTTACCATAGCTGTATTAGATGCAGGTTTTTATAATGTAGATATTAATCCATTATTTGATAGTTTAAGAGCTTATGGTCGAATAATTGGCACTAGAGATTTTGTAAATGGTGGCACGAGTGTATACGAAGATAATTATCATGGCATGGCTGTTCTATCATGCATGGCTGCAAATAAACCAGGGGTTATTTTAGGATCAGCCCCAGATTCATTTTATTGGCTATTAAGAACCGAAGATGTCAATTTCGAAACGATTAGTGAAGAATATAATTGGATAAGAGGCGCTGAATTTGCCGATAGCGTTGGGGCGGATATTTTAACAACATCATTAGGATATACTCAATTTGATAATTCTACTCAAAATCACAATTATTCCACTTTAAACGGGAAAACTGCCCCCATGAGTATTGCTGCTACAATTGCTGCTCGAAAAGGCTTGTTTGTTTTAAATTCTGCTGGAAACGAAGGTGGAGGATCATGGCAATATATTGGAGTTCCCGCAGATGCGGATAGCATTTGTACAGTTGGTGCTGTAGATAGTTTAGGTATTGTAGCAAACTTTAGTTCAACAGGTCCTACTTTTGATGGTAGAATTAAACCTGATTTAGTAGCCCGCGGAGTAGGGGCCTGGGTAAGTTTTTCTAATGGACAATGTGGACCAGGAAATGGCACTTCTTTTGCGACTCCAATTTTAGCTGGAGCAATTGCTTGTTTTTGGCAATCTCATTCTAATTATAACAATATTAAATTGTTAGATACATTACGAAAAATAGCTTCAAATGCTATAAATCCCAATAATTCAATAGGATGGGGAATTACTAACATGTGTACAATTCCTGTTGGAATCGAAAATCAAAACTTCAATTCTAATGATAATATTGATTTTAAAATTTCTCCAAATCCTCATAATAACAAGTTTACCATTAATATAAATTCAAGAATTACTTATCCTTTTTTTATTAATTTATTAGATTTGACAGGTAAAATTTTAATTTCACAACAAATAAAATCTACACATAACATAATTGAATTTGATACGCATGAACTTGAAGATGGAATTTACTTTTTAAGCCTTAAATCTGAAATGGGTTATAAAATTCATAAAATTATCAAACATTAAATATGTTTAATTCAGGTTTTAGTTCGCCTATTAATAAACTTATTATTGTAGCTGCTTTAGGCTATTTTGTAGATGTTTATGATTTGGTTTTATTTGGAATGGAAAGGGTGGCCAGCTTAAAAGATATTTTAGCACCGGTCTATTCAAATCCAAAAGAGCTAAACGAACAAATTGCAATAATCGGATCAAGTTTATTAAGCTATCAGATGATAGGCATGATTGTTGGAGGAATTTTTTGGGGAATTTTAGGCGACAAAAAAGGGCGTTTATCTGTTTTATTCGGAAGCATAATCGTATATTCTATTGCAAATATTTTAAATGGATTAGTTAATGATACGTATTGGTATTCGATATTGCGTTTCATTTCTGGATTTGGATTAGCTGGCGAATTAGGGGCTGGTATTACTTTAGTTAGTGAATCAATGAAAAAAGAAGATCGTGGAATTGGAACAACAATTGTTGCATCTATTGGCTTATTTGGTGCTGTGGTTGCCGGATTTACAACAATTTTGGTTAATAATTGGCGCATTAGTTATTTTATTGGTGGTGGCATGGGACTTTTATTGCTTTTTTTAAGAATGGGCGTTTTTGAAAGCAAAATTTTTGGTCAAGTTAAAGAAAATAAAACCATCAAAAAAGGTAATTTTTTTTATTTATTCTCACATCCTAAACTAGTATTTAAATATTTAAATATTATTTTAATTGCTATTCCGGTTTGGTTTGTGATGTACTTTTTAGTTCAGTTTGCACCTGAAATGTGCAAGGCTTTAGGGATGAAAAATGGACCAACAGAAGGCAAGTATCCCATTATGGTTGCTTATATTGGAATCACCATTGGCGATGTAGTAAGTGGTTTATTGAGTCATAAACTTAAATCACGTAAAAAAGTACTTTTTTTATTTTTAAGTTTAACTCTTTTCTTTTGTATAACTTATTATTTGTTTGCAGCTATATCAATAGTAATGTTTTATACTATTATTTTTTTTATTGGATTTTCGACAGGCTATTGGGCAGTATTTATGAGTAGTGCCTCTGAATTGTTTGGAACAAATATAAGATCTACTGTTGCGACCACAGCACCAAATTTTGTTCGTGGTTCTGTTTCATTGATGTCATTAGCCTTCATGTATTTTAAAACAGTATTTGACAACGAAAATCCATCTTCTGCTCATATTAATGCTTCTATTGTTATTGGTGTTATAGTATTTATTTTAGCTTATATTGCATGTTATTATTTAGAAGAAACATTTGCTAAAGATTTAAATTACGAAGAAGAATGAGAGGTTTAACATTAGTTATTGGAGCGTCAGAAAATCCGGATCGTTATAGCAACAAAGCCATCAATCGTTTAATTGAAAATGGATTTAGTGTAATTGCCTTGGGCTTAAAAGCAGGTCAGATTGGCAAAACCGAAATTATATCAACAAAACCACTAATTTATGATGTGGATACCGTTTCACTTTATGTTGGGCCAAAAAATCAAAACGAATGGATGGATTATATTATTAATTTAAAGCCTAAACGTATTATTTTTAATCCAGGCACAGAAAATCCAGAGTTTTATAAATTAGCAAATGAAAATAAAATTGAATATATCGAAGCCTGCACACTAGTTATGTTAAGTATTGGAAATTATTAATATGAACTATTTTATTTTATCTTTTAATCAATTAAACATTAAACAATTATTCGAAATTTATAAATTACGAAGTCAAGTTTTTGTTGTTGAACAAAATTGTGCGTATCAAGATGTTGATGAAAAAGATTTATTGGCAATGCATGTTTTAATTTATAAAAAAGAAACGCTTGTTTCATATGCAAGAATTATCCCACCAAATATATCATATTTAGAACCTTGTATTGGCAGAGTAGTTGTGAACCCAGATTATAGAAATAAACGATACGGATTTGATTTAATGGAATATTGTATTAAACAAAGTCTCAGTTTATACAAAAATCAAACTATTGTTATTTCTGCACAACTTTATTTATTAAAATTTTATACTGATTTAGGTTTTGTTCAACAAGGCGAAAGCTATTTAGAAGATAATATTCCGCATATAAAAATGCTTTATTCTGTATAACTATTTGATGTTTTTTTAATAAAAAATCAACATTCTTAATTTATATTAAGAATAGAGCCTTTTATTCCTTTTTTATTAACTTTGTGTTTTAAAAACTGATAGAAAAAAGACTGGTAAAAAATATTGATATTTGTTTAATGGAAATTCATTTAAAACTAAATGCATGATTCGGTATGAATTTTTAGAACTACCTTAAATAATTAAATTATGAAAAAAATATTTATCGTATTTTGTTTTATTTTTATAACTATTCTTACCCTTCGGGCACAACCTTGTGCTTCAAACTGTTCATTGTACGCTATTTCATCTATTTCTCCTGCTTTTTTATTTAATGCTGCAGGTAATGCAGGTCCCAATCAATTATTTTTATCTGACGACCAAGTTTCAGGTTCGGTTCCATTAGGTTTTTCATTTTCATTTATGTGTGCAACCTATACCAATTGCTATGTTTCTTCTAATGGATTTTTGTCATTTAATCCTTCAGCTGGTAA
>Ga0209358_10002791_pt1 | contig 13112 bp, 10 predicted proteins | sample LauGreFa1BDMLBSN_2_FD_187574 | JGI IMG/M metagenome (GOLD analysis project Ga0209358, IMG submission 187574) | Freshwater lake microbial communities from Lake Michigan, USA - Fa13.BD.MLB.SN (SPAdes) (version 2) | ecosystem: Environmental > Aquatic > Freshwater > Lake | place: Lake Michigan, USA...
GTCAGATTAAGCCCAACAGCGCTGTGAAAGATGAGCTGACCACTGCCAAAACACAATTGATCTCATTGGATGAGTTGACTGACAAAAGGACATCAGTGCCTGCGGCCATCGAAGGCAGTTCACTGCTCAGCTCTACCATTGACTTCAATAACGGTATCAATTTCAGCACGACCACCAATACAGCCCTTGCACCTCCGGCAGCTGGTGCGGCCGACCCTTTGGCCAGCATGTTCAGCATTGATGTTGACAGTTCAGGCAATCCTGTCACGCTAGACCTAAGTCATTTGCGTGATATCAATGCACCTTTAACAGGCACTCAAATTGCCGCGGAGGCTACGGCCGTTTTGAATCGCAAATTTGGCGATCAGTCTTATTTTGATTTCACGGGCAACAATTCTTTTCAGATTTCTACCAGTCGTGTGGCGGGAACAGTCACAACCCCCGTCACCATCACATTGCCTGACAACATCGAAGGCTCATACGCCGACTTAAGCAAAGTCACCATTGAGCAGGCTGTTGATGCAATTCAAGCTCAAATTAATGGCAATGCCACACTCACCGGTATTGGTGCCTCTTTGGGCAACATCAAAGTCTCTTACGACTACGCCACGCAAGGCTTTAAGTTTCTAGATGGCACCAACACCATTTCGCTGAAGGCTGCCGGCAATACCAAAAATGATGTTCTGGGCTTGGCCACCACTGCCGTCAAATTGGATGAAAGCGGTAGCTACCCCTCAAAAGTTATCCCCAATGGGAATGTCATTCGCCCAACTGCCGAACAACGCTACGGCATGAAGGTCACATTTGACTCTGTCAACAAAGTGTTCAAAGTTCAATCTGGCAAAACAGGTGATGTCTCCAGCTTGAACATCGCTGATGTGAACGCAGCGGGTTTGGCACTGTTTGGTCTGACTGCAAGCACAGTCTCCAAATCGACGCTTGCGACGCGAGGCATTCAATCTGAGCCGGCCATCGCTTTTGGCTCTACGCCAACCATCAACATGTCTAACAATTTTGCGGTGGACTCTACCAACAACACATTTGTGGTCACGGTAGATGGCATCAAGGGCACCGTCAAGTTGCCGATTGATTCCAACTACTCTTTGTCTACCTTCATGTCCAAGTTGGAAAAAGGCATCAATGCGTTGGGCTCCAACAGCACAACCGGTGGCGAACCCACCACCGTCAATGGCGTGAAAGTGTCTTATGACCTAGCCGCCAATCGCTTTGTGTTTACCACTGGCACAACTGGCTCAGAGTCTTTTATCAAAATTTCTGGTAGCTCTAACTGGGGTCTGGAAACAGTTGAGGCAGGCCGTGGCTCTACTTCATCTTGGATCAAACCTTCGCAGCACCAAGACTTTGTGGGTGGCGCAGTTCAGCCCAAATACATTGACGGTGCAGGCAATGAAACCACCAACGGCGATGGTTTTGTCAACCTCCCAGCATGGTCTCCTGTGTTCTTGGACAAGGGCGAATTGACCTTTGACACCGGCGGTAAGTTGGTTTCCCCCCAAGAAGGTACGCAGTTGGAAACCGTGTATTTGGCGGGTGGTAAAGGTGCTTTGACCATCAACATTGACTACTCTGCTTCGACTCAGTTCTCATCTGCGTTTGCGGTTTTGTCGCAATCACAAGATGGCGCCCCAGAGGGTGACTTGGTGGGCGTGACGATTGCCAACGACGGCTTGGTCAGTGCTTCTTTTTCAAACGGCACCCAAAAGTCTTTGGCCAAAATTTTGTTGGTCAACTTCTCAAGCCCTTCTGGCTTGCGTCAAATTGGTGACTCTAGCTTCTTGGCATCTGCTGCTTCAGGCAATCCTATTTTGGGCACAGCAGGTAGCGCAGGTTTTGGAACTTTGCGAGCGGGTGCAACTGAACGTGCCAACGTGGACTTGACACAAGAATTGGTGGACTTGATTACCGCACAACGTAACTTCCAGGCCAACGCCAAAGCCATTGAGACCTCAAGCACGATGACTTCAGCCATCATCAACTTGCGCTCTTAATTTATTTCAACACTGACATAAAACCAGGACGCCACCATGGACCGTTTAGCTTTTAACGCCGCAGCCGCCATCAACGAATCGCGCACTACCCGTCAAATGACCACGAACGAGTTGGCCAACGTGGCCACGCCTGGTTTCAAGCGCAGTTTTGAAGCAGCCATGCTCACCTTGAAGGTGCAAGGCGCGGGTTTTGAATCACGCCTTCAGCCACAAGCATTTTCCACTGACAGCATCAACATGAAACCTGGTGTGATCATCAAAACAGGTCGTGATTTGGATGTGGCTTTCAATGACCAAACGGTGATGGGCGTAACAGCAAAAAATGGCGAACTGGCATTTACACGCCGTGGTGATTTGAACTTGAACGGCAAAGGTGTTCTGGAGATGGGAACCGGCGCTATGGTTCGCGGCGAAAGCGGCAACCCAATCACCATTCCGCCAGGCTACTTTGTCACCATCAGCAAGGATGGCTCTGTGTACGCCACCAACCCTGCGCAAGCTGGGGTTGCTGCACCCGTATTAATCGACCGCATGATGCTGCGAGACGCTAGTCAAATTTCACTCGAACGTCGTGAAGACGGTCTTTTCAAAGTGGTGGGCAAACCCAATGAAGACATTCCTCGAACTGGCAATTTGGCCAGCTTGAATCCGCAAACCTTAGAAGGCTCAAACGTTAATGCCATGGAAGTCATGGTGAAACTGATGGACCAAAGTCGTTCATTTGAAATGCAAGTGAACGTGATCAAACAAAACAAAGACGTTGACGAGTCGGGCGGCACCATGATGCGCGCCTCTTCTTGACGTTTGAATTAACAACAGTACAAATTTAAAAGGAGCTCGCCATGGACGCAAGTATGTGGGTAGCCAAGACTGGCCTAGATGCGCAACAAACGCGCATGAACGTGATTTCAAATAACTTGGCCAACGTCAACACGACGGGCTTCAAGCGCGATCGTGCAGTTTTTGAAGACTTGTTGTATCAAAACATCCGACAAGCGGGTGGCCAAACAGGCGCCAACACGCAGAGCCCAACTGGTTTGATGCTGGGTACAGGTGTGCGCGTGGTGTCGACTGAGAAGCAACACGCTCAGGGCAACATGATCAACACGCAGAATCCTTTGGACTTGGCCATTGCAGGAGAAGGATTTTTCCAGATCGCTCAACCTGACGGCACTATCGCCTACACACGCGACGGCAATTTCAAGCTTTCTAGCACCGGTCAAATTGTGACCCCTTCTGGCGCCTTGCTACAACCCGCGCTCAACATTCCCAACACAGCTTCTAGCGTAACATTTGGTCGCGATGGCACTGTGTCCATTGAGTTGGCTGCAGGCGGTTCACAGATCATTGGACAGATTCAATTGGCACGTTTTGTGAATCCAAGTGGTTTGGAATCTAAGGGTCAAAACCTGATGAAAGAAACACCTGCCTCTGGCGCACCACAAGTGTTGCAGCCTGGCGTAACAGGTGCCGGCAGTTTGATGCAAGGGACCTTAGAAGCTTCTAACGTGAACGTTGTAGAAGAAATGGTCAGCATGATTGAAACGCAGCGTGCTTACGAGATCAACTCGAAAGCCATCTCTGCAGTTGACGGCATGCTCAAGTTCATCAACAACAACCTGTAAGCATTCATCATGAAATTTTCTACCCGTTTTGTTTGCGGCAGCTTACGTTTGGTCGCTTGTCTGGGTTTTGCTACGGGCTTGCTAGGCTTAACCGCTTGCAGCACTGTGATGCCAAGTCAAGCCCTCACCCACTCCCCCATGTTCGAGCCAGTCTACCCCGTTCAAGCAACACGAGACACGCTGGCCACAGGCGCAATTTATGTGGGACGTCAAAGCGACAGCTGGTTTGGCAAGGGGCGCAATTTTCAAGTGGGCGATGTGATTACAGTTTTGCTGAATGAATCTACACAAGCTGCACGTACACAAAATGGCAGCATCTCTCGCGAATCTAGCAATGACATGCTCCCTAAAGGCATTCAAAACTACGGTGCGAACTTGGGCGGATTGATGAACGGCATCAACATGACGGGCGGCAGAGTTTCCAACAAAGGTACTGGCGCAGCAGATCAACAGGCTAGCTTGAGCGGCTCAGTGGCAGTTGCTGTGGTTGAAGTTATGCCAAACGGCAACTTGGTATTGCGCGGCGAAAAGCAGTTGGCATTGACAGAAGGCTCTGAAGTGATTCAAGTGGCTGGCATCATTCGCCCCGACGATGTTGCACCGAACAACACTGTTCAGTCTCGCCGCTTGGCCAATGCCCAAATTGCATACCGTGGCTCTGGCGATTTGGCCAACGCCACCAAAGCCGGCTGGGGCACCAGTGCCTTGCTGAAGATTTGGCCTTTCTAATTTTTACACGCGACAAACAACGCTAGCAAGAAGCCATGACATACTTTTTTAAATCATTCGCAAGCGCCTTGCTGGTCATGGCATTGACCAGCACCTGCGCCATGGCCGACCGCATCAAAGACCTCACCACCGTTGCTGCCATGCGCACCAACCAACTCATTGGTTACGGTTTGGTCGTTGGCTTGCAAGGCTCTGGTGATGGTGCCGACGTGTCGTTCACCGCTCAAAGTATGAAGTCTTTGCTTAACCGTTTGGGTGTCAGCCTAGAAGGTCCTTTGTCAGACTTTGAGACCGCGACCAGTGCTGGCAAGATTGACATCAAGAACGTGGCAGCAGTTATGGTCACAGCAGAATTGCCTGGCTTTGCAAAGCCAGGGCAAAAAATCGATGTGACAGTTTCAGCCATCGGCAAAGCCACCAATTTGCGTGGCGGCACCCTGCTGCTCAGTAGCTTGCGTGGTGTAGACGGTGAAATCTATGCTTTGGCACAAGGCAGCTTAACGGCCACCGGCATTGACGCCAGTGCGGCTGGTTCAAAAGTTGCCATTGGCGTACCCACCGCGGCACGTATACCAGCGGGCGCCACTGTCGAGCGTCTGGTTGACAACCCTTTTGACAAAGCAGAGCGTATCGTTTTGAATGTTCGCGAGAGCGACTTCACCACCACCAACGCCATTGTGACGGCCATCAATTCTCGCTTTGGTCCAGATGTGGCCAGGGCTTTGGATGGCGTGTCAATTACCCTTCAAGCGCCGCAAAACTTGACGCAAAGAGTGGCATTCATGAGCATGATTGAAAACATGGATGTGATGCCAGGCGAGCCCCCAGCCCGAGTAGTGGTCAATGCCAAGACAGGCACGGTGGTCATTAGCCGAAATGTTCGGGTAACGGCCGCCGCCGTGACCCACGGAACCATCTCTGTTTCCATTGCAGCTACCAACGAAGTCTCCCAGCCTGGCGCGTTTAGCCAAGGTGAGACAACCCCTGTTCAAAATGCAGAGGTGAAAGTGTCAGAACCCAACAAGCCCATGTTCTTGTTCCAACCAGGCGTGGACCTGCGTCAAATTGTGGACGCGGTCAACCAGGTGGGTGCGTCACCCTCCTCTTTGATTGCCATCTTGGAGGCCCTCAAAAGCTCTGGCAGTTTGAGAGCAGAACTGATTGTCATCTAAACAGGCACGGTAATTGCAGTGAAGTAGTTGCCGGTGTTGAGCTTTTGACACTTTAAGAGGCCCATGTTGGGTCTCTGGCAAGCACCTAGAAATTCACACAGAGACTCACCATGGATGCACTGACGCCCTCTAGCACCAACTCTTACCTCGACTTTGATGGTCTAGGTCAGCTGAAGGGGCAGGCACGTCAAGACGCCAAGGGCGCTATTAAAGAGACAGCGCAGCAGTTTGAAGCCCTGTTTTTGCAAATGATGATGAAATCCATGCGGGAATCGATCGTCAAAAGTGAAATGTCGGAATCTAGTACCTTAGAAACATTCGAAGGCATGTTTGACAAAGAGGTATCGGTACAACTGGCCAAAAAGAACACCATGGGCCTGGCAGACATGTTGGTTAAAAACTTAGAACAACAGCAAGCTAACATTGCCACCACCTCAGAAATTTTGAAGCAGCGGCAAGACCCTGCCGCGTTAGCGGCAACCAAAGGCATTGCCTTGAATCCAAAGCTAATGGGCCTGTCACTCGACAAATTGAAGGATGCCACACCATCCGGGATCAATTTGCCCAAGCCTTCAGGCTTTCCTTTGAATTTGCCAGCCAAGCCTCTGTCTGGGGGCGATAAATGACCGACATAGTCAGCGTTGCCTCTAATGCGGTTGCCTCATATCAGAGGGCTTTGGGCACGGTATCCAACAACATTGCCAATGTATCGACCGAAGGCTATTCTCGGCAAGAAGCCGTTTTGGCGGCCAACCCGGTTGCCAAGGTAGGCACCGTCTATTTGGGCACAGGCGTTACCGTCGATACTGTCAAACGCCAATACGATTCTTTTGTAGAAACCAACTTAAGAAACAGCAAAAGTGACTTGGCCAGCCAAGAGCCGATGGTCAACTATGCCAACCGAGTCATTGACATCTTGGGCAGCTCTTCGATGGGCTTGAGCAGTGCCTTAGACCAGTTCTTCAATACATCACGCGACTTGTCTTCTGACCCTGGCTCTACCGTGGTCAGAGGTAGCTTTGTTCGCGACGCAGACAATCTGGCCTCACGCTTTGGCGAGCTCACGGCGCAGCTGAATTTGGTTCAGCAAGAAACAGACGAAGCCGTCAAAGGTTATGTTGCGTCTGTCAATACCATTGCAGATCAGCTTGCAGACATCAATGTCCAACTGACCAAACAAAAATCAGTGAGCAACCAACCTGCGGATTTGTTAGACCAACGCGACAAACTGCTGAATGAGTTGTCCAGCTACGCACATCTGAATACTTTTTTCAGTGCCAATGGTTCGGTCACTGTGAGCTTAGGACCATCTCTTTCAAGAGATGTAATTGTGGAAGGCATTAAATCTTTTAGCTTGGGTACCAATTTCAATTCAGCGGCGCCCGAAAAAGTGAGTTTGGTCATTGACCCTTACGGCGATCCAAAACCATTGCCAGGACTTTCTAGCGGTAAGTTGGCCGGCATCATGTCCTTTAGGGAACAAATTTTAGGCAGCAGCAGAAACTCACTGGACACATTGGCAAACAATTTTGTCAAAGAAGTCAATGCCATTCACGCCGCCGGCATTGATGCCTATGGCAATCCAGGGACAGCACTTTTTCTGATCGACGCCAACACGATCGGAAGTGCTGGAACCATGAAGCTAAATTTTGAAGACCCGCTTAGGGTTGCTGCTGCCGCTCAGTTTCGCATCATCGAAAATGCCAACAACATCAGCAAAGTTGACGCATCCTTGATCTATCAACCCGCAGATTGGCAAGATGCACCACCTATTCAAACGGCTTTAAAAAACAACCCCAATTCTGAAGCGGCAATTGCTGTTAAAAATACAGCGACTAAGTTGACAAGTGCCATTGCGACCATTCCCAACGGCGTGAATGATGTCAGCATGTATTTAGACGAAGCCGCACCGGGTCAGCAACTTCAAGTTTTTACGCGCGACGGACGCCAATTGGTAGGTGCCAAACTGAGCGCCAATGAACAAGATGCATTGCTGGTCACTGGCAATGGGTTTGAGGCCAATGCAGGCTATTCAACCCAATATCTGAACATCAGTGGTCCCAACGGCTACAAGGGCATTGATGTGTTTTATGGTGCCAAGGCCGAAGTTACGCAGCAAACAAACTGGGACTTAAAAGACACTGATCCACAGCGGCATACGCAATTAGAAAGTACTTCTGTACCCGCCTTGCTGCAAAGCAATCGCATTGACCCCCAATTAAGAACCATCGGCAATGCGATGTTCACTTTGAATGGTGAGGCATTAGGATCGCTGAGCGCAAGTGCAGGCGAGTACTTGCAAGCGTCCGATCTGGCCGTTTGGCTCAATGCGTCTGTCTCTTCTACAAACGCTACAAAGGGCATCAAAGTCGTTGCCCAAAACGAGATTCTGATTCCAGCCTCACAAATCAAGTTGGATTTACCGCTCTCTCTCAAAAGTGGCAATCAGGCCGAGTTTCGATCTATCTTAGCGCCGCCCGATAGAGTTGAAGACATGGCTGCGCTGATCAATGCCATCAATGCTGAAAGCGACCTCACGCATGTGATGGCCGTGCAAGATCCATCCGGTAATTTAATCTTAACGAACACGGCCGGACATGAGGGCGAAACGATCAGCATTGATCAAAATGCAACGCCCAATGCACTGAGTCTTAAATCTGGTGATTACGGCGGAAAAATTCAGCTTTCAAGAACACTCATTGAAGGCATTGATTCCTCTATTGAATTGGGATTTGTAAAAAACACAAACGGTGAACTGAACGCCGGCCCATCAGATCTTGGCAAGATTGGTTTTCGAACAGCCGCTTACATTCAGGGCACTGCCAACGAAGACCTGTTGGTTTTTGTCACGGGTGCCGGTACAGCCAAGGTATCAGCCAGCTATTCAGGCACGCCCGTTGACGCCAAGCAATCGCTTCGCGCCAATCCTTTGCAGGTTCGCTTTGATTCACCGACCCACTTCATCGTCACCGACATCACGACAGGCACAGTCGTCGCAGACAGAGATTTTGACCCCACACAACTTGAGCCTGCGTTTACATACCAAGGCGTGGCAGTGAGTTTTTCTGGTCCCCCGAAAACTGGCGATGTATTTACCATTGACGGCAATCGAGACGGTACCGGCAATAACGAAAATGTATTGCAGTTGGTCGACCTTGAATCTAAGACTGTCATGGGTGGCGGCAAGACATTTGCCACCGCCTATGTAGACAACGTAAACAACCTTGGCAATATTGCTCGACAAGCCAGCATTGCGCAATCTGCATTGCAAGTGGTTTACGACCAATCTTTGTCTGCTCATCACAGTGTGGCGGGGGTTAGCCTAGACGAAGAAGCAGCTGACCTCATTCGATATCAACAAGCCTACCAGGCTGCCGCCAAAATTCTTCAGGTCGCCAGTCAGTTGTTCGACAGCGTGCTTCAAGTGCGTTAATTCATTCGCTTCAAATTGACAGAATCATTATGAAAATTTCGACGCAACTCTCATTCGACCGTGCAGCCAGTCAAATGACCACTGCACAAAGTAATTTGACGCAAACACAAGCTCGCCTGGCACAAGGCAAGCAAATCATCAACGCCAGTGATGCGCCCGATAAAGCCGCCACCATTCAACGTTTGAAGACCATTTTGAATCGGCAAGACAGCTACCAAAGCTCGCTTGATACTGTCAAAGCACGCTTGCAAGGCGAAGAAAGCTCGCTGCAAAGTGTGACCAATCTACTGATTCGCGCCAAAGAGATTGCAGTACAGGGCGCCAACGATACTTTAAATGCTTCAGACCGACGTGCACTTGGCACTGAAATGCGGGCGTTGCGCGATCAGATGTTAAGCCTTGCCAACACCAAAGACAGCAATGGCAACTACCTTTTTGCAGGCAGTCGCATCAAAGAACCTGCATTTGCCGAGAACATCAATGGTGTGCCAACTTACCGAGGCGACCAAACTCAAATGTTTGTTCGCATTGGAGAGCAAAGAAGTATCTCTATCAACCGATCTGGCTCTAGTGCCTTTACAACCATCGCAAGACCCGATACCAATGGTGAATTGAAAGGCACCGGTTTTTTCCAAGTGCTTGACGATTTAACGGCTGGTTTGAACACATCAAAAACCGTCGACGTGCGTCGGGGTGTGGGCGAGCTGGACAGTCTGCTGGAAGGCGTCACCTTGGCACATGCCGATGTGGGTACACATTTGAGTGTGATCGACCAACAGACGACCGTGATTGAAGACACCGTCTTGAACCTGAAGACAACGCTTTCTTCGGTGGAAGACTTGGACTACACCACGGCCGTGACCAAAATGAATCAGCAGATGTTGAGCTTGGAGGCCGCGCAAAGCAGCTTTGCCAAGATTTCTCAACTGAGTCTTTTCAATTACATCAAATAATTTGTCATGGCAACTTCATCTGTTAGCTCTTCGACCAATTTTGTAAACGCACTTGGTGCTGGTTCTGGCATGGATGTCAAAGCCTTGGCCGAAAATTTGGTCAATGCTGAGAAGGTACCCAGAGAAGAGGCTCTCAACAAAAAGATTGACCTGTCCAACGCAAAGATATCGGGCTACTCTGCCGTTAGGTATGTATTGGACCAATTCAAAGTGGCGTTTCAAGGTTTGAACACCGCGTCAGATTTCAACACCATGCTTGTGAGCAATTCACAAACTTCCGCTTTCAATGTGACAGCCAGCACCGAAGCTTTGGCCAGTCAGCACTCTATCGAAGTCACACAACTGGCGAGGCCTCAAAGAAATACAAGTGCGCCCATGCCCTTAAGCTCAAACGGCTTGGGTACGTCATTGGCACTCACAGTTGGAGATACCAATTACGGAACGATTGATTCTGACGGCAGCCCAGCAGGCATTGTGAATGCCATCAACGCCCGAAAAAAAGAAACAGGTGTCTCTGCTCAGTTGGTCAAGGTCAACGCTAGCCAGTTTCAAATTGTGGTTTCAGGCCCAACGGGTGTTGCCAATTCTGTCAGCTTGATGGGAAACTCAGGCGAGCTTCAATTCAACGCTGACAATGCTGTTCAAACAGCCACTGACGCTGCACTGACCGTTGACGGTTTGAACTTAACCCGAAGCACCAATCAAATTTCGGATGTGTTGGAGGGCGTCACTTTTGACCTTAAAGGCCTCACGTCGGGTGCAGCCCAACTTAACCTTAGCACTGACACGGCGCCACTCAAAGAAAAAATTACCAAACTGGTCAGCGCTTATAACGACATTCAGTCTGTTTTGACTGATGCCTACAACAAAGACTCAAAGGTGGCCGAATACGGCGCATCTTTGGTTGGCGACTCTACGGTTCAAACCATTCGAGCGCAGCTAAGGAGTTTGGTGACTGCGAATTCGTCCACGACAAGTGGCTCTGTCAAAGCACTTCGTGACTTGGGCATTAGCTTAGATTCCAGCGGCCAAATGACGCTTGACAATGCCAAGCTGGACAACGCATTGGTCAATCAGTATGACGATGTGGTCAAAATGTTGTCCAACAACATCAAAACAGATATCACGCCCAGTACTGGCAATGGAATTGCCAACGATGGCATCAAAAAAATCACGGACTTGTTGAGCAATACCGGCATTTTGGTAAGCCAAAGTAAGAATGCGGTTAAAAGAATTGACGAGTACAAAGAGCAACTGGCAAAACTCAACGACCGCATGACCTTGTTATTGGCCAGGTACAACAAACAATTTTCGGCCATGGAATCGATCGTGGGCCAATCGAAGAGTTTGCAAACCAGCTTGACAAGCAGTTTTGAAGGCATGATGGCCACGTACACCAAAAACTAAATACCTTCGTATTATTTTTTGGCTCAATACTCACCCAAAATTGGCGTTTGGGTGAGTATTTGCGTTTTTTTCTTTTTTTTTCTCAAGTTTCTTCTAGGACTGCCGATTCGGAGTTCGCTGACCTTCCTTTTAAGTTGTCTTAGGGCAATTGACATTTGAGTCAATCAAGGTGTGGGTCAATGAAATGGAGAAAATCATGGTTTCAGAAACTCAGTTATCAGGCGCTTCTAAAAGTGCAATGGCGATGCCCGTCAAGGCAGCCTCGAATGATCATCGCGTGGAAAGCCAGGCGCCGCAGGTTCCCAAGGCACATGCTGATTTGGCCGTACCGAAGTCGACCAACATCAAATACGACGCCAACCAACTCAAAGAGAGTTTGAAAGACGCCGTCAAGATTCTCAACGAACAGATCACGTCTAAATCGCAGGGTTTGGGTTTCTCTTATGACGAAAAACTCAACAAGCCCGTGATTACCGTGACCAATACTGCATCGGGTCAAGTGGTGCGCCAAATTCCAAATATGGAAGTCTTAAAACTGGCGCACAAATTAGATGACCTCAAAGGCATCCTTTACAACGCAAAAGTTTAATTATTTTGCGATTCAGGCTCAAGCTATTAAGAGTGTGACCGAATCATTAACCAACAGGGAGTGTTTCAGGCTTTCTGTCCAAGTTGTCAATGATTGAAATTCATCAGCAACTGAATGTGCCTAAACATCAACGATTAATTCTCTAGGAGAAAAATATCATGTCAGTCATTAATACAAACGTGAATTCGTTATTTGCACAAAATGCGATGAAGGTGAACAACCGCGCATTGAGCACAGCGATGGAACAACTCTCTACTGGTTCTCGTGTGAACTCTGCCAAAGACGATGCTGCTGGCTTGTCGATTGGCACAACCATGACCGCACAGATTCGCGGCATGAACCAAGCAGTTCGCAATGCCAACGACGGCATCAGCTTGTTGCAAACAGCTGAGGGCGCCATGATTGAGCAAACCAATATGTTGCAGCGCATGCGTGAATTGGCAGTTCAATCTGTCAACGAAACATTGGACGATACACAGCGCGGCTATTTGAACGATGAATTCACCGCGTTGAAGAGCCAAATCGACGATGTGGCCAACAACACCACTTGGAACTCAAAGTCTTTATTGACGGGCTCTGCATCAACTCCTACGACATTCACTTTCCAAGTGGGTGCCAACAAGGGCAACACATTGTCTGTTGACGTTGCAGGCACTACAAAGACCGCATTGGAAATTGAGTCAATGGACATTGGGACCATTGATGAAGCATCCACGGCCATTGAAGACATTGACAAGTCAATTGATGCGATCAACTCTAGCCGCGCAAAAATCGGTGCAGGCATCAACCGCCTGACTTATGTCACAGACAACTTGAGCAACATCATTCAAAACACGTCTGCTTCACGCAGCCAAATTTTGGACACCGACTACGCCACCACCACCACCAACCTGGCGCGCGCTCAAATTATTCAGCAAGCGGCAACGGCCATGTTGGCTCAAGCCAACCAATCACCGCAGTCTGTTTTGGCGCTTCTCAAGTAACGTAAACAACATCTAGCCTGATGATTTTGAAAGATTAATATGACAGTCATTAATACAAATGTGAGTTCGTTATTTGCACAAAATGCGCTGAAGGTGAACAACCGCGCATTGAGCACAGCGATGGAACAACTCTCTACTGGTTCTCGTGTGAACTCTGCCAAAGACGATGCTGCTGGCTTGTCGATTGGCACAACCATGACCGCACAGATTCG
>Ga0209358_10002795_pt1 | contig 13099 bp, 6 predicted proteins | sample LauGreFa1BDMLBSN_2_FD_187574 | JGI IMG/M metagenome (GOLD analysis project Ga0209358, IMG submission 187574) | Freshwater lake microbial communities from Lake Michigan, USA - Fa13.BD.MLB.SN (SPAdes) (version 2) | ecosystem: Environmental > Aquatic > Freshwater > Lake | place: Lake Michigan, USA...
GACCGACGGCTTGACCTAAGGGCGCGCTGAACGCGGCCTGCTCGAATTCGGGAACCATCTGGCCCCTGCCGAACCAGCCCAGTTCACCGCCCCTGGCGGCGGAAGCATCGTCGGAATACTCGCGCGCCAGATCAGCAAAAACAGCCCCGGACCGCAGTCGCGCCAACAGTTCCTGTGCCAGTGGATATTTCGTGCCGGTCGCGCTTGCACCGCTGCGCGCATCCTCGCGCAGCAGGATGTGACGGGCACGGCTGCGTTCGGCCAGCTCCGGGCGGGTCCCGGAAGCCATGGCCTGCGCGATTGCCGCGTCGCTGGCCTGGATGGTCTTCGACCGCTGCTGTACCCATTCGCTGATCAGCAAACGGATGGTGACTTCTTCGCGGAAGGCTTCCGGGCTCATGCCCGGCATTGCCGGTGTTGCGGCCATTGCGGCGAGCAGCGCGGGTTCGCTGATCGCGATGCCGCTGCGCCGCGCTTCCGCGGCCAGCAGCCTTTCCTCAATCAGCCGGTTCAGTACTTCCTGCTGGTAGTTGCGCAGCGTGCCGGGATGGCGCAGGGACTGGATATTGCGTCCCGCAGCGACAATGCGCGCCTGCACCTTGAGATCAAACAGCATGCGCGGATAGGACTCTCCGTCAATGCTGAACGCTGCCGTCTGCGCGTGTAGCGCGGTCGCCGTCAGCAGACCGGCGAGTGCGACGAAGGCAAGGAGTGTGCGCAGCCGGTTCACAGGGAATTCGCCCAGGGTTCGAGCAGGGTCAGCCTGCCGGAGGAGGGGTCCATCGCAAACAAAGTTGCGCCGCGCGCTCCGGCGCGCTGCCGCGCACCGAAGGACAACGGACCTCCGGGGGTGTCGATGCGGCTGATGTTTTCCAGTGACTGCACCAGACGTTCACGCGTGAGATCGCGACCGCTGCGCCGGAGAGCCTCTTCCAGCAGGGCCAGGCCGCGCAAAGCCTGTATCGTAACCAGCGCCGGCGGCGGCTCGATGTTGAGCTGGCGCAGACGGGTTTGCATCTGTTCCACTGCAGGGTCATCACGCGGCGGCAGCAGGGGTGAGGCCAGCACAATACGCTCGGCGTCCGCCAGAAGCGCACCGGGTACGCCGGCGATGCTGGTCGAAGCGGCGAGCAGACGTGCGCCGCGCAGTTTGCCGTCGAGCTGCCGCACCAGTCCGGGCGTGGTATCCAGCAGCAGCCATTGCGTCGAACCGGCTTCCGGTCCGGGTAATGACTTTGCGCTGACAAACCGGTAGCGGCCCGCCTTCGGCAGCACATCGCGCAAAAAATCTTCTGTTGCACCGGCATTGCTGTCGCCGAGCACGATGGTCAGCATGCCGCGTTCCTGTTCGGGCAGTCGCGACCAGTAGCCGGCCAGCGCCCCCAATACATGCCGTGCCGTTGGCAGTGTCGAAAACAGCGGATCAAGGCCCTGGGATTCCGGGCCCATCACCGGTGCCAGTACCGGTACCTGCTGCCTTGCCGCGGCGCGCAGTTCCGCCTGCAAACGCGGTGCATAGGGTGTGACGATGGCGAACGTGCGCTGGCCCAACGCAGCAATCCGTTGCGGCGCATCACTGCCCTCGGCATTTTCGACATCGAGAGTCAGCGTCCGTCCGTGTAATCCGCCCCGGGTATTGAACGCGTCAATGCCCGCCTGCAGCAGCGCGCGCAGTGCGACGCCCTGTTTTTCCGCAGCACCGGTCAGCGGCAACACGGTGCCGATGGCCAGCTGTTGATCAGTGATGCCGGGATCGCGCTGCAGATGCAGTTGTTTCAGGTAGGCGGTGAGCGCTTCGAGGTCCTCGCCATACAGTTCAAAACGCGGCATGGTTGCCGCCAGCGCATTGCCCGAACTGTCGATGCCGCGGGTGATGGCGCGAACGAGCGTCGCTTCATCATAAGGTTTCGCGCTGCGGCCTGCGGCGAGCTCGCGGGTGCCGGCCTGCGTCAGTGCGGGCCAGCGGATATCCGGTGCGGCGATACCGCCTTCGCTGCGTCCGCTGCCGTCGCGACCATGGCAGCCGGCACAACTGGCCGCGCTGCCGGGCAGTCGCGTGCCGCCGCTGACTACGGCAATCACCGGGTTTTGCCGAGTGCTGGTGCCGCTGCGGTACAGTGTTTCGCCCTGTTGCAGCAGGGCATCCGCTGTGGCGCCGGCCGCCCAGTTGCTGGCGGCCAGCATCAGGCCGGTCAGCAGTACGGAAACGGCGCCGGCAAACTTCATGGCTTCGCCAGATCGCGAAGGCGCGCAGCGATCAGTTCCGGTTTGGTGTCCGGGCGGATTTTGATCCAGTGGCCGCGGTCTACATTGCCGGCGATCAGCAGGGAGGTATGCATTTCCGGCTCGCTGGCGTATTGCCCCAGCTTGCGGGTGACGCCATCGACAACGCTTTTGCGACCTGTCAGAAAAATCCACGAAGGGTGTTCCGCCTCATTGACGCGGGCGAATTTGCGCAGGGCCGCCGGCGTATCCTTTTCCGGATCCACCGAGATTGAAACGAAACGGATGGTTGCGGGGGCGTCGCTGCCCAGCGCCTTGCGTACGTCGACCAGACTGCGCGTGATCAGCGGGCAGGCGTCCTTGCATTCGGTATAGATAACATTGATCAGCACGGTCTGGCCTTTCAGCGCATCGCTGTAAAAGCGCACCGCCCGGCCGTTCTGATCAACCAGCGGCGCATCGGAAAAATAATCGCGGGATTTTTTGTCGATCGCCGAGAAGTCTCCCGCCGGCAGCGCCCGCTGGGTATGAGCGCCCTCGTGCGCCATGACAAGGCCGGTGAGTCCGAGCCATAACGCAGCAGCCATTGAAGGGAACGATGAGAAACGGATCATGATTTTTTCCTGGTGGCATGACGTTGCTGCTGAAGTTGCTGCACCGTACGCAGCAGCTGCTGGACACCCGGTGTGCCGGTGAAGCGGTACCAGGTATCGGATGAGGGGTCGCCAACGACGGCCATCGGCAGGTGGTCGTCCGGTCGCGATGTGTAGGCGCCGAAACCTTTCAGTGCGGCTTCCATGTCCTCGACTCGACCGGTCAACCAGCGCCAGTTCGCGCCGCTGCCATATTGTTTCGCCTGTGCATCCAGGCGGTCGGGCGTGTCGTTCAGCGGATCGACGCTCAAAGAGAGCATGACGGTATCGCGCGCGAGATCTGCCGGCAGTTGCTGTTGCAACTGCGCAAAGATTGCCGAAATCACAGGGCACACGCTGCCACAGGTGGTGAACACAAAATTGGCAACAACAATGCGGCCCGCAACAAAATCGCGCGGGAGACGTCCGCGCCGGCGTTGCTGGTCGGTTAATTCCACATCAGCCAGTTTGACTCGCGTCTTGCCGAGCCCGCCGACCGGTGCCGGTGCATGGTTTTCATGCGCGCGCAGCGGCAGCGGCCGGCAAAGGGCCGCGCCGGTGCCGAGCATTGCAAGGATCATGTCGCGTCTGTTCATGGTTGTAATCTCCAGCGCTCAATTGCCGCGAATGTGCAGGCTGAGAAAAGGGGGCGATAACGTTGCCGCGGCATCGATCTGCAGGTAATAGGCGCCGGGCTGCTTAAACAGCAGCTCAGCCTCGTAGACGCCATCGCCTGCAGAACGCAGCGTTGCAGTGCGGCGGTCCGTGCCCGGTGCACGGTAGTAACGCAGCTGCGCACCGGCGGGGAGGCTCTCGATCTTGCCGTTTTCGTTGGTAATGCGGATGCGCACGGTTTGCGGCTGCTCCCCCGCCATGGGTTTGGCCAGCGGCTCCAGCGTTGACTGCAGTTTTGCTTTCTGATGTTCCAGCGAAGCGTTACCGGATACTTCGAAATCAAAACATTCCGCCAGCCGCGGTTGTTCCAGCCGCAAGGCCAGACTCAGCGTTCCTGCCGCAGGCAGACGCAGTTGTGCGACATAAGTACCCGGGGCGCGCTCGGCAAGAGCGCGTTCAGTGACCCGTACCGCCTGCGGCGGATGCCCGTAGTTGCGGAAGCTTCCTGCCGTCGCGTTCATGCCTTCCATGTAATAGTGCAGCTGGCCATCGGCCGGATTGACGACCACCGCAGCCATGCCGTCCGGTGTGGCGGCGAGAGTGGGTGCCATGACGGCCACTGATTCGCGTCGCGGCGCACCGGTACCTGCCGTGTATCCGCCAAGAACGGGCGCAGAAGCTGCATTGATCGCAGACAGCGGCAGCAGTGTGACCCGCTCGGTGTCATACATGCGGATGTGAGCGTATTCCCCGGTGAAGGCGATCTGGAATGGTGCCCCCGGCAGCGCGATGCGGTGACGGATCGACAGATCGGCGGCGTCGAGTACGAACAATTGCCGGCTGTCGGTGGCGAGCGCCAGCAGTGTGCGGCCGTCTGGCGTGGCATACAGTCCGTCAACCGCGGAACCGAGATGCGCCTGCACACCCGCTTCGCCGCTGCGTGCATTGAACGCCAGGACACGTCCCTCACGACCGGCGGCGACGTAGACGGCTTCGGCGACTGCTGAGTAGGCGAGTGCTGACGGCGTGCCGGACAGGGGCAGGGTGCGCAGGACATTCAGTCCGGTAGTGTCGATGACGCTGAGCGTCTGATCGACTCGATTGCTGACAAACAGGCGATTCGCCGGTTCCACCAGCTGCAGTTCATGGTGGCCCTTGCCGACCGCGATGGTGGTCAGCGGTTTGCCGCTGGCCAGATCGATTACCGATACCGTGGCATCGCCATTGTTGCCGGTAAATGCGAGAGGGCCTGACTGCTGGCTGACGACACGGACAGGCTCGCGTCCGGTGTTCAGCAGCGCGTTGATCTTGAAGGTCTCGCTGTCGATCAGCGCCACCTGGTTGGCCCGCGGCAGTGTCACCAGCAGACGCCGGCGCTGGCGATGTTCAGTCCAGTCCGCGCCGGGCTGAGGCAGAATGATGTTGGTGAACAGGTTGGTGCGGCCGGAAATCCCGACGATGGGATCGATCACTGAAATGGTCGGGTCGCGGTTGAGCACCAGCAGATAGTGTCCGTTCAGGTCAATCAGCGGACGGCTGCCGACATTACCTTTCAGATAGGCGCCGACGCGCTCCCGGCAACTGGCTTCGCGTCCGCCCGGATGGGCCAGGACGCCGCGGTTATCGATCCATGCCGCCGGACGCAGGCCGCGCAGCGGCTGACCGCTGCTCACGTCCGAGATGCGCAGTTCAACCGTGGCGGCCTCACCGTCCATCAATTTGCCGTTATCGCCGGTGATGCGCAGTTCCAGGCGTGTGCCTTCTTTTTCAACGACCAGCGGCGTGCTGGCAGAAGCGGTTCCGGCCAGAAGCAGGATCGGCAGAAGGGTGGGTAACAGTAAAAGTGAAGATTTCATTTTTCAAGATTATCATATTTGCAGATTTATGGCAATCATTGCGACCAATAAGTTCCACATTACGGAAAAATTGAAATCCTGGATTTGCGAATAAGGTAAAAATGTTATCGATATTGCAATATTTATCAAATATGAATACCATGCGGGCATGTATCCACTACCGACATTCCGGAATGTTCTGCGCCGACGGTCCGCATTCACCTTGCTGGTGTTCGCGACTGTGCTGTCTGGCCCGGCCAGCGCGGATATCTATATGCACGTCGCCAGCGATGGCGCGGTGTCCTATTCCGACCGCCGGGAACACCCGGGTTACATACTTCTGGTGAAGGAGTCCGTCGCTGCCCCTGCCGCCGCCGAAACGCCGGGTGAAATTGCTTCTTCGCACTCGGTGCGCGCCGCCGACCGGCATTTCGCCCCGCTGATTACCGCCGTTGCCCGGGAGCACGGGTTGGAGCCGGAACTGCTCCAGGCGCTGGTCAGGGTCGAGTCCGGATTCAATCCCCGCGCGCGTTCACCCAAGGGAGCTGTGGGTCTGGGGCAACTGATGCCGGAAACTGCCGCCCGCTTCGGTGTCCGCGACCGCTTCGATCCCGCGCAAAACCTCGGCGGGGCCGCCCAGTATCTGCGCTATCTGCTGACCCTGTTCAATGGCGATACCCGGCTCGCTCTTGCCGCCTATAACGCCGGGGAAAACGCGGTGATCCGCCATGGTCGCCGGATTCCTCCGTATACCGAAACCCGACGTTATGTACCGGCCGTGCTCGCGGATTACGCGCAGCGCCGTCGCACCCAAACCCAATCCCCCACCTGATTTGCCCCAAATTGGGTCTGCTTGACCCAATCCGTAAATCGAAGTATCATATTTTTCATTAAGACAAATATTTCGGTTTATTTCATATGAAACTTTCAGCGCGGGTTGCACAGGGTCTTCTGGTCGCGGTAATGGCCGTCAACGGATTATTACCCAATGCAATGGCGCAGGCGCCGGCCTGCACGCGCACGATCACTGCCAACGTCGTCGCCCTCGATCAGCCGCTGATGTACAACCGCATCGGCGCGCAAAACATCAACGGCATGATGTTCGCGCTGCGCCGTGATGTCGTGGATACGCTGACCAACCGCACCGAAATTGCCGGTGGCGTTCTGCGTCCGGGCCAGGTGCAGCTGCGTGAGGACAAGCGTCCCCGCCCGCTGGTGTTGCGTGTCGCCGCGGGCGACTGCCTGACGGTCAATTTCCTCAATCTGCTGTCGCCGTTAGCCAATCCGCGCAATGCCCGGCATCCGGCGATGCATATTGATGATCAGGTCGCCTCGCGGCATGCGGGCTTCCAGGTGCAGGGCCTGTCATTGCTCGGTTCGATCGTTTCCGATTCCAGCAACGTTGGTCGCAACCCCAGTAGCCTGACTGCACCGGGCGAACAGAAGACCTACCGCTTTTATGCTCCCAAGGAAGGTACTTTCCTGGTGGTCAGCCACGGCGCGCAGTTCGGCGGTGAAGCCGGCGCCGGCAATAACGGCAACGGCCTGTTTGCCGTGGTCAATGTGCAGCCGCTGAAATCCCGCTTCTATCGCAGTCAGGTCACCGAACTCGAAATGCGTCTGGCCACCACCGGCAAAACCGCGAGCGGTCATCCGGTGATCAATTACGAAGCGAAGTATCCGAACGTACAGCCGTGGATTGCCGAGGGCAAGGCGGGTCTGCCGGTACTCAATATGCTGACCGCCGCCAACGAACTGGTGCACTCCGACATCAGCGCGGTGATCATGGGGCCCAACAACGACGGCAGTTTTCCGGCGAGCACCTATCCGCTGGAATCCACCGGCAAACGCAATCCGGCTTATCCCAACCGCCTCGAAGCCTTCCGCGAATTCACCATAGCCTTTCATGACGAAGCCGTGGTGGCGCAGGCTTTTCCCGGTTATTTCAATGACCCGGTACTGAAACACACCCTGTCCGGCGTCCGTGACGCCTTCGGCATCAACTACGGCATCACTTCCGCCGGTTCGGAAGTGCTGGCGAACCGTCTCGGTGTGGGGCCTATGCATGACTGCGCAAACTGTGCGTTCGAAGAATTCTTTCTGAGCGCATTCGCCGTCGGCGACCCGGCAATGCTGGTCGATGTGCCGGCCAACGTCGGACTGGAAACGGTCCGTCCCGGTGAAATTCCGCCGGCATCCGCAGTCGGTCCGAAAGCGACGCGCGCCTACTACCCGGATGATCCCACCAATGTCCGTCACAGCTACCTCAACGATTTCGTCAAGTTCCGCAACGTGCATGCCGGCTGGGAATATCACGTGTTCCATCTGCATGCCCACCAGTGGCTGTTCAATGCGAACGATGACAATTCCAGCTACCTCGACGCGCAGTCCGTCGGACCGGGTTCGGCCTATACCTATGAAATCGCCTTCGGCGGTTCGGGCAACCGCAACCGCACGCCCGGTGATTCGATTTACCACTGCCATTTTTATCCGCACTTCGCGATGGGCATGTGGGAGCTGTGGCGCACGCATGACACCTTCCAGTCGGGCACCCGTCTGAAAGTCACCGGCGCCGGCACGCACGCGACGCCGTGGGCGCTGAAAGACGGCACGCCGGCGCAGGGCGCCCGTGCATTGCCTGACGGAGAGATCGTTGCCGGAACACCGATCCCCGGACTGGTACCGCTGCCCGGCAAGGCGATGGCGCCGGTCCCCGGAGCGGTTACTGTTGAACCCAAAGTCGTTAACGGCAAGACAGTTGGCAGCGTCGCCAAGGTGATTGATCGCACGATCAACCCGGGCTTTCCGTTCTACATCGCCGGCATTGAAACCATCGTCGGCCAGCGCGGCACCACGCCGCCGCTCGACATGCTCGCCGCCGCCGGTGGTTTTGACGGCGGTCTGCCGCGACATTCGCTGGAAGGTTATGCCGCCGGCGCCGAAACACAGGCGAATACCACGCGTCTCGACATGACCAAGCAGGTGCACAAGGCGAAGCCGGTGTATTTCCCGGAAGAGGGCACCGACATGGAGAAGGTGGCGATGGCTTTCCACAGCCGCCGCAGCCATCCGAGCACCGCGGTGTTGCCGAACGGCACAACGCGTACCGCGGAGTTTCTGACCAACGGCGCACCGGCAGCTCCCGGCGCACCCTATGCCGATCCCTGTGTCGATGACCGCGGCACGCGCCTCGGCAAAGGCGTGCTCGGCGAATTTTTTGACGGTGCCGGCGGCCTTGGTTACCGGCGCAGCTCGGTGTTCAACGCCGACACTCCGCGCATCTACAAGAATGCCGCAGTGCAGTTCGACGCCGTACTCAACAAGATGGGCCAGCATTTCCCGCAGCAGCGCATTTACACGCTGTGGGAAGACGCGGTACCGACCATCAACAAGCAGAAGGCACCGGAGCCGCTGTCGATGCGTGCCAACAGCATGGATTGCGTGCAGCTGCTGGCGGTCAATCTGCTGCCGGAAAACTACGAACTCGACGATTACCAGGTGCGCACTACCACCGACATGATCGGACAGCATATCCATCTGGTGAAGTTCGATGTCACCGCCGCCGACGGCTCCGCCAACGGCTGGAACTATGAAGACGGCACCATGGCCCCCGGCGCCGTACGCGAACGCATCCACGCCATCAACGCCTGGAACGACGCGCATCCCGACCAGCAGGTCCGGCTGCCTAACGGCAACGCCCGCCTTGAAGCACTGCCGCATCCCTTCTTCGGCCAGTTCGGCCGTCCGGAATGGCTCGGTGCGCGTACCACCATCCAGCGCTGGTTCGCCGATCCGGTGATCAATTCCGCCGGCAAGGACCGCGGTCTGGGCACGGTGTTTTCGCATGACCATTACGGTCCGTCGACCCATCAGCAGGTCGGCCTCTACACGGCGCTGCTGGTCGAGCCGCAGAACTCGCGCTGGGTGCACAACGAGACCGGCGAACCGATGTTCACCCGTCATGACGGCGGTCCCACCTCGTGGCAGGCGGTGATTCTCACCGGTGACCTCGACGGCGACGGCAAGGACGACAGCTATCGCGAATTTTTCCTGGAGTTTTCCGATTTCCAGCACGCGTATGAGAAGGACGTGTATGTCGGCGTCGGTCCCGACGGCAGGACGCCGGCGCCGGCGACTGCCGAGTCGTATCGCTACGCGGTCAATCCGCCGGTCATGGTTGAAACCAAACCGGTGTTTCCGGACCTGCGCCGCGCCGCACCGACATGCCCGGGCGGCATGCCGCGCCCCTGTCCCGGCGTGATCTCGCTCAACGACATCGGTACCTTTGTTGTGAATTACCGCAATGAACCGGTGGGCTTCCGCATTTACGACCCGCGTCGCATCGGTCCTGACGGCAAGCCCGGCATGCAAACCTCGGGATTGGCTGGTGACTTGGCCTTTGCCCTGCAGACGCGTATTGACCGTGCGCTGCCGCAACTCAATACCGTTGTTGGCGACACGCCGTACCTGCCGCTGACGAACGATGTACGGGCCGGTGATCCGTTTACCCCGATCCTGCGCGCTCACTCCGGCGACCGCGTGTCGATCAAGACCGTTGTCGGTGGCTGGGAAGAAACGCATAACGCCAGCGTGCATGGCCTGAAATGGCTGCACACCGGCGGTGACTTCGGCGTGCAGTCGCCGACCTCGGGCTGGAAGAATCACCAGTTCATGGGCATCTCCGAACACTTCCCCTTCCTGACCCCGGTGATTGCCGATTCGACACAGAACGGCAAGACCGCCGACTACGCGTGGACGATGGATGCCTCGACTGATGGCTGGTGGACTGGCGTCTGGGGTGTGATGCGCAACTACAGCAAGCGCCAGGACAATCTGTTCCCGCTGCCGGCCAATCCGCGCCCGGTGGTGCTCAAGGCCAATGGTGATTTGCGCGGGACTTGCCCGAAAACGGCGACGATCCGTCGTTATGACATCACTGCGGTGCTGGCCAACAAGGCGCTGTCCCGTCCTGCCGGGGTGAGCATTGTCCCCGCCGACGGCACTGCAGCCCTGACTGCCGGCGCACCGCTGGATCCGAATGGCGGGACGCTGGTCTATAACCCGCGCGACACCCTGATTCCGGCGCGCACGATACTGGTTGAAGATCCACTGCTCGGCGAAGTGCCGCAACTGATCGCGGCAAAGCAGGGCCCGTTGCATGACCCGACAGCGGTACTTTATCTGCGCACCGCTGATCTGGATGCGGCGGGTCGCCTGAAGCCCGGCGTTCCGGTAGAGCCGCTGGTCATGCGCGCCGCTGCAGGCGAATGCGTCGAGGTGACTTTGCGCAACCGGCTTCCGGCTGCAATGCCCGACCTTCCGGGTCATGCCCAGACGGTGGCTGCAGTCGTGCGCGACCGCCACTCGGTTGAAGGCACCACGTATTTCCAGCTCAATCTGGCGCAGACTTCCAGTCACGTCGGCATGCACACCCAGCTGCTCGAATACGATGTTTCATCGAGCGATGGCACCAACGTCGGCATCAACCCGGTGCAGACCGTGGCGCCCGGTCAGTCCCGCATGTATCAGTGGTATGCGGGTGACCTGCGCCAGATTCCGACTGCAAGGGCGCAACTCGATCCGGATCGTGACGAGACGCAACTGCAGGCCACGCCGGTCGAGTTCGGCGGCGTCAACATCATTCCTGCGGACAAGATCAAACAGGGTCAGAAGGGCATGGTCGGCGCGCTAGTTATTTTGCCGCCGAAATCGACCTGGCTGGAGGATGCCGACCGGCGTTCCTCGGCAACCGTGAGGGCCGGAACAAAAACCTTCCGCGATCATGCACTGGTGCACCAGAAGGGCATGAACTTCCGCTACCGCGACGGTACTGCCGTCGGTAAAACACAACTCAGCGATGATCCCCAGGACATCGGCCAGTTTGGCGTCAACTATCGGAGCGAGCCGATGTGGTTCCGCTTCGGCATGCACCCTGAATCGTCGCTGGGCCATGATGGTTTCGGCGGCGTGGCCACGGCGTGGCAGGGATTCAGCAATGCCTGTTGCGCAGCGAGCGGGCCGGCGGCCGGCTCGGTGGTCAATGCCGACCCCGTCACCCCGGTGCTGACTTCAGTGCGTGGTGCGGAGAACCGCATGCGCCTGCTGATGCCGCATGGCCTGGCGCGAGGATCAGTCTGGTCCCTGCACGGCCATCTCTGGCAGCAGGATCCTTATCTTTCAGGCACGGTCGCTTCGCAATCGATCGGAAACAATCCCTTGGGCATCTGGCGCGGTCAGCAGGACGGCATCCTGCCCTACGCGTCCTACAACGTGGTTTTGCCGAAAGCCGGCGGTGATGCCGCCATTCCCGGCGACTATCTGATGCGCGACTACGCACCCAACGGCACCCTTAGCGGGATGTGGGGGATTTTCCGGGTTCAGTAAAAAGGTGTCAGGCAGGGTTGCGAAAGCCACCCTAGCAACATAAACAATAAAATTGATAATAATGATATTTTGTAATATGCTATGGGTGAAATCTGGTTGAAGCTTGGATCCCAGCCACTGATTTTTCGAAAAATCAGACAAATTTGTCTTTATATTTAATGAATTAATGCTAATTGCGAGATCAGGTTTTATCTGAGGCACAGTTACCGTCTAAAAATGATAATTATGAAAAATGTAACTAATTTAAACGCAACCGGATGTTCGGCCGTTGCGCAAACTGCATTCCTGTCCGCTCAACGGCAACTGCAGCGGAGGCTGATACCTTGAACGTTCGCCCGATGTTGAAGATCGATCGCCTTGCCGCCGTACTGAGCCGCTGGGGCCTGTTACCGGCGCAACGCGGGGCCGAGGTCACGGCGCAACTGCGTCCGCAGACCTTCAATCTGAGCCGCCGCTTCGCTGTGATCAGTTTTTTCGTGATTGTCACGGTAACTCTCGGCATGTCCGCAGTGCTGGCGCGTTTCCTGTCCGAAGAAATGCTCCACCACGATGCCGCGGAGACTTCGGAATTCATTCATCGCGTGCTGGGCCACCAGTTCAATGAAACGTTTTTTTCCGGCAATCCGGCCGCGGCAAAGGCCACCGGTGCACAGCAATCCCTGTCCGCAGTGGCCAGAATGCCCGGGGTATTGCGCGCCCAGGCTTTCTCGGTGAAAGGAACCGTGCTGTGGTCGAGTCACGATGCGAGTAATCATCAAAATTTCGAAGTAAATCCGGAGCTTGATCGCGCGCTCAAAGGCGAAGTGGTGGTCGAAGCCGACCTGATTGAATCCCGTGACTACATCAAGCCCGAGCATGTCTTCGCAGCGATGCCGCAAAAGCAGTTTGCCGAGTATTACCTGCCGATGTGGGATGAAAAACGCACCCGTGTCATCGGTGTGGTCGAGATCTACAAAAGCCCCGAGGCATTGTTCGACACCATTCGCCGCGGCCTGCAACTGATCTGGATCACGGCGCTGTGCGGCGGGCTGTTGATGTATGGCTGCCTGTTCTGGACCGTGCGCCGTGCCCACCAGGTCATGCTCGACCAGCAGCGGCGTATTGCCAGCAACGAAGGTTTTGCCGCGGTCGGCGAGATGGCTGCCGCGGTAGCGCACAACCTGCGTAATCCGATGGCCGCCATTCGCACCTCGGCGGAACTGATGGCCGGACAACCCGGCGACCGGCGCTACAACTTTGCCGGCGACATCATGGCCGAAATCGACCGCATGGAGTCGTGGATCCGCAGCCTGCTCGGTCATGCCAAGGTGGGCACCCGCGCCGCCAGTTCTGTCTCCGTCAATGCCATCCTGAAAAACCTGATCGACGGCATGCACGCCGAGATGATCCAGCGCCGCGTATTGGTGCAGT
>Ga0209358_10002796_pt1 | contig 13097 bp, 12 predicted proteins | sample LauGreFa1BDMLBSN_2_FD_187574 | JGI IMG/M metagenome (GOLD analysis project Ga0209358, IMG submission 187574) | Freshwater lake microbial communities from Lake Michigan, USA - Fa13.BD.MLB.SN (SPAdes) (version 2) | ecosystem: Environmental > Aquatic > Freshwater > Lake | place: Lake Michigan, USA...
AGCATTGCCCTGGGGCTTGGCGCAAGGCCCGTGGGCCCAGCCTGTCGAAGCCACCACTGCATGGCTGGACGGATTGATGGTGAACAAATTGCCTGCCGAGGCCGATGCCGTAGAGCGTGCCGCACTGTTGGCTGACGCGGGTTATGCCGTGTTTGCCCAAGCGGCTCGGTTGGGGCGGCGCGAGTTCGAGTTGGTGGCCGACACCGAGGCCTGGCTGCGCACCCAATCGTGCCCAGAGAACTTCATGATCGTGGGTTCGGGCGGCGTGGAAGTGCGCGGCATGCACCCACCCGGCGACCGTGCGCTGATCGAAGGCGACCTGGTCACCACCGAACTCACGCCCTGCGTGGACGGCTACTACGCCCAGATTTGCCGCACCTTGGTGGTGGGCCAACCCAGCGCCGCGCAACGCGATGCGTATGCCGTGTTCAGCCAAGCCTTGGCCGCAGGCATTGCCGCCGTGCGCCCAGGGGCCACCCATGGCGATATCGCCCGGGCCCAAAACGCGGTATTTCGCCAACATGGCTTGGGCGAGTATGTGGGCCCCGAGTACACCCGTGTGCGCGGCCACGGCATGGGCTTGTATGTGGATGGCCCCCATGTGCTGGAAGACGTGGACTTGGTGCTGGTGCCCGACATGACATTGATCGTCCACCCCAACACCTATCACCCGGCCGTGGGCTATATGGTTTTGGGCGACACGGTGCGCGTGACCGCCGATGGCTGCCGGGTGCTGACCCACACCACCCGAGAGTTGATCTCGGTGACCCCATGAACCCCCTGGCTGACAAAGGAGCAACACCATGCGACGCGGATTGATGAGTTGGTCACACCCAGAAATGCCCCCAGAGCGCTTGCAAGCCCGCGTGTCCGAGGTTCAGGCCTGGATGGCCGAGCATGGCGTGTCGGCGCTGCTGGCCCACACCTCGATTGCACAACCCTCGGTGGTGCACTGGCTGACCCATTTCACCCCCTACTGGAGCGAAGCCATGATGGTGGTGTGGCCCACCGGCGCGCCCACCCTGCTGGCCTCGCTGACCAAACGGGTCCACCCCTGGATGCGCGAAGTGGGCTTGATGGGTGAGCTGATCATGGCCCCCCGGCTGGGCCAGCAAACTGCCGAGCATCTGTTGGGCCGCTTGAACCCGTCTGCGCGTGTCGCCATGGTGGGCTTGAATGACTTGTCTTGGTCGGTGGCCCAGCCCTTGCGACACCATGCGCCGGGCTTGCAATGGATCGACGCGTCGGACGGGTTTGCGGCGCTCAGGCGCGCATCCGACGCGGCTGAGCTGGGCTTGCTGGCGCAGGCCTCTGCCAAGGCTCAAATGGCTTTGCAGGCCACCCCCGCCGGCGTCAGCAACGCGGCACAAGCGACCGCTGCGATCGAGCACCATGCGCGGCTGGCCGGCGCTGAAGAGGTCATGCTGCGCATCGCGCCCAACCTGTCCCAGCCCAGCGCCTGGTTGCGTGTCGATGGCGACATGCCTTTGGCCCCCCGCTATGCCGTTGAACTGTCCTTGGCCTACAAAGGCGCTTGGGTGCGGTGGGTGCGCAATTTCAGCGCCGATGCACCGCCCGCAGATTGGGCGCAGGCCCAGGCATGGTGGCAACAGCAGATGGCAACCCCGGCACAAACCGCCCATCAGATGGCGGCCCCACCCGTGGGCACCTTGCAACATGGGCGCATCGAGCTGTGCCAAGGCGGTTTGCCCTTGACACCGGTGATGGACACCCACACCCTCCATGCACCGCTGCCCCTGGGTGTGCGCTGGGGCGTGACCAGCGCACAGCTGCGGCTGCCCAGTGGTGACTGGTTCGCCGCACAACCGGTGCAATGGGCACACGCTGTTGGCACACCCATCTGAACGACCGAAATGACCGACCTCACTGCGCAGAGGCTGCTATGGTCTTGAGCTTGATGGATGTGGCCCGCACGGCTGTGGCGCCAAGCCCAGAACTGGCGTCCAGCGCCCGGTTGCACTTGGCCGACGCTTGCATGGCACACAGCTTAGGGGTGCAAACGCCGCAAGCGGCGCGAATGCGTGCGGCTTGGCAGCTCACGTCCCCATCCCCTGCCTTGGCTGCTTTGCCCTGGCATGCCGCATGTCTGCGCTTGTCGGAGGTGGACGACATCCATCGCCCCAGCGCCGTCACGGCCGCTGCCATGGTGGTGCCCACTGCACTGGCCGTGGCGCAATGGCAGCACAGCACACCCAGCGCATTGGCCAGCGCCTTGACGGCGGGTTATCGCGTGGCCCTGCAATTGGGCGTGGCCATGGGTGGGGCGCGTTTATTGGCCCAGGGCCTGTGGCCCAGTTATTTGGTGGCGCCCTGTGCGGCGGCGGCCACCGCTGGGCACTTGCTGGGTTTGGACGAGCATGCCATGGCCCATGCCTTGTCCTTGGCCCTCTCCCAAACCGGTCGATCTGTGGGCCGCAGCCAAGGCGAGTGGCCTGGGCGCTGGTGGTTGTTTGGGCAAGCCGTGCAAAACGGCTGCCTCGCCGCCATGGCTGCCCAACAAGGGATGCAAGGTGATTTGGGTTTGCTCACACCCGCTTGGCTGCAATCGGTGGGGGGCGATGGCGCAGTGGCTTTGCCCCCTGCGCCAGCCGATCCGTGGCGTGAGATGAGTTTCAAGCCGCATTGCGCCGCCAAGCAAACCTTGTCGGCCTTGCATGCTTTTCAACAACTGTTGGGCCAAGGCCTGCGGGTGCGCGACATCGATCGCATTGAGGTGTGGGTGGCCCCCGCCTATGCCGCCATGATCGATCGCGAGCCCCCCACAGCCAGTCGTTTGGCCAGCATGGTCAGTGTGCGCTGGCAGTTGACTTTGGCCGCCTGGGCCCCCGAGCGCTTGGACGATGTGCTGCGCACGCCCATGCAGGGTGACGCCGATTGGCTGACATGGTCAGCGCGCGTTTCCGTGCAGGCCGAGCCTGAATGGGACAGCCTGTACCCATCTCAATGGCCTGCCCGGGTGCGGGTGCACACGGCCAACCAGGTGCTCGAGGCGCGTGCATCGGACAGCCCTGGCGACCCGGCTCTCCCCTGGTCGGAGGCTAACGTGCTGGACAAGGCCCAGCGCATGTTGGCCAACACCCCCGAGCATGCGCTGGTTCCCTTGGCGCTGGACGCGTTACATGATGCGCATGCGCTGAGCCAGCTTTTGCACGCCTGGTCGCACTGAAATCTGGCAAGGGTTCGGCTGTGTCAGCCCAGCCCAGATAATCACCGCATGACACCAACACCCTTCGGCCTGGGCCGTTTGAGCGCTGCCCAAAAAGGCGCTGCGGCCGCGCTCACCACCATCGTGGTGTGGACCTCGTTCATCATCATCTCGCGCGCCTCGGCCGCGCACACCTTGCAGCCTTTCGACTTGGCCTTGTTGCGCTACCTGGGTGCGGGCGTGGTGTTGCTGCCGTGGGGGCTGTGGTTGGTGGCGCGCCAACGCGGCCAAGCGGGCATGGCATCGAGCTTTGGCGGCTTTTCGCCCTTGCCATTGGGCCTGAGCTTGGGGCTGGGCCTCACTGGTGGGGTGCTGTTTGGTTTGTTTTCGTTTTCGGCTTTTTTCTTGGCCCCGGCGGGCCATGCATCGGTGTTTTTGACCGGCAGTTTGCCGCTGTGGTCGACCTTGGTGGCCTGGATTTGGTTGCATGAGCAAATTGGTGCCCGGCGGGCGCTGGGTTTGTTGCTGATCTTGGTGGGCGATGCGGTGGTGGGCTGGAACAGCCTGCGCCAAGCCTTTGACGGCAGTGGCGTGTGGCGCGGTGACCTGTGCTTCATGGCCACTGCTTTCAGTTGGGCTTGCTACAGCGTGATGCTCAAGCGCCACCAGGTCGACCCAGTGCGCGCCACCATCGCCACCACGGTGGTGGCCTTGGTCATTTTGGTGCCCGCCTATGCGCTGGCTTGGGCCTTGGGATGGATCACCTCGGCCCTGCCACAGGCCTCGTGGTCAGAAATGGGTTTCCAGGCATTTTTCCAAGGGGCCATTTCGGTGGTGGTGTCGGGCATTTCTTTCAGCCAAATGGTGCGCCACTACGGCCCGGTGCGCACCAGCATGATCACCTCGGTGGTGCCGTCCACCTCGGCCATGTGCGCCGTGCTGTTCTTGGGTGAGCCCCTGAACGCGCACTTGGTGGGCGGCTTGGTGTGCGTGACCCTGGGCATTTTGGCCGGCGTGTGGGCGGCCAAGCCCGCACCCGCGAAACCCGTATGAGCCACCCGAACCGCTTGGCGATGGAGACCAGCACCGAGCAGTTGTCGGTGGCCGTGTCGGCGCGGGGCCAGGTGTGGTCGCACCAAGGCCCGGGTGGTGCCCAAGCCTCGGCCGGTTTGCTGGCCGCCGTGCACCATGTGCTGGCACAAGCGGGCTTGGCGCTGAAAGACATCGGCGTGATAGCGATGGGCCGCGGGCCGGGGTCCTTCACCGGCTTGCGCACCGCTTGCGCGGTCTCGCAAGGGCTGGCCTTTGGTTTGGGGGTGGGCATCGTGCCCATCGACACCTTGCTGGCCTTGGCCGAAGAGGGGCGCCACCTCTGCGCTGGGGGCTTGTCTGAAGCCAAGGCTGGCGCTGAGAACGCAGAGACCATGCCCACGCAGCCAGGGGTGGGTGTGCTTGCGTCGCCCAACCTTGAGGGCATCGCACGGTTTTATGCCGTGATCGACGCCCGCATGGGCCAGCTCTACACCGCCGCCTACGAACACCGCGCTGGCCTTTGGCACACCGTGCAAGCGCCAGCCGTGCAAAGCCCCGCCGACTGCGCCCTGCCCCTGGCCTGGTCGGGTCAGCCCGTGTGGGCGGTGGGCTTGGCGCAGGGCTTGTTGCCCGACCTGGGCGGTGCTGCACTGACCTGGGTGCCCGCCCACCCCACGGCCAGTGCCTTGCTGCGCTTGGCAGACCTAGCCCTGGCCGAAGGCGCCGAGGTGCCGCCCGCCTTGGCCTTGCCGCTGTATTTGCGCGACAAAGTGGCCCAGACCAGCGCTGAGCGCGCCCAGGCCAAAGCCCTCAGCGCGTCCACCTGACACGAGACCGAGCCCAGGCCCATGTCGGACAATGGCGCCATGTCTGCCCTCTCCCACACCGTGATGCACGCGCCCACCGCATTGGCCCTGCGGCCCATGCTGGCGTCCGATCTGGACGCGGTGGTCTTGCTCGAGCAACAGGTCTACCCCCACCCCTGGACACGGGGCAACTTTGCCGACGCCTTGGCCGCCGGTTACCACGCGCAGTGTTTGCACCATGGCGGCGAGCTGTGTGGCTATGTGGTGGCCATGGCTGGGGTGGAAGAGGCGCACCTGCTCAACATCACCGTGGCGCGACACCTTCAAGGCCAAGGCCACGGGCACCACCTGTGGCAACACCTGTGCGCTTGGGCAGCCCAGATGGGGGCAGAAAGCATGTGGCTGGAGGTGCGCCGCAGCAATGCTGCCGCACGAGACATCTACACCCACTGGGGCTTTGAAACGGTGGGCGAGCGCAAAAACTACTACCCGGCCGGGCGCGGACAACGCGAAGATGCGGTGGTCATGGGGTTGACGCTGTGAGCCTGCACCTGGATGAGCGCCAACGCGCCATGCTCGCGGAGATGCACATCCGCGTGTGGCCATCACACAGCGCCGACACGATGTCCCAGGGGGGCGCACGCCCATCGGACGCGCCATCTCCCCCGCACGCAGTGAAGTCCGTTGGGGCCCCAAGACCCAGCGCAACGACTGCCAAGGCGGCAAGCGATTCACCCGAGGGGGCCGATGGCACCACCTTGCAAGCCCAGCGCGATCGGGTGGCCGATCTGGGCTGGGGTGCCTTGAAGGTGGCGGTGGGTGAATGCCAGGCCTGTGCCCTGGGCGCCACCCGCAGCCAAGTGGTCTGGGGCCAAGGCACACCCGAACCTGATCAAAGTGCGGGCGATGGGGCGATGGCCCCAGCGGACGTTGGCGGGCCCCAAGCCGATTGGTTGGTGGTGGTGGCCGCGCCCACTGCCGAAGACCAGGTCCAGGGATTGCCGATGGTGGGTGATCCGGGCCGATTGCTCGACAACATCTTGCGCGCGGTGGGCTTGCAGCGCGAGGGCTTGGGGCCTTTGGGCCACAGCCTGTTCATCACCTCGGCCCTGAAATGCGCGCCGCCCCAAGAACGCAACCCACAAGCCGCCGAGTTGGCCATGTGCGAGCCGCACCTGGCGCGGCAAATCGCCTTGTTGCGCCCCAAGGTAATTGTGGCCATGGGCCTGGTGGCTGCGCAAAGCGTGTTGCGCCAACATGCCGAGCGCATCGCGGGTCTGCCGCTGGGGCGTTTGCGCCAACAGGTCTGGCAGCACCAAGACACCCCCGTCGTGGTGACCTATCCCAGCGCCTATTTGATGCGCACCCCCGCAGACAAAGCCAAGGCCTGGGCCGACTGGTGCATGGCGCGCACCTTGGCCCTGGGCAAAGCCGGGTAAATCCCTAGGCGAAACGCAGGGGTTTTTCGACAACACTTGGCCCTCTGTTGGGCCAGCGTGCGGTGCGCATTGCACAGCCGCCATGCCCATGCCCCCGCAATGACATTTTGTTCGCCATGACCCACCGCGTGACCCTGCACCCCAGCGCCAGCCCATTCGACTGCGCGCCGGGGCAAGCCATTTTGAAGGCCGGCTTGGCCGCTGGTCTGCGCCTGCCCTTCAGTTGCCGCTCGGGCATGTGCCGCACCTGCAAGGGTCGGGTGGTGTCGGGCCAGGTGGACTTTGGCGACGCCCATGTGAAATACCTGTCAGAGGCCGAGCGGGCGCAAGGCTTTGCCTTGCTGTGCTGCGCCTCACCACTGAGCGACCTGGTGGTCGAGGTCGAAGAGATCGACCCCGATCGCCACCTCAAGCCCCAACGCATGCCCGCGCGGGTCTTGTCGTTTGAAGCACCGACCAGCGATGTGCGCATCGTCACCTTGGGCCTGCCGGCCAATGAGCCAGTGCAGTTTCGCGCCGGCCAGTTCATCGATGTGCTGCGCCCGGATGGCACGCGGCGCAGCTACTCCATCGCCACCATGCCCGAGGCCGCTGGGGTGCGCCAGCTCGAGCTGCACATCCGCCACATGCCCGGTGGCGTGTTCACCGACCATGTGTTTGGCGCCATGAAGCTGCGCGAAATTTGGCATATCGAAATGCCCTTGGGCTCGTTTTACCTGCGCGAAGACAGCGATGCGCCGATGGTCATGCTGTGCTCGGGCACCGGTTTTGCGCCGATTCAGGCCATGGTCGAAGACAGCTTGGCGCGCGGCATGACCCGACCGATGGCGTTGTACTGGGGTGGGCGGCGGCGCGCCGATGTGTACCGCGCCGACAAAGCCCAGGCCTGGGCCGATGGCCATGCGCACATCCGCTTCACACCGGTGCTGAGCGACGCCACCGACGCCGATGCCTGGAACGGGCGAACCGGCTTGGTACACCAAGCGGTGCTGCAAGACCACCCCGATATGCGCGCCATGCAGGTCTATGCCTGTGGCGCGCCGGTGATGGTGGAGGCAGCGCGGCGCGACTTTGTGGCCCAAGCCCAATTGAGCGAAGACCAGTTTTATGCCGACTCGTTTTTGAGCGCCGCTGACCAAGCGAGCAACGCCACTTGAATAACACGGCCCTGCGCTTGAGCCCATGCCATGGCGTGGCTGCAAGGCCTGCCCTGCTCAACCCTGCCCTTTTTTGTTTTAACTGCCCATAGGAGACTTGCCCATGCTGCCCGACAACTGCACCGTTGTGCCCCAAGAACGCCAATCCGTCATCAAGCCGTATTGCATGAGCCACGGCACCTTGGAGGTCTATAGCCTCAAAGCCTCGCGCCGGTTTTACGAGGAGTTTTTGGGTCTGGAGTGCGTGCGCCATGGCAAGCCCGCCATGGTCATTCGCTTAGGGATGCGCTTTCATGTGGTGTGCGTGGAGGTCGGTGACCAAATCCACCCGTGCAGCTTGCTCAACCATTGGGGGGTGGACGTGGCCACCCGCGCCGAGGTGGACGAAGCCCATGCCAAAGCCTTGGCCCACAAAGACAAATTCAAAATTCGCCAGGTCTTGCCGGTGCAAGAGATGCACGGCGTTTACAGCTTTTACCTGGAAGACCTGGACCACAACTGGTGGGAAATCCAACACTACGCCAACGGCTTTCAGCACGACGACTTTTTTGACTTTGGCGACCGCTTCACCATGGAAGAAGAAGGCGACGCGGCCAATTTGGAAGAGCTCAAAAACTGATTCAGCAAAAACTGCTTCAGTCATCGGTCGATTCATTCCAACCATTCTTACGGAGATCAACATGTTCAAACCTTTTCAACGCTGGGGCGCCGCCTTGGCTGGCGCTGCCAGCTTGTGCGCCGCCATGTGGGCCGCGCCGGCCATGGCCCAAACCACACCCATCAAGGTGGGTGGCTCACTGGCGCTCACGGGCCCCTTGAGTGCCTCGGCGGTGATGCAAAAAATCGCTGGCGAGATTTACCTGGAACAACTCAACAAGCGCGGTGGTTGGATGGGCCGCCCGGTGGAGTGGGTGCTCAAAGACGACCAGTCCAAGCCCGATGTGGCGCGCACCTTGTACGAGCAGTTGGTCACCGTGGACAAGGTCGACTTGCTGATGGGCCCTTACGCCACGCCCAATATTTTGTCGGCCATGGGCATTGCCCAGCGCTACAGCAAATTGCTGTTGCACAACACCTTTGGCCTGCCCGCCTTGGCCAAATACGACATGTTGTTTTCGGTGGGCGGCCAAGCCTACGAGATCGAGAGCACCTGGCCCAATTTGGTGTTCGATGCCGTGGCCTCTGGCGCCAAAGCGCCCAAAACCGTGGCCGTGCTGACCAGCAAATTTGCCTCGGTGAACTTTGTCACCCAGGGCGCGCGTGAGGCCATGAAAAAGCGTGGATTGACCGAGGCCGTCTACCTGGAGTGGGAGTTCGGCAACCGCGACTTCGGTGCCATCGCGGCCCGGGTGAAAGAAGCCAAGGCCGATATGGTGTGGGTCGGTGGCGTGGGCCTGGACGGCAACTTGTTGCTCGACGCGATGAAAAAAATCGACTATGTGCCGCCGCAGTTCTTCATTGCCTTCCCGGCATCTGGCCCCATGCTCAAGTCGCCCGATGGCAAGGGCGTGCTGGCGCTCACCGTGTTTGAAGAGCACCCGCCCTTCACCACCAACCCTGTCGCAGCCGAGTTTGTGAAACAGTTCAACGAGCGCGCAGCCAAAGCCAACTTGCCCGACACCTCGGTGGAGTTGTTCTCTTCCGTGGCCTATGCCACTTGGCAGGTGCTGGATGCGGCGGTCACCGCCACCAAAAGCCTGGACGACAAAACCTTGGCCGCTTGGCTGAAAAAGAACCAGGTCGACACCATCATCGGCAAGGTGCGCTGGGACGGCACCAACAACTTCATGAAGGGCTCCGATTTGTACCGCGTCAAGCAGGTGCAAAACGGCAAATGGGTGGTGGTGTGGCCGCGCGACTCGGCCGCGCCGGGCGCCAAACTGATTTCGCCTTAAGAGCTGGCACGCGCTTGTTTGCTGGACCACAAAACTTTATTTCTTCACTTCAATCTAAATCGAGAAATCCATGATGAAATTCTTTCGCCCCATTTTGGCCGCGCTGCTGTTTTGCATCAGTGGCCTGAGCCTTGCGCAAAACCTCAAGCCCGTCAACCTCATTGTCTTCCCTGGCGGCTTCAATTGGCCGGTTTGGGTCGCACAAGACAAGGGTTTGTTCACCCGCCAAGGCTTGGATGTGAAGGTCACGCCCACGCCCAACTCCACCTTTCAGCTCACCGGTTTGATCGAAGGCAAGTTTGACATTGCCATGACCGCCATTGACAACCTGATTGCCTACCGCGAAGGCCAAGGCGCCGCCCTGGGCCCGGATTTGTTCGCTTTCATGGGCGGCGACACCGGCTTTTTGCGCTTGGTCACCGTCCCAGAGGTCAAGACCTATGCAGATTTGCGCGGCAAAGAAGTGTCGGTAGATGCCCTGACCACCGGTTATGCCTTTGTGCTGCTCGACATGTTGGAGCGCAATGGCTTGGTCAAAGACCGCGACTACACCACCCCCGCAGCGGGGGGTGTGTTGCAGCGTTTCCAATCGTTGATGGACAAAAAGCATGCGGGGACGTTGTTGATTTCACCTTTTGAAGTCACGGCCCAGGCACGCGGTTTCAATGTGTTGGGCAGCGGCATCGACGTGTTGGGCAAATACCAAGGCCTGGTGGGCGGTGCACGCAAGTCGTGGGCTGAGGCCAACCGCGACAGTGTGGTGGGCTACATTGCCGCCTTTTCACAAGCTGTGGATTGGCTGTATGACCCCGCCAACAAGGAAGAAGCGATTGGCATTTTTCTGAAAAATCAAAACAATTCCACCCGCCAAGCGGCCGAAACCTCTTATGGTGTGTTGCTGTCACCCAAAGAAGGGTTCCAGAAAAAAGCCCAAATCGATATGGAAGGGGTTCGCACCGCGCTGCTGCTGCGCTCTAAATATGGCGTGCCCAAAAAGACCTTGACCGACCCCACGCCCTATTACGACGCAAGCTTTCACACCGAAGCCATGAAGCGCGCCCGCTAAAACAGCCTGCACCCCCATGAAAACCACTTACAAATTGCTGAGCTACAGCGCCAACAAAGTACCCCGCGCAGGGGTATTGGTGGGCGAGACCGTGTACGACGCCCAAAAGGCCACCGGTGTGGCCGCCCACGCCAACATGCTGGGGCTGTTGGCCGATTGGGCTGCCGCCAAAAAAGCCTTGGCCGCTTTTGAAGCCAAGGTGCATGCGGGCAAAACGCGCATCCAAGGCACCCCGCTGAAAAAAACCAAATTGCTCGCGCCGGTGCTCTACCCGGGGCAAATTTATTGCGCGGGGGCCAACTACACCGACCACATGCAAGAGATGGCGCGGGTGCTCAACCAGCCCCAAGGGCCAAACATGAAAGAAATGGGCGAGCTGCCCTGGCACTTCATCAAAACCGGTGCGTCATCGGTGGTGGGGCCGGGTGCCAAGGTCAAAATGCCAGCGGGCTCCAAGATGGTCGATTGGGAAATCGAGTTGGTCGCCGTGATTGGCAAGACCGCCAAAAACGTGCCCGTGAACAAAGCCTTGTCTCATGTGGCGGGCTACACCATTGCCGACGATTTGTCGGCGCGCGACTTCATGAAGCGCGACAAAATCCCCCAGTCCATGCCGTTTCACATCGACTGGATTGGGCAAAAGTGTTTTGATGGTGCCTGCCCGCTGGGTCCGTGGATCGTGCCCAGCGAGCAAATCAAAAACCCGCACCAACTCGCGCTCAAGCTGTGGCTCAACGGCGAGCTGATGCAAGACTCGCACACCAGCCAGCTGATCTTTGATGTGGCCGAGCAAATCGCGGGCTTGTCATCGCGCGTCACCTTGCACCCTGGCGACCTCATCCTCACCGGCACCCCCGCCGGCGTGGGCATGGGGCGGCGCTTGTTCTTGAAACCGGGCGACCAGATCAAGATGTGGGTGGAAGGCATTGGCGAGTTGAGCCACAGCATGGTTTAAGCCGCCTGCCCTGGGCACTGGCCAGCGCTTGGTGCGCAACCCGCGCGCCAGGTGGGCTTTGGCTCAAGGGTTGCAGTGGTCACACCGCGATGGGTCGGTGCTGCGGGCCTGGGCCAAAACCACCTCTTGGCAGTGCTGGCAATGCGCACAGCGCCACAGCGCATGGGTGGCCATGCGGGTGGGCCGCCCACACGCCGCGCACGGCAGACCCGAACGGTGCGACACCACTTGGTAGCCCGGGCCATCGCATGCGGGGCAAGCTTGGTTGATTTTTTGTACCAGATCGTGCGCGGCACGCTCAATCATGGCCATGCGGGTGGGGTTGCCAAATGCGCGGAGCTCACTTTCGGCATGTACTTGCCGCTGCGCCGACAGGCCGTGGCAAATTTGAAATGCGTGCGCCAAAGCCTCCCAACTATCCACGCCTTTGATCACCCGTTGATCGTGGGCGTTGTCGGGCCGCAGGCACAACTGGTGCGCCGGAAAACCATGTTGGTGCGCAAATGAAAGCAAGCTGGGCCAATCGTTGGCCGTGATCTGGTGGTTGTGCGCTGGGCCTTGCGCCGTGCCCACCACTTCCCAGCCATGGGTGTGGTCGATGAACACCAGGATTTCGACATTCCACGGCAACAAGCCCGACCATGGATCGTTATTGAACGTGCCTTCGCTGGCCAAGCCCAATGATGTGCAGGCCAAGCCCATGCCCACCTCGGCCTTGCGCCGACAAGTGGCCAAGGCGCTGGTCAAGCGCGGAGTTTCGCGGCTGAAGCTGCCCAGGGTGTCGGTGTCAAAGCCGCCAACCCAAAACACCCGGCAGCCCAAAGCCTGCTCCAGCACCGGCGCAATCACCCGCTCTTTGCCGTGCATGGTTAAAAAACTTACCGTTTGTTGTTGATAGCGCATGGCCATCAACCCAAAGCCCAGTGAGCCCACTCGACATACAAAGGAATTCCCAACAAGATGTTGAACGGGAACGTCAGGCCCAAGGACAAGCCCAGGTAGATCGCGGGGTTGGCCTGTGGCATGGCATGGCGCAGCACTGCGGGCACCACAATGTAAGAAGCACTGGCCGAGAGCACCATCAGCAGCACCGCATCGGCCACCGGCAAATCCAAGGCGGCGGCCAAGGCCAGTGCGATGCCCGCATGCACCAATGGACCCACCAAAGCGTAGGCCCACAACAGCACTGGCGCTTGGCGCGCATGGCTGAAGTTTTTGGCCACCTGCACGCCCATGTCGAGCAGAAAAAACGCCAACATGCCTTTGAACAAGTCACCGCTGAAGGGCTGCATGATCGCTTGGCCGGTCTCGCCGCTGATAAAACCAATCAACAACGCCCCCAGCAGCAGCATTTGGGCCCCTTCGGTGAAACATTCGCGCAGCCAGTGCCCCCAGCCTTGCGTGCCCAAGCCCTGGGGTGTTGCCATGGCGGGGCTGGTGTGCGGCGTGGCCTGGGCCTGCGTGGCTGGGTGGTGCGCGATGCGCCGCGCCCAAATCAGGGCCAACAAAATGGCCGGTGTTTCCATCAGCACCATGGCCGCGGCCATGTGCCCGCCAAATGCCATGCCATGGGCATCCAGG
>Ga0209358_10002797_pt1 | contig 13096 bp, 8 predicted proteins | sample LauGreFa1BDMLBSN_2_FD_187574 | JGI IMG/M metagenome (GOLD analysis project Ga0209358, IMG submission 187574) | Freshwater lake microbial communities from Lake Michigan, USA - Fa13.BD.MLB.SN (SPAdes) (version 2) | ecosystem: Environmental > Aquatic > Freshwater > Lake | place: Lake Michigan, USA...
AAATATCATAAAATACAGAGATGGGTTCAATAAGATAGACTATGAATGTCATGGAAATACTAAAACTATACCAAAATTTCTTCCTATTGGAATTTTATTTGAAGAAAAAATTAAATTTTAACATAGTATAAAAAATGACAACACTTTTTAAAGATATAAAACCTCCTTTTGGAACATATTATATTTCCAACCCTTCAAATAATTCTATTATAACCGTATCTGACACAAAAGTTATTTTAGAGAGTGCATTTAATAATGAATACTATTTTTTAGAAATAAAAAATACTCCTATATCTCTTAAAAATACAGGGCGTGATGGTAGTTATAAGTTTCCCCCTATAGATAGGGGAAATTATTATCTAAATATGACTATTTTATATGCTCCTAATGTTCCAGGTTCTGAACTACCATCTATTGATATAGAGTATACTAGAACTTCAAATAACACATACATAAGCCATTACGAATCGGCTAAAGGAGTAAATCAACCCCCGCCTGCAGGGTTTATACCACCAGCATCAGAAGTTTACTTCCTTAATTTTTTGAACTTAAAACCCGGTATTTATTTTACTCCAGGTCAATTTAGTTCGTTGTTAAAACCAGAATTTCCAAATATTACTCTTGCAACAGTACAACAAATAGAACAAGCATTAAAAGACGGGTTAAAGCTGTGTGCGCGCGGATTGGCAATTGAAAACAATGAGGAGATAATTATAAAGGCTCACCCAGGACCAGGATCAATGGACTCAGATCCATTGTGTTCTGGACAACAACAAATCACTCGGCCAGGTGATAAAACCAGTGGTATATGGGTGTATGGTGTTAAGCCTCCAAAGGATACAGTAGGTGTTTATCCCTTTTCTACAATAAAATGGTCAAAGTATGATGGTCAAAGACCAACATTAACATTACCACAAACATTACCACAAACATTAGCACCAACATTAGCACCAACATTAGCACCAACATTACCACCAACATTACCACTATTAGCACCAACATTACCACCAACATTACCACCAACATTACCACCAACATTACCACTATTAGCACCACTATTACCACCAACATTAGCACCAACATTAGCACCAACATTAGCACCAACATTAGCACCAAGATTAGCACCAACATTAGCACCAACATTAGCACCAACATTAGCACCAACATTAGCACCTAAATCTACACCTAAAAAATCTTTCTTTAATGAATATATTATTTATATTGTCCTATTCGTTATGATTATAGCGGCCGTAGCAGGTGGATATTTTTTTCTTAAAAATAAAAAACAACTATCTCCAAAATAAGTAGTAGTTTAAGCTTCTAAAGAAATTATATCATACTTAATTATAATTTTTATACATAAAGAAAAGACTTATAACAAAATTGATTTTGAATTAATATTATAGATTTTCTATAATATTAATAAATGGCTAAAGAAATTTGTCTTAAACCTGAAGCTCTAATAAAGGCGGGATATCAAAACGTTAAAGAATGGATGGAGACACTCGACAATGTATATACCGGAAATTCAGGAGGACAATACTGTGTCGACAAAAGTGAAAATAAGTTGTACACTTTTGAAGCAAGCAAATGGAAAAATCCATTTGCTCCCATTCCAGATGTAAAAACTTCTATGTTATTATATGTAAAATACCTTTTTCGTTCTGGTCTTATTTATGATATCGATGAGTTGAAAGGAAAAAATCTAGGTTGCTTTTGTCATGAACCACGTGAAGTTTGGAGTGAACCAAAGTGTAATAATCAGGTACTTGTTGATATTCTTAATAGGTGCTATAGTATTGTTGAGGAAATGATAAAAAAGAAAAAAGCTGATCAGCCGAAATCTGTAATAACTCTTACGTTTGGAGATGCTGCAGAAAATCATGCTGGAATGAAAATGATAGGTACAAAACTTGGTTCTGGTCAAGGTTTTAACCTTAATGATCTGCTAAATATACAAAAGTCTATGAAAAGTATAGGTGTAGATTCTAAAATAATTGACCTATCAGAATATTTAGAAAACCAAGAGGGAGATATTTCTGTCTTTGAAAAAGCATATATTCTTGTTATGAAAGGGGCTGCGACAAGATTGGTTCAAAGAAATATATCACAAACAGTAACCCAACTTGATATGTTTAATGAACAAACAACAAAACTCAAATACGATAAACAAGCACTCATGCGCGGAAGAGTTGTAAACAAACACGCAAGGTGGAATTTGTGTTTTGACGATGAAAGTTGCGCTGCTGATTACGAAAAAGGTATGGGTACAATAGTTGCGTACGACGAAGTGCCTCTAATGAAAGCAGTTAGAGACCAATTTGGTGAGCTTTTTGGACCAAAAGCGGCTGATTTAAAAGTTGAGGCAAACTACTATTATGATACTACAAAATGCGGTATCGGATGGCATGGTGATTCGGAAAGAGTAAAAGTGATTGCTATGCGTCTAGGATATGTTTCTATGCCTATACACTTTCAATGGTACCTCTGGAGCGAACCTATTGGTGACAGAATTACGATTCCACTAGATCCGGGTGATATGTATGTTATGTCGGAAAAAGCAGTTGGAACTGATTGGAAGAAACGAAAAATTCCTACTTTACGACATGCAACGGGATGTAATAGATTTCTGTTGATAAAATAAAGTTAATATTTTCGAGTTGATATTAATAGTAAAGTCTCGAAAATTATACTATTAAACATAATCATATTTACTTCTTGATTACGTTTAAACAAGTTCTAAAATTGTTCGGTATTCTGGAGTAAATGAAATAGGTTTTATATCTTGTGATTCGGAACTTTTTTCATTCATATCAATATCTTCTGATGCAATTTATTTAATATAATCATACTATTATTTTAAAAATGATTAATTTTAAAGATTTACTATGTTTTATTAAAGAAAAAAATGACAAAATCTTATGTATTAGAGGTAGTAAGGTTTACTGAACAAAAGCAAGATGGAGAAAATACGAATTTTAAACATATTGGTTATATGAATGTAAAATTCAAGACAAAAAAAGATGCATGTGACTATTATGGAAAATGTAATCCTCATCTTAGACCTTTAAATGCATACGGAGATTATAAAAGCGAATGGGATCCAAAAACAGAACTGTTATATATTGTTCGCCGATATTATGGCCTTTTCGCATCTATTCCTCCTTTTCCAAGTCTAAAATTATCTTTTAATGGAAGCGAGTACCTATATTTCTAAAGATAATTAGAAGAGAATATATTTAGTAAGATTATTAATTGTCTTATCATATTCACCTTTTTCTTTATTAACTAATACAATTTGTTAGGAATTGTATTAGGAAATTTCTTCCTATTGGAACTATCTTTGAATATAAATCAAATTTTGGAAGGAAGTGTTTTTTTATACGAATATTGATTAGTACGTGGACCTGAAAATGGAAGTTTTGTAACTGTTTCAGGAACTTTAAATAATTCATCTTTATCAACAAATGAATTATACTGAATAAAGGGTGAGGAGGATTTTGGTTTAATAGGAGGCCAGTCAGAAAACAATGGTTGTTTAATTGATGACATATTTATACATTTTTCAACGTCACCTGGAAGTAAATTTTCGTAATTCATTTGTCCAGAACTTCCTTTATCTTCAAAACCAAGTTGAGTTAGAAATTTTCGATATATTTTACAATGAGAAGTTCCTCCATATATTATTATATTATGTGGTTCTTCCGGCTCATCAGTTGAGCGTTTTTTAAGTTGATCTTCGGTATCTATATCAAATTTTTTAAATACACGCGCTAACAGATATGCGTCTGTTATAAAAGAATTATATGCTATACAATTATGTACAATTTTTTCTAAGTTTTCACTTAAATATTTAGAATATTTTATCTTGGTTTGTTCAGAAATTTTATATTCTTTAAAATCTTGAAAATATTGGTTACACAAAGTATTAAATTCTGTTGACGCCTTTTTCAATATTTTTTGACTCAAGCCTTCTTTTACAATTGTTCTTCCTAACATTACTGTCAATTCTTCTTTTATAAAATCTACTATTAAATCTTTCATATCTTCACCTCCATATCCAACAACTCTTCCTAATTCTTTTTGAAGTAAGGGAAATTTCTTAATTTGAGAATACCACATATTATAATAATGTTGGCTAGAGTCTTTAGCAAGGTCTGTATGAGACAAAAACATAAAAAGCCTTATAATATTATAATATTTGCGATAAAAAGCTTTTAAATGTTCAAAAAGAATGATTTTGTCAAGTGACTTTTTTTTTAGAACTTCAATAAAGAATATTCCATCACGTATAAAAATAGAAATTATATTTAATTTACCATCTTTAACGTCACCTTGTCTAATATCAAAATAATGCATTCGAGAAAGGTTACAATCTTCCTCTCCACCTCTTAATTTTGGGTCTATACATTTATGAAAAGTGTGTCTCAACATATTAATACGATTATGAATAGTAAATTGATAATAATAACCTTCTGGCATTATAAAAGCCGGAGTTTCAAGATAAAAATCCGTAAATGCAGTGGGAAACGAAAAATATTGTTTTAAATAGTCTACGATATTAATAATTTCAGGATTTTCACGACGGCCTTTTTTTATTCTAGAGCAATCATCTCCACTAGTGTGCCTCTCCCCGATTATATATATCAACTTCTTATATTTTTCACTCCAATGACATGATATATTCATAGGGCCTCCAATATATGAAGCTATGGGTCTCTTATCATCAGCTTGATTTTCTATAAGTTTAGCTAATACTTTTCTTGTTTTTCCATCTTCTGGCAAATTTGCTGTTTTTTTTGTGTATTCAGTACACGCATCAACCACGTCACGAGGTAACTTTTTTAACAATGAAGTGTTATAAGTGATTATCAAATTTTTGTAAGCTTGTATGCATTCACTAAAATCATCTTGTGTATTCATTTTTAGTTATTTGATAGTTTATTTAAAATTAAGTAAACTAATTTTCACAAAATATAATAATAACCTCTTCTCTTGTTTAAAACAGCCTAACTTACTCTAGTTGAGTGTTTTTGAATAAGTATTCTCTTATAGCTTGTCTTAAACTTGTAATTTAATTTTTAAAATAAAATAATATATAATATGTAAATGACATCGATATTTAAAGATATAAAACCTCCTTTTGGAACATATTATATTTCCGGAACTTCAATTAATTCTATTATAACTATATTTGATACAAAAGTTGTATATGAAAGTGTATATAAAAATAAATACACTAAAACAGAAATTACGAATCTTGTGTCTTCTAAAGATAAAGGATTAAATGGTACTTATTCGTTTGCTGAACCTGTAATTATTGGATCTGTTAAACTATATTTAACTATATTGTATGCACCCGGTTCAGGTTATGAACAACCAGCTATCTTTGTAAAGTATCATGATTCTTTAACTGGCGAGGAAGCATTATTCAATTCGGTTAAAGGAGTAAATCTAAACCCACCTCCTGGTTTTATATCACCAACACCACAGACATTACCACCATCAACCCCTTCAACTAAATCTTTCTTTGATAAATATTTTATTTATATTGTGGTTTTTATACTTCTTATGATTATGTCATTAGCAGGAGGGTATTTTTTCATTAAAAATAAAAAATCAACTATCTCTAAATAATATATGAAATCAATATTTTAAAGGCTTGTTACCTGTTATTAAAAGAGAAAATGATAAAATCTTATGTATTAAGGGTAGTACAGTTTTTTTCAAAAGATGTTTGATAATATTTTTATTAATAATAACCTCTTCTCATCTTTCTCAAATTAGCCTCTATAATTGTTATTTTGTGTTTTAACTAAGTAGGTTCTAAGTGACTTGAACTTGTAAATTTAATTTTTAAAATTAAATTACTTTTATATTATAAATGGCATCAATATTTAAAGATAAAAAACCTCCTTTTGGAAAATATTATATTTCCGACCCTTTAAATAATTCTATTATAACCGTATCTGATACAAAAGTTGTATTTGAAAGTGTATATAAGAATGAATACTCTAAAATAGAATTCCTTAATCCTCCTACGTCTGTTAAAGATCGAGGATTCGATGGTAGTTATAATTTTGAACCTGTAACTATTGGATCTAATAAACTAAATTTAAGTATAATGTACGCTCCAAGTGTTGTTGGTTATGAACAACCAATGGTTACATTAAAGTATAGTAATTCTTTAACTAACGCGCTTGTAAACACTTTCGTTTCGGCCGCAGGAGTAAATCAAAACCCACCTCCTGGTTTTATACCACCAACACCATTACCACAAACATCAATATTTAAAGATAAAAAACCTCCTTTTGGAAAATATTATATTTCAGACCCTTTAAATAATTCTATTATAACCGTATCTGATACAAAAGTTGTATTTGAAAGTGTATATAAGAATGAATACTCTAAAATAGAATTTCTTAATCCTCCTACGTCTCTTAAAGATCGAGGATTAGATGGTTATTATACTTTTGAAACTATAACTATTGGATCTAATAAACTAATTTTAAGTATAAGGTACGCTCCTGGTGTTATTGGTTATGAACAACCAATTGTTCATTTAGTGTATATTAATTCTTTAACTAACGCGCTTGTAAACAGTTTCTTTTCGGCCGCAGGAGTAAATCTAAACCCACCTCCTGGTTTTATATCACCAACACCATTACCACAAACATCAATATTTAAAGATAAAAAACCTCCTTTTGGAAAATATTATATTTCCGACCCTTTAAATAATTCTATTATAACCGTATCTGATACAAAAGTCGTAGTTGAAAGTGTATATAAGAATGAATACTCTAAAATAGAATTCCTTAATCCTCCTACGTCTCTTAAAGATCGAGGATTAGATGGTTATTATAATTTTGAACCTATAACTATTGGATCTAATAAACTAAGTTTAAGTATAAGCTACGCTCCTGGTGTTATTGGTTATGAACAACCATCTGTTGTATTAATTTATACTAATTCTTTAACTAACGCGCTTGTAAACAGTTTCTTTTCGGTTAAAGGAGTAAATCTAAATCCACCTCCTGGTTTTATACCACCATCACCACAGACATTACCACCATCACCACAGACATTACCACCATCACCACAGACATTACCACCATCACCACAGACATTACCACCATCAACCCCTTCAACTAAAACACCATCAACCCCTTCAACTAAATCTTTCTTTGATAAATATTTTATTTATATTGTGGTTTTTATACTTCTTATTATTATGTCATTAGTTGGAGGATATTTTTTCATGAAAAATAGGAAACCAACTATGTCTAAATAATAGATATTTGAGTTTCTTAATGAAATAAATATTTTAAAGTCTTTTTGCTTGTTATTAAAAGAGAGAATGACAAAATCTTATGTATTAGAGATATTACGGTTCTTTCAAAAGATGTTTTACATATCTGATCTTAATTATGAGTTAATGTTTATGAAAGTCATTTAATTATTTTATAAAATCAATTTATCAATAAAATTGATTTTATTAGTTTATAACAACATATAACAATGTATAAATGAAATTAAAGATTCAACTTAGTCTCTGTATTACAGGTTCGGCAGTTCTAACGATTCTAACACTTATTTTTACAACAGTTTTTGCAGAAGAGAAAGGTTGGTTTTCATTTGGTCCATCTACTCATCTATCAATAGCAGGAGTTGTTATAGATACACGAGAAAAATATTCTGTATTGGTATTTGCTATAGTGTTCAATTCGGTTATTGATACTCTAGTTAGCGAATTTGCACAGCCTATACTTGGGTTTAATATATACAATCCTGATAAAAAACTTATTACTGATTTTAAATCGAAGAGAGAATTGCAACTTCTTGCAACTCTTTACTGGTCGTTTAATAATTTGCGAACTATTTTTACAAATTTAGTATCGATTACTCAAGTAGATTTAGCTCTAATTAAATGGGTTGTTTTAGAAATAACAGGTGTTTACACAATCAATATTCTTTTGTCTAAGAAAAGGTTTGTTGAAGGAATAGAAGAAGAAATAAATATGATATGAAAAATTAACAAATTACTTCAATAAAATAATCTTGATGATCTCTAATAAACACTTTTAATTATTGTTTATTATAAACATATATTAAAGTAATTACTCATATTCTTCCACACATACCAACAGTGTATATATTTGTATCTAGATTTATTTTACCTTATTATTTTTTCTGAGCTCTCTTGAATATGGATTAAATCTTTTTTTAGTATCTTGCTGTTTGTCAGTTGTTTCGTCTGAAAAATTACCATATTGTCCAAAAATATTTTTGGAAAATAGATTTTCTGGATTTACTTTAGAATCATCTTCACCTTCATAATCCATATTACTTTCCATATTACTTTCCATATTACTTTCCATATTACTTTCCATATTACTTTCCAAATCTTCATCTTCTCTTGCTATCAGCTTACCTTTTTTACTAAATATTGGTAATGATATTGGTTGATATGGGTCTAAATAATATTGGAATCCATTGGTCGGGATATAAGAAAATAGTGGTTGTGTAATCCCGTTCATATTAATACAATTAGTAACAGGTATTTTGTGATCATATGTATTTTGTTCTAAACGTTTAAAGTTCATATGAGTTTCTAGAAATTTTCTACATCTATTTGCATGAGAGTCACCTCCGTATATTATAACATTATGAGGTTTTTGAGGCTCGTCAAAACCACGTTTCTTCTCTGGTTTATCTGTATGTATATCAAATTCTTTGAATAGGCGTGAAAGAAGATATGCATCAGTCATAGGAGCAGAGATGTGACTTAAAATATATCGGAATGTTTTTACATCGTTTAGAATTTTGTCGGTATCTTCAGAAGAGACAGTAGGTTGTGTTAGTTTACCTGTTATATCAAAAAAAGAACGATATTTATCATAGAAACTAAAAAGACTAGTTAGCGTATCTTGCAATTCTCTTTTATATTTTAGTGCGAGTAATTCTATTTCATTAAGAATAAAGGGCAAAATGGTTTCGTTTATAAACGATCTTTCCATTTTTTTAAGAAGAAACAAATGATTAAAAAACAAATGACCATTCAAAAATTTAACAAACTCTTTATCGGATGTAATTGTTTGAATGCTATTTATAAAAGAATAAAATTTTTTGTCATAATTTATACGCATAACATACATAAAAAAATTGTATATATTTGCCTTTATCTTTTCATCTCCTGAATTTAATAATTGAGATAATTTAATAATTAATTCTCTTACTAAATCATTCGGTTGATCAGTAGTTCCATACCTAATGTCAAAGTAATGAGAACGAGAAACACGACAGTTTGGATTTGTATTTCGCCGTTTTATATCCGTTATACACTCCATAAAACGATCACGTAAAATACTTAATCGTTCAGAACTATTATGATGTCTTAAGACTGGATCATAACCAATATGAGCTCGTTCTTCAAGATAAAAATCTATATAAGAATCTGTGTTTAGTAACAATTCCTTCAAATAATCTTCTATAAACATTGATTTTAGAGGAACTATTTCTCCATTTATAGATTTTTCTTGTGGAAAAAGATGACAATCAGTCTTTGTTCCGTGAAATTCACCAAAAATATATATCATCATTTTCAGATCAGAATTCCAGTGCAAAGTAACACTAAATGGACCTTTGATAAGATCTGAAACAGGTTTATTATTTAACAGGTGATTATTAATGAGTAACATTAATGTCTTACGTTCATTACATCTGGTAGGGTTCGCTGCTGTGCCTGGGTTTTCTAAACATTTTTTAGCTTCTTCATATAAAGCTTTCCTAAGATCTTCTGGTAGATCTTTAAGATTTGAAGTATTATAAGAATCTAGCATAGAAAATATAATCTCATCAACACTTGTCATTTTATTTTAAAAATAATTTTTATAAATAATTTTTATAAATAATTTATAAAAATGAATAAATATTAATTGAATAGAGACTTCATAGTATCAAACTTCTTTTTGATATCATCGTATTTCCTTTGTAATTCAGCAAAAGCAATTTCTTTACACGTCAATTGAGACTTTAGAGAAGAGTTCTCTTAGTTAAGAAGATTAAATTGGGCAAAAACTTGTTTTGTAAATTTATCTGTAAGGTAAACTCAACAACAATAACTTCTGGTTCTAAAAAGACTTCATCACGTCGAAACGGTGCTCCGAAAAGAGAGAATGAGTATGCAAACACAAGCGATTCGGATTAGAGTTAGATGAATAATTTTTTATCTTTCATAACAAGATAAAAAATACCTCCTATTATTACTTTCTAATACTCTCCTTTCCGCATCTTGCTTAGAATAGCTTGGCTAATTCTAATTTGGTGTTTTGACTCTAAATAGGCTCTAATTGCCTTAAGACTTGAAGTCTTGAACTTGGCAATAACAGAGTAGATTATTTTTAAATCTTCACCAGACCATTTTACTTTTTTATTCCTCGTTGATTCACTTGAACGAGAACTAACATCGCTATCCGCATTACTTCGTACCGAACCTTCTGATGTTTGTATAACTGATCCTATTTCAATAGAGTTGTTATGAATGTTATCGTGACACTTTTGACAAACAACCATTAAGTTTCTGATATTGTTCATATGAGTTCCATTTTCTAAAATACCTTTGAGAGCTGAATTTCTTTCTTTGATGTGGTGAACTTCTAATTCCTTAGTAAGTTGCAATCCACAATTTTCACACTCTTTACGAATAATGCTAGAATTCCAAGTTGAGTTTTTCGCATTGATAACATCCGTTGAACCATCAATTACGTGCCTATTTTTTAAAGCTTGTTCAATGAAAGCGAAAGGAAGATCCATTGCTCTCGCAACCTCTAGACCATACAAACTTGATCCAGAACCTTTTCTTAAACTTCGATCGTATTTTAATACTTTGCTAATCGGATCATAATCAACGTGAAGATGCCATACTTCTACACACAGTGATTTTACATCAATTACATTTGGAATATCGTGTAGATGAGTCGCAAAAATGAATTTAGCATTTTTTTCCGATAAATATTGAATACCCGCAGATACTAATGCTTGTGCAGATGTTGATTCCGTTCCGGAACATAGTTCATCACCCAATACTAATGTGTTTTGATTTGCATTAACTAAAATGTCTCTTAATTCAGACATTTCGACTGCGAATGACGATAGACCAGAGAATAAGTTGTCTTGATTTAAAATTCTTGTATAAATAGCCTTGAAAGGTCTTAATATCATTTCTGTAGCAGGAACAAAACAACCTGCTTGTGCAAGGAGGATGGCAATACCAGTTGCTTTCATTAGTGTTGATTTTCCGCTAGCGTTCATCCCATAAACTAACCAACCTTTGGTACCGTTAATACCAAGTGAAACATCATGTGTTACATATGAAACACGAGAAGCGGTAGCTTCAACTAAAGGATGTCGAATGTTCTGAATTGTAAAACCAGATCCTGATTCTTCCGTTACATCTTCGATATTTGGACAAGAAAATCCTAACTTATTTGAAACTCTCACAATACACTGTGTACAATCAATATGCTGGATCCATTCTTCCATTAAAACCCAAATCTTTTCACCGGCTTCTGATATATTGTAACAGGCTTCAATTAAATATTTATGTATTAAGGATTTTAGGTCTTCTCTTAGTTTAACAAGTTGTTGATTTAGATTTTGCAGTAGTTTGCAATCAAACCATCCACCCGATTTCAATTCGGTTACTTTAGATTCATCTGGTAGTTTTTTACTATTTTTCTTTAGTTTTTGTAACGTAACGGATGAACATTTGATTCCAAATGGTTCTTTTTCTCTCGATTCTAAACGAAGAGCATCTTCATTTATTTCAGCACTTTCTGCAACTTCCTTAATAAGCAATTGAAACTCGTTTATAACAGTTTGTATCTTATTCTCAACCGCACCTATTTCAGTATATTTTTCTGTGTTAAAAGCTGTTATATCATTTGAGTCTTGTAATGCCTTTTCTTCAGAGAAATTTTCTTTAAACGATGTGATATAGGTAGTCCATTGTTCAAACGTAAATGGTTGTTTTAGTATTGTCTCTGGTGTAATATGAAGAATAATATTTTCGATTGAGTTGTATGTCTGAAATAGACCAGCTATTTCTTGACGTGTTATTAATCCACATAGCAATTTTCTATGAAGTCTTGGAAGATCGTACATAAATCGGAGTTGTCTATCTAATTTTTTCTGTGTATTTTCTGGCCATTCCATTAGTTCTTTCACCTCGTTCAGCCTTGCACGAATTTCACTTGCTTGAGAATAGGGTGATAAAAGACGCATTTTGATTGCTCTTTTTCCCATAGGAGTTATGGCCGCATTAAACAGACCAATTACACATTCATTTTGATTGATAGACGTCATTTGCAATTGTGTCAGAGCGTGGTTACCACAAATTAATCTTGCGTCCGGAATCCAAGGTTCGTTTCTATGAAATGATTTCATTATACTTGGATAATGTTCCTCGATAAATTGTAGTAAATATAATAAAGCTAACTCCTCGTAATCGGAACGTAATCCTAAGAAAACCTTTTCTGGTAGGAGAGACTTAATTGAATATATTTTTCTTAAATATTCTGAACGAACCAAATCAATTGAGAAATTGTCATTGTAATTTTTATCTAGATTGCGAATATGTATCGGTGTATTGTGTAAACCAAAAACTCTCTTAAAATAGGATTCTTCGATTGGTATATCCGCTTTCCAATAGACCAATACTTCTTTTGGTTGAAATACACTTATCATTTGAACTAAATCATCAGCAGTCCAAATATCAGGTCTTCCATTTGCTTTTCCTAAATAAGTATGAGTAGTTCCTGTTGTCAAATCTAGAATTGCAGCTCCAAAATTTGGTGCTTGATTAGAGACTCCTTGAAAATAAAATGTCATAATATAAGGAGTTTCATTATTCTGAATATTTTCAATGTGAGTACTAGGTGACAAAATACGTGATACTTTTCGTTCTTTAACCTTTCCTTTTGTATCTTTCACTTGATCTACAATGATTACAGTCCACCCAGTTGATGTTAGACGACCTGCCCACTTGTGCATTACATAGTCTGGAAATCCTGCGAACAGACCATCGTGATTCTTTCCA
>Ga0209358_10002801_pt1 | contig 13093 bp, 6 predicted proteins | sample LauGreFa1BDMLBSN_2_FD_187574 | JGI IMG/M metagenome (GOLD analysis project Ga0209358, IMG submission 187574) | Freshwater lake microbial communities from Lake Michigan, USA - Fa13.BD.MLB.SN (SPAdes) (version 2) | ecosystem: Environmental > Aquatic > Freshwater > Lake | place: Lake Michigan, USA...
TATCGAAATCGTCATCCCAGTTGCGGAAAGAGATAATATTCTTCACGTTTACATTTCCACCGAACCACTCAAAAGCATCGTCACCGCAATAAGAAACTTGAACGTGGTCAATGGTTGTTCCATTACCAACACCGCACATGGTGATACCGTTAATCTCAGAATTCGGCTGGAAAGGAATTCCGCCAAACTCAATACGAACGTAACGAATGATACCTGAGTTATCATTGTTGTTTGGCATTGTTCCACCACCGTAGATAGAACCTACTCCGCCTTCAACAATAGCTTCACCTGCCGCTGTTCCGTTACCTGCGTTCGCTGGTGAATTCACAGCAGCTCTTCCGCAAATAATTAAACCTCCCCAGTCGCCATAACTTCTTTGTCCCGGTGCTTTTTGAGAAGTCATTACAATAGGTTGCTCAGCCGTTCCTTCTGCATGAAGGTATCCGCTTCGCTCAATGATTAAAGATCCTTTTGTTACCAAATCTCCTTTGATTACAGTACCTGGTTGAATCACCAGGGTGTCGTTAGCCGTAACCTTTACAAAACCTGAAAGGATGTAAATGTTGTTGTTCGTCCATGTGGTAGTTCCATTGATATCAATGTTTCCACTTACCACAATCTGCGCCTGGCCTGCAAATGCAGCCAAACTTAGCGCGAAAGAGAATAAAAGTTTTTTCATTAGTTTGAATTTGTTTTTGCAAAATTGCTCCTTATTCTTTACGAGAAGATGATGAACAACTTATGTGTTTATTATACAATTCTCACTAGAATGTTATGTGCTTTAAGAGAATGTTAAGACTACTTCTTCTTTTGAGTCTGTTTTACATCTTCTCTGAACTTATAACTGAGTGTTACACTCCAGTAATTACCTCTATTGAAGTATTGCAAACGTTGATCATTGGCACGACTTAATTTTCCATCTTGATTAGCATCTTGAAGGAAAACAAAATCTTGTTTCAATATATCTTGAACTCCCGCGCGAACAGAGAATCCGTTTTTGAATGACTTCGTAATGGTAATGTCTAACATATCTCGAGACATTTCATAAACTTCTGGGATATCAGGAATACCTACGATTGTAACACGAGGGCCAATGCGGTTGTACAACACCGTGATTTGCCATCCCAAAGAATCGTTATCGTAATACAATCCGCCGTTAATGATATACGGAGACTGCCCAACCATTGGACGATTCGGATTCAATCCTGAAGCAACACCTTCTGCACTCACCTGAATGTCTGACTTAATGAAAGAAGCGTTCGCCACCACCGTTAAGTTTTGAAGGATTCTGTTGGCAGTCATTTCTTTCAACGACTTACGAATATCGAATTCAACACCGTAGCTCGTTGCGCCCAACGCGTTTCCTGGAGCGAAGCTGCGCGTTCCTCCTGAACCCACTCCCGGAACGAAGTACGGTTCAATCGGATTGTTGAATTCTTTGTAGAACAACGCTGCGCTTAAATACTCAGTATTTGATGGGTAATGTTCAATTCGAATGTCTGCGTTTGAATTTGTAGCGAAGGTTAGATTCGGATTTCCTGTGTTGATGAAGTTATTTTCGAAATCGTAGAAACTGAATGGCGCCAATTCACGAAACTCAGGTCTGTTAACTGTTTTTCCGTAAGCTGCTCGCAGCATTGTTTTCTTACTTAGCGTATAAGAAACATTTATGGAAGGAAGGAAAATCAAAGAATCCAATGAAGCCTTAATTGGCGTCCCAGTGATATCGGCACTTGTCAAAACCTGTGAATTCTGTTCTAAACGAACACCTCCTGAAACTGTTAATTTTTCGAAAGGCAAAGTTATCATGGCGTAACTAGCATAGAGGTTGGAGGATGCATGATACCTGTCAGCCCCACGGGTATCTTCTCCAAGTGTAAACCCAGTTGAGTCTAACATGTTTTCAGGCGCTAGAATATTTGCCAGGCTGGTTGTGTCCTTGTTCCAATCGAAATTGAAAGCATCTATCACGTATCCTAAATTTCTTGAACCGAAATCGCGGTCTTTATCTTCAACATAAAAACCAGCTTTAAGAGTGGCAAATTTAGGCTTCTCTTTATCGGAGTTTAATTGTTTCAACTTGTGCTCATAGTTAGCGGCATAGGTGCGAACATCTTCCTTCAAACTCATGAACAGTCTTCCTGAATAAAATGGCTGAGCCACGGTTGTGAAATAGGCATGGAAATTCTCATCTGAACCATCCAATGGTCGTGTATAACGGATTCGTTTCCAGTCTGGATCATTCCTTCTCGTCTGCGCATAACCCAATGCCCAATTCAAACTTCCTTGGCCCTTAAATAGTACATGGGTTCCTGTTAGTTGCGTATTGTACATGCGACGCTCAGTGTAACGAAATGAATATTCCTGACGGTAGTTTCCCTCTTCCAATGCACGACCAGTTCTAAAGGTATTCGATTGCAAACCGTTTTGATTCAAGAAATTTTTGAATTCGATAAAACTTTTATCAGTCTTGATTCCCCAATTGTGAAGCACACCCACATTGGCATTCTTCTGATAAATCATATCGTCGAAAGAGAATACGGTGTCACTTACTTGTGTAGCAGCGTCGAATACGTTGTAGTCGAGACGATGTGAGTTTTGGCGTTGAGCCGTTCTTGAATAACTAATCGCTGTGAAATTTCCGAATTGGACTTTCTCTGTTTGAAAACGCTTACCAAATGAGACGTTGACACGACGGTCAGGTAAAGCTGTTTCCGCTTCATATCCCCACGTATTAGGAAGAGCCTGACTCAACGTTCTTGCATCGTCATCAGATATGTTACTTGATATATTATCAGGGAAAATAGAGGGTAAATCACGCGTCCCGTTATCGAAACCCAAAGCCTCTGACTTTGAATTTACATTGCTTAAAAACTCTTGTCCCGTTGTGTTTGAACGGTAGTTTGTTGCCATACTAACATCCAACGAAGTCTGGTAATCTGGAAAATTCTTCGTATAAACATTGATTGCTCCACCTGCGAATTCACCTGGGAGATCTGGAGAAGGAGATTTAAATATGAGAAAACGATCGATTGCCTGACTCGGAATTAAATCGAAAGAAAATGAGCGAACATCTGGTTCCAAGGAAGGAACAAGTATTCCATTCATCATAACCGCGTTGTAACGTTCAGTTAGTCCTCGAACCATGACAAAACGATTATCAATGATGGTTACTCCGGGAATTCTTCTAGCAACTTCAGATGCATTTCTATCTTGTCCTTTTTGAATTTGAACTGCACCTACTCCACTCACCACACCTTTCGCTTCACGCATCTCCATAATAACAGCAGCCTCTGAACTGTTTTTGCGGAAATCTTTAATTTCCACTCCGCCACCTACCATGAACGATTCCGATTGCATAACAATATCGGCTTTTAATTCTTTACCCGAAACGATTTCTATACCTGAAATTTTCTGAGTCGCGTATGAAATAGCCTTCACTTCCAATGAATAATTCCCGCCCGTCTTAACGTCGATACGGTATTCGCCAAAAGCATTGGATGCTGCACCAAAAGCAGTTCCATCGACCATTATAATTGCTCCAATTACTGGTTCTGCTGATGAGTTTACAACGGTGCCCTTAATTATAGTCTGGGAACCAGCAGTTAAACATGCGAAAAATAATAAAAACAGGACTGATGTTTTTTTCATTTGATCATTCATTTTCATGAATGCGAAGCAAATGCAGATAAATTGATTAAAAACTAAAATAGAATTATCTCTGAGTTAACATTAGACGCCCAATGTTAAGGCAATGTTTCGAAATTAACGAAGAACTGTTTCGAAGTATTCTCAAAAAATTGCAGAGCATCCTTGGAAATCCAGTACTTAGAACGTAAACCGAAAATTCGACCGTCTATTATAGAACTTTTCTTCATTTCTCTCAGGTGCTGTATCACCGTAGATGGAGACATTCCCGGCACCTCTACAACTCTGCCTTCAACGATTCCATTGCATTTAATCATTTCCAAAAGAATGGTTACACGAGCTGGATGAGCGAAGGCCCTCGAAAAATGGGAAAAGTCACTTGACAATCCTACAGGAGTATAAGGCAATTTTAATTCGTCTTGCATGAGACAAAGAAATTCGATTCTCTTGTGAACTAGATTTACATAGAGTTAAATAAAAGTAAATCTATCTTTAATTCCATAACAATTCCGTAACTCAAGATAACCCTTGAGAAAATCTAAGTTTTCACTGCGCAATTCGTAAATTCGCAAAACTATACTAGAACAATGCAAGAAGCCACTCCCTATATCCCAAAAAACAAGATTCGTATTGTAACCGCAGCGTCGCTTTTCGACGGACATGATGCTGCCATTAACATTATGCGAAGAATTATTCAGTCTACCGGCTGCGAAGTCATTCACTTGGGTCACGACAGAAGTGTTGAAGAGGTTGTGAACACTGCCATTCAAGAAGATGCGCAAGCCATTGCTATGACTAGCTACCAAGGAGGTCACACGGAATATTTCAAATACATGTTTGATTTATTGAAGGAAAAAGGCTGCGGACACATTAAGATTTTTGGAGGCGGAGGCGGAACCATTCTTCCGCAAGAGATTGCAGAATTACAAGGTTATGGCATAACTCGGATTTACCATCCAGATGATGGACGCACCATGGGACTTCAAGGCATGATCAACGATTTGGTTGAGCGATGTGATTTTCCAACTGGAAAAACGTTGAACTTCACGCTTGAAGACATTGCTGGTAAAAAAGACGCGTGCTTGGCGCAAGTGATTTCTGCGGCCGAGAATTTCCCTGAAGAGCACAGCGCATTCATTGCTTCGCTTCATGAAAAAGCGAAACAATCTAAAACGCCTGTTTTAGGAATTACCGGAACGGGAGGCTCAGGGAAATCAAGCATGGTAGACGAACTCGTTCGTCGCTTCCTTTTAGATTTTCCTGATCAGCACATCGGCATCATCTCTGTCGATCCTTCGAAAAGAAAGACCGGCGGTGCATTACTTGGCGATCGCATACGAATGAACGCCATTAAAAACGACCGCGTCTACATGCGATCGCTTGCAACACGTCAAAGTAACTTGGCCCTTTCCAAACACGTAGCTGAAGCCGTTAACGTGTTGAAAGTTGCCGGATTCGATCTCATTATTTTAGAAACCAGCGGTATTGGGCAAAGCGATACGGAGATCATGGATCACAGCGATGTGGCATTGTACATTATGACTCCGGAATTCGGCGCAGCCAGTCAACTGGAGAAAATCGACATGCTCGATTTCGCCGATGTGGTTGCGATTAATAAATTCGACAAACGCGGTGCGTTAGATGCGCTGCGCGATGTGCGCAAGCAATACATTCGCAACCACCAACTGTGGGATGCGCCGGAAGACAGCCTTCCTGTGGTTGGAACTATTGCTTCGCAATTCAATGACCCCGGGACGAATAGCTTGTTCCGTATGATCATTGACAAACTCAATGAAAAGACACAAGCTAAATTTCAAACAACGTTTGAACTCACTGCCGAGAAAAGCGAGAAGGTTTACATTATTCCACCCAACCGCACACGCTACCTCTCTGAAATTGCTGAAACCAATCGCGCCTACGACGCTTGGGTGAACAGACAATCAGAAATCGCTGAAAAACTATACGGTCTTAACATCGCTCTCTCAGCGCTTCGCGAAGGAGAGAACAACGAGAACAACGAAATTTCCATCAAACATTTGGAAGCTTCATTCGACCGAATTAAAATGGATTTCGATCCACACTTGTGGAACCTCCTTCAAAACTGGGAAGCGAAGAAAGCATCATACAGCGGAGATATCTTCACCTTCAAGGTGCGCGACAAAGAAATTCAAATGGAAGCTTCTACCCGCTCGCTTTCACATTCTCGCATTCCGAAAGTGGCTCTTCCAAAATACAAATCGTGGGGTGACATTGTGAAGTGGTCACTTCAAGAAAATGTTCCTGGAGAATTTCCTTACACCGCAGGTCTCTTCCCTTTCAAACGCGAAGGCGAAGATCCAACGCGCATGTTCGCGGGTGAAGGCGGGCCGGAAAGAACAAACCGTCGCTTCCACTACGTAAGCTTGGGCATGCCTGCAAAGCGCTTGTCTACTGCGTTTGATAGCGTTACGCTTTATGGAAACGATCCTGGATACCGTCCAGATATTTTCGGAAAAGTAGGAAACTCGGGCGTAAGCATTTGCTGCTTGGACGATGCTAAAAAATTATACAGCGGATTCGATTTGTCTGATCCGAAGACTTCGGTGTCTATGACCATCAACGGTCCGGCGCCTATGCTCCTCGCCTTCTTCATGAATGCGGCCATTGACCAAGCGTGCGAAAAACACATTCGTGAAAACAAATTAGAGTCGAAAGTTGAAAAGGTTCTCAAAGCAAAGTGGGAAGCAAATGGATTAACCCGTCCAAGCTACCAAGGTCCTCTTCCGGAAGGAAACAGCGGACTTGGATTAATGCTTCTCGGTTGCACTGGCGACGAAGTTTTAGAAGCTTCCGTTTACGAAAAAATTAAAGTTGAAACCTTAAGCGTTGTTCGCGGTACTGTTCAAGCAGATATATTGAAAGAAGACCAAGCGCAGAACACGTGCATCTTCTCTACCGAGTTTGCATTGCGCTTAATGGGCGACGTGCAGTCGTACTTCATTCAACATAAAGTAAGAAATTTCTACAGTGTATCTATTTCGGGTTATCACATAGCTGAAGCGGGTGCGAATCCGATTACGCAATTGGCGTTCACGCTAGCGAATGGATTTACATATGTTGAGTACTACCTCAGCAGAGGAATGGACATTAACGAATTCGGTCCGAACCTTTCGTTCTTCTTCAGCAACGGAATTGATCCAGAGTATGCTGTAATTGGAAGAGTGGCGCGTAGAATTTGGGCAAAAGCCATGGCGAAGAAATACGGTGCAAACGCTCGTGCGCAGATGTTGAAATACCACATTCAAACTTCCGGAAGAAGTTTACACGCCCAAGAAATCGACTTCAATGACATTCGCACTACTCTTCAAGCGTTGTATGCTATCTATGACAATTGCAACAGTTTACACACCAACGCCTACGACGAAGCTATAACCACTCCAACGGAAGAAAGTGTTCGCAGAGCAATGGCTATTCAATTGATCATTAACCGCGAATTGGGCTTAGCGAAAAACGAAAACCCAATGCAAGGTTCATTCATTACCGAAGAACTAACTGAACTAGTTGAAGAGGCCGTATTGACAGAGTTTGACAGAATCACGGAGCGTGGCGGAGTTCTTGGAGCCATGGAGACCATGTATCAACGAGGAAAGATTCAAGAAGAAAGTTTGTATTACGAGACATTGAAGCACACGGGCGAGTTTCCTATTATTGGAGTGAACACGTTCTTATCTTCGAAAGGATCTCCGACGATACTTCCGAAAGAAATTATTCGCGCGACGGAAGAAGAAAAAGAATTTCAAATTCAAACGGTTTCGAGTCTACAAAAAGCATTCGAAGCAAAAGCTGCAGAAGAATTAATTCAGCTTCAAAAAATAGCTATTACACAAGAAAACTTGTTTGATAGATTAATGGAATCGGTGAAGTATTGTTCGTTAGGACAAATCACTTCCACTCTTTTCAACGTGGGCGGACAGTATAGAAGAAACATGTAACATATTATGAAACTCATTTCATTCAACGTCAACGGCGTTCGCGCAACCACCAAGAAAACCTTCTTCGAAGATTTTCAAACCATGAATCCAGATGTCCTTTGCTTGCAGGAAACGAAAGCAAATGACGCCCAGGTTCAAGAAGCTTTGCAAAACATTTCTGGATATCACATTTACTCAAGTTCTGCGGTGCGTCCGGGTTACAGCGGCACTGCACTTATCTCGAAGCAAAAGCCATTTAGCGTTACTTTCGGATTAGGCATTGAAGAGCACGATCAGGAAGGAAGAGTCATTACTGCGGAGTACGAAAAGTTTTTCTTGGTAAATACCTACGTTCCGAACAGCGGATCTGAATTGGCTCGCTTGGATTACAGAGAAGCATGGGATGCCGATTTATTGAAGCACCTTCAAAATTTAGAAAAAACGAAACCGGTTGTTTTATGCGGAGACTTGAATGTGGCGCATCAAGCCATTGACTTGGCGAATCCGAAAAGCAATTACAACAAGAGCGCTGGATATACCCAACGCGAAATAGATGGACTTTCAACATTCATTTCATCTGGATACAAAGATTCTTTCAGACATTTTTATCCGGAAGTAGTGAAATACAGTTGGTGGAGCGCGCGATTCAACTCGCGTGCGAAAAATGTGGGATGGAGAATTGATTACTTCCTAGTGAGTGAAAATTTCCTTCCACAAGTAAAAGATGCATTCATCTTGAATGAAATTATGGGGTCGGATCATTGTCCGGTTGGAATTATTATCGAATAAATTATGGCATTTGGAAAATGGGTGGGTGGCGCGATTGGTTGGGCTTTAGGCGGACCAATTGGCGGATTAATTGGATTTGCTGTTGGCTACATGGCTGAGGATAAGACACTCAGCACGCAAGAGCAACAAGCTGGCGCGCGTCCTCGAACATATGCAAGACACACGCAGCGCGGTGACTTCTCCTCTGCTCTGTTGGTATTGTCTGCCGCTGTTATGAAAGCAGATGGTAAGCTCATGAAAAGCGAGCTCCAATACATACGCGATTTTTTCGACAAACAATTTGGCCCAGCTTCAGCAGCCGAGCAAATTGGAATCTTGAAAGAGTTGCTAGACAAAGACATTCCTGTACGTGAAGTATGTCATCAGATTCGCGACTTCATGGAGCATCCGATGCGCCTGCAATTGCTTCACTATTTATTTGGAATTGCGAAGTCAGACGGGCAAGTGGCAAAGGCGGAAGCTGAGTTGATTAAACAAATTGCATCAGATTTGAACATTAGTCAGAAAGACTACGAGAGTATTCAGGCCATGTTTTACAAGGACGCTGCTTCAGCTTATAAAATCTTGGAAATTGAAGCGACTGCTACCGATGAGGAAGTAAAAAAAGCATTCCGAAAAATGGCTATGAAATATCACCCTGACAAAGTGAAAGATTTGGGTGATGAGTATCAAAAAGCAGCGCAAGAGAAGTTTATTAAGGTTCAAGAGGCATACGATCAACTCAGAAAGGAACGTGGAATGAAGTAAATGCGTATATTTACTACACTCATTTCAACTATGAAAAATTCACTCTTATTCTTAATTTCTTTTTTAAGCTTTGGCTCTCTTTTCGGACAAGCTTATTTCTTAAACGGCTCTGCTACGGCTATAGGAAACGATTGTTACCAGCTTACACCTGCCATTGGAACTCAAAACGGGACCGTTTGGTACGCCAATCAAATCGATTTGAATCAGCCCTTCGACCTTTCTTTTGAAATGTTCCTTGGATTTACCGACGTTAATGGAGCCGATGGAATGTGCTTCGTGTTGCATACGCAAGGAACGACCGCCATTGGCGCAAGCGGAGGAGGAATGGGTTATCTGAATTTCGGAACGAGTCTTGCAGTTGAGTTTGATACTTATCAAAATCAAAGTCCTTATTCAGATCCCAACTACGACCACATTGCTATTCAGCGTAACGGGAACGTGAATCACAATACTGCCGATAACCTCGCTGGTCCGGTTCAAATGAATGCGATCAATGCCAATACAGAAGATGGGCAAAACCATCCTGTTCGAATCGTATGGGAACCTTCAACCCAATTGTTCTCTGTCTATTTTGAATGCGTGCTGCGTCTTCAAACGACAATCGACATTACGAATTCAATTTTCAATGGACAAAACATGGTTAATTGGGGATTCACCGCAGGTACTGGTGGACTTTCAAATATCCAGACGGTTTGTTTAACACCCGATATTTTAAACACAACAAATGACGTTACAATATGTCCCGGAGCGGCTGCAGTTCTCACTATCAGCGGAGCAGATGTAAACGGAACGTTTGACTGGTCTCCAACCACGGCATTAAGCACTTCTACCGGACCAAGCCCCGTTGCCAATCCAGATACTTCAACAACCTATCATGTTATATACACTGATTTATGTGGCATTACTTCAGAACAGGATTTCATCGTTACGGTTGAGCCGCTAACCATCGAAGCTACTGCCCTATCTGATATCAATTGCGCGAATCCTCTGACAACGATAAATTCCGTGAGCAATATAAATGGTGTCACCTTCATGTGGATTACCTCTGGCGGAAACTTCACGACAGGGACTAACGCATTTACTGTTGGTGTTGACGCACCTGGCTTGTATTCAGTAATTACCGACTATCAAGGAATTTGTCAGGCTATTGACACCATAACCATAGTCGCAGATTATTCCGATTTTCAAATCATAACTGGCGGAACCCAGCAACTGAATTGTAACAATCCAAATGGAAGTTTATCTGCTATGGTTAATGGCTTCCCCAATGCAGCATTCAATTGGACAACCACAAACGGAACAATTAACGGCGGTTCAACCACTTCAAGTATTAATGTTGCCGATGCTGGAATATATGTTGTCAACGCCACATTGAATAACAATTGTTTCGACACTGCAACGATAACTGTGACTGCCGATTTCGATATTCCTACGGTTAACCTTTCTTGTTTTTCCGGTTTAAATTGTATCACACCGAGTGTTTCAATTAGTTCTGCAACAAATGCATCTACTCCGGTATACATATGGACGGGACCTGGAATTCAATCTGGGCAAAGCTCTTCCACAATTATAATTGATGCAGCGGGCACATATGCATTAAATGTTACCGATAATATCAACGGATGTGAATCAAGCGCGAATATTTCAATAGCCGAAAACTTCACTACACCATCTGTATCCATTGGCATTCAAGATACATTGAGTTGCCTTAATCCTGTCATTCCAATTTTGAATGTGGCAGTGAACAATTCAAACGACTATAGTTTAGCTTGGAGCACCATCGATGGTTTTTTGGTTGACGGAATCAATAGCCTAAATCCGAACGTGTCTGTAACTGGAGATTATTCTGTTATTGCAACAGACAACACTTCAGGATGCACTGATACCGAGAACGTATTTATTTCGGAAAGTTCCTCAAGTCAATTCGCTATTGAATTGGTTCAATACCCAACAATTGTAACAGTTACTGACGGAGATTTATTGAATCCCTGCTGGACACCATTCCTGCCTGGTCTTGGACAAAGTGAATTGTTTTCTTTGTTGAATACCTATGATTTAAACATATACAATCGTTGGGGAGCTTTGGTGTTTGAAGCTTCAACGCCTTCAGTTTACTGTCCCGTAAATGACGAACTTTCGCAGGGAACTTATTTTTACACCTTGGTTCTATCCTCTGTGTGCGGAGGCGTTGAAAACTATCAAGTTTCAGGAACTTTCTTAGTGAAGTAACCATACTTGGCTCCTTTCTCTTATTTTTGAAAACTAACCTTTACAGAATATTTAAATTAACATGGAACAGTCTAAACAAAACAAACATCCAAAAGGACTTTGGTACCTCTTCGGAACAGAAATGTGGGAAAGATTTGGGTACTACCTAATGCTCGGGATTTTCTCTCTTTACATGATTGAAAATTGGAACAGCGGCGGAATGGGATTTTCTTCAGCCAAAAAATCTGATATCTACGGAACCTACCTTGGACTCGTTTACCTAACTCCATTCATCGGCGGTTTGCTGGCCGATCGTCTTTTAGGATATCGCAGATCAATTATTCTTGGCGGACTTATGATGTCTGCGGGATATTTCTGCCTTTCTATTCACTCTGAATTTAGTTTTTATCTTGCCTTGTTCTTGATTATTCTCGGAAACGGATTTTTCAAGCCAAACATTTCTACTCTTGTTGGAAATCTATACAGCTCAGATGAATTAAAAGACAAGAAAGATGCTGGATACAACATCTTCTACATGGGAATTAACATCGGTGCATTCATTTGCAATTTCGTTGCAGCATACATGCGTATTAACTACGGCTGGGGGCATGCATTTGCCGCGGCTGGTGTTGGTATGTTAATCGGTGTTGCTATCTTCATTCTTGGAACCAAGCACATTAAACATGTCGACGTTGTTAAGCCTGTTCAAGACGGAGACATGTCTACAGGTAAAATCCTTTCACTTACAGTTGTTCCGATGTTCATTTTTGGAATTATCGGATATATGATTCCTGGTAATTTCTTAGGTTCAGACACCAACGATGCGTTTATCATTGGCTGTCTTCCTGTTATTGCATTCTTTATTTATCTAGCATTCAAATCAGAAGCAAAAGAGAGTCGTGCAATCAAAGCTCTTCTTGCTGTGTTTACCTGCGTAATATTATTCTTCGCCATATTCCATCAAAACGGAGATGCCCTTACCATTTGGGCTGAAGACCACACCGACAGAAAGATGTCAGAGAGTGTAGCGAATGTCGCGCAAGAAATGAACATGGCGCAGGTTGTCGTTAACAATGACATTGTTGCACTTCCTCAAGCTAAATTCGATTCGACAATTAAAGTATTGCGCGGAGTTGAAGGCGCTATGCCTGATGTTTCCGCTGAAGAGCACAAAGCGAAAGTTGCGAAATCAGATGAGATTACTCAATTGGAAAAATCTCGCAAGTACTTCGAAACATTGCCTAAGAATGAGGTTCCTGCTGTTGGTTCAGACATGAAACTGTACAGTACTGAATTGTACCAGTCCATTAACCCGTTTTGGGTAGTTTTACTTACCCCAATTATCGTTGGCATATTCGGCTTCATGCGAAGCAAAAAGAAAGAGCCAAGTACACCAACCAAGATTGCCATTGGACTTATCATTACTGCGCTATCGGCATTGGTAATGGTTGGTGCGGTATTCGCCACTAACGACTTAAGCATGAAGGCGGGTTCACTTTGGTTAATTGCGTCCTATGGCGTTATTACAATTGGTGAATTATGTTTATCTCCAATGGGATTATCACTTGTGTCTAAACTATCACCTCCACGAATTACAGCTCTTATGATGGGCGGTTTCTTCTTAGCAATATCTGTAGGAAACAAATCTAATGGTATAATTTTTTTAAACGGACTATTAGATGGAACTTGTAAATCGTTAATTAATAAGTTATTGTATCTATTTTCTAAACCTCTTACAAAAAGCCCTTTTG
>Ga0209358_10002802_pt1 | contig 13089 bp, 12 predicted proteins | sample LauGreFa1BDMLBSN_2_FD_187574 | JGI IMG/M metagenome (GOLD analysis project Ga0209358, IMG submission 187574) | Freshwater lake microbial communities from Lake Michigan, USA - Fa13.BD.MLB.SN (SPAdes) (version 2) | ecosystem: Environmental > Aquatic > Freshwater > Lake | place: Lake Michigan, USA...
CCAGTACCAAGCTTTGTCGTTGTCCCTGAGAGAAATGGCCTTGCTGGAAGCCAGCATGCAAAAAGTGGCTGAGTCAGGTCAACAAGTGATCCATCGGCTAGCGAAGGGCAGATCCGATGTATGAAATCTTCACAAGCCATAAATTACCGCCCTGATATAGACGGATTGCGTGCTGTTGCTGTACTGACAGTCATTGCATTTCATGCCTTTCCTGAATGGGTTGCAGGCGGCTTTGTTGGTGTAGATATTTTTTTTGTGATCTCTGGGTTTTTGATTACCAAGCTTATTCAAGATGGTCTGCATAAACACAATTTCAGTATCAGTGGTTTTTACGCAAGCAGAGTAAGACGACTTCTCCCTTCTCTGATTTTGGTGTTAGTAGCCTGTCAAATATTTGGTTGGTTCGCTTTGCTGTCTGACGAATACAAATTACTGGGTAAGCACATAACCGCCACTGCATTGTTAATTCCAAATTGGGTTATTTGGAGCGAGAGTGGCTACTTTGATTACGCCGCCAACACAAAACCATTGCTGCATCTTTGGAGTCTGGGGGTAGAGGAGCAGTTTTATTTATTTTGGCCTTTGACATTGTGCTTGGTATTCAAGTACAAATTAAATGCAATCCGGATAACTTCCATCCTTTTGTGTGCCTCTTTGCTTTTGAACCTGTTGATGGTTGAAAAATTTGCATCTGCAACATTCTTTTTGCCCTTCACCCGCATATGGGAGCTTCTGTCAGGAAGTGTGTTGGCATTGTTGACACATGCACACTTTGTGAGATTGAACCCCATAAGAGCCCAGTTCGAAAAGTACAAATGGATAAGGCAAGGACTCTCTTTTTTGGGCTTGATGCTGTTAATTGCAAGCTTATTTTTAATTGATCAAGACACACGCTTTCCAGGTGCTTGGGCGATATTGCCTGTGCTTGGCACTTTGTTGATCATTCTGGCTGGAAATACATCGTGGTTTAACCAATCGCTTCTGCCCGGCCGAATCCTGGTTGGCATTGGCTTGATAAGTTACCCTTTGTATTTATGGCATTGGCCGCTGTTGTCATTTGCAAGAATTCTGGAACAAAGCCAGCCACATTGGCAAATTCGTGTTTCATGCATTGCCATTGCATTTGTATTGTCTTTGTTGACCTACTACTTTATTGAGCGGCCAATGCGTTTTGGCCAAAATCTCAGAGCTAAAACTTACGCTCTGATCACACTGCTATTGATCACAGCAAGCTTGGGATTGACGACCTATCTATCGAATGGATTCAAGTCAAGATTTTCCAATCAGTTGATCGAAGAACAAATCGCCGACCTTGCATTCAATATTCCGACCAGTATGGATTGGTATTGCCGCGATGCAAGCAATGAGGGCCCCCGTTGCCTTTCAAGTGGGCCTGATCCATCGACTGTGGTGATAGGGGATAGCCATGCGCTGACCATTTACGCTGGACTGGTTGAGCGTTTTAAAGCCAAAGGTCAGACCGTGGGTCTTTATGGTGCAAGCGATGGATGTGCGCCATTGCTAAATGTCGTCATCCAAGACCTCGGTGGAGACACCAGAAACTGTTTGCAAAAAGGTACGCAAGCTATTGTGAGAGTGATCAAGGATCCCGCCATCAAGGAAGTCATTCTGACAAGCAGGGGGCCCATGTACACAACGGGCAAAGGTTTTGGAGAGGTAGAGTCAACACAATTTGGGAGCTGGATTCTGCACTTTGATGACGAGGATAGGCAGCTGCGAAATAATGAAGAGGTTTTTATGAGGGGCTTGGCAAATACCTTGGATGCTTTGTTGGCCGCAGATAAAAAGGTAACTTTTTTGCATGATGTTCCAGAGCTTGGTTTTGATATCAGAAGCTGTTTTTCTTTCAGACCTTTAGTCGTTACCCCTAAGGCGATGGACCCATGTGCAGTTAGCAAAATTGATTTTCTGGCTAGAACCAAAATGCACAGGGCTGGTGTAGATCGGATACTTTCAGAAAGACCTGAAATCAAGGTCATCGATTTAGCCCAAGCATTGTGCGATGAAGAATGGTGTTACGGCTCAAAGAACGGTGTCTTGTTTTATATAGATGATGATCACCTTAGCATCAGAGGTGCTGAATATGTCGTTAGACAGCTATGGGACGAATTTTGACTCACAATAGATGAGACTAAATTAATCCTTGGAGAACTTCATTGCAAAACGACTTCATTTCTCGTCGACATATTTTGCAGCGTTATGGACGCCTTGCAATTTCTTTCGGTTTAGTTGCACCTGCCATAGTCACTAGCCGTAAGTCATTAGCGCAGCAGTCGGCGAATCCTTTGTGCGAAAAACAAACACCTCCCCAGATGCAAGGGCCCTTCTATTTGCCCCTCTCTCCGGAGCGGGTTTCACTTGTAGAACCCAAAATGAAATCGCCCCGCATACGCGTAACGGGTCGTGTTGTGGATACAGCATGTAGACCTCTACCTGGTGCCTTATTGGACTTTTGGCAATGCGATGAAAGAGGTCAGTACGACACAAAAGGCTTTAGTCTGCGGGGGCATCAATTCGCCAATAGCAAAGGAGAATTTTTCTTGGAAACGGTTATTCCTGGTTCCTATCCTGGAAGAACACCACACTTGCATGTCAAAGTTCAGCGCAAGGGCGGTCAAGTACTCACCACTCAACTGTATCTGCCCAATCACCCTGGTAACGCGCAAGATTTTCTTTTTGATCCACGGTTGTCATTGGTGTCAAAAGGGCAGGATTTCTACTGGCAATTTGTTTTGCCAAGTTGATGTCATCAAGCGTGACACAAGTCACAGTACAAATAGCTGCCACCCAGTGTGATTTAGGATAGCGCTATGACGTCCTTGGAATTAATGCTTTTATACCTGTTGGCTGCCGTGTTGGGTGTTGTGGGCTGTCGTCTACTGAAGCTACCGCCCATGTTGGGCTATTTACTTGTCGGCGTCTTGATTGGACCGAATGCACTGGCCTTGGCGCAAAACTCCGAAAGCATTCGCCATCTGGCCGAGTTTGGTGTGGTCTTTCTGATGTTTGTCATTGGATTGGAATTCAATTTGCCCAAGTTGAAGACCATGAAAAAGCATGTCTTTGGATTGGGTGTACTCCAGGTGGTGATGACCATTGTGTTTTTAACAATGAGCTCTTTGCTTTTAAACAGCATTGCGCCCACTTTTTGGCAAATGAAGTGGCAGACGGCGTTGGCTTTGTCGGGTGCCTTGGCCATGAGCAGCACCGCTATTGTGATCAAGATGATGTCTGACAGTTTGGAGTTGGACACCGAGCATGGCAAACGTGTGGTTGGCGTCTTGCTCTTTCAAGATTTGGCGGTCGTGCCATTGTTGGTTCTCATTCCTGCGCTGAATGCGCCTGCGGAGGAATTGCTTCCTGCTTTGTTAGTGGCTTCGCTCAAAGCTGCAGCATTGATTACCTTGTTGCTAACCGGCGGCCAAAGACTGATGCGTTGGTGGCTGCTGTTGGTGGCTCGCCGTCAAAGCGAAGAGCTTTTTGTGATGAACGTCTTGTTAATCACATTGAGCTTGGCATGGCTTACTGAGCTTGCTGGACTTAGCCTAGCACTGGGGGCTTTTGTCGCCGGCATGTTGATTTCCGAAACTGAATTCAAGCACCGGGTCGAGTTGGACATCAAGCCGTTTCACGATATCTTGCTTGGACTGTTTTTCATCACCATTGGCATGATGCTTGACTGGCGCATTATTTGGGATCGATGGGCATTCGTCTTGTTTTTGTTCACGGTGCCTGTTGTTTTTAAATTTGTACTTATTGCGGTCGTGACTCGATTGAGCGGTGCCAGTGAAGGTATTTCTTTGCGAACTGGTTTGTATTTGGCGCAAGCAGGCGAGTTCGGATTTGTGTTGCTCACATTGGGTAGTCAAAATCAATTGATTCCTGCAGATTGGCTCAACCCTGTGCTGGCCAGCATGGTGCTTTCCATGTTGGCTACGCCTTTCATCATCATGAACGCCAACGATTGGGTGATGAAATGGTCTTCTAGCGATTGGTTGCAGCAATCGCTAGGAATGACCCAAATTGCGCAAAAAAGCATGGACATCGAAAAGCACATCATCATTTGTGGTTATGGGCGGTGTGGCCAAAACTTAGCCAAGCTATTGCAAACTCAAAAAGTTCCTTACATGGCTCTTGATTTGGATCCAGACCGAATCAGTCGCGCACAATCCCATGGAGAACAGGTTGTTTATGGCGATGCAGCACGGTTACAGTCGCTCATGGCGGTGGGGTTGGTGCGTGCCAGTGCAGTAGTCGTTACTTATTTAGAAAATGCGTCTGCCATGCGTGTGCTTGCGCTCACCACAGAGCACGCCCCACATGTGCCGGTTATTGTCAGAACACAAGATGATGTGGACTTGGAAAAACTTCAGGCAGCTGGTGCTGCAGAAGTGGTGCCAGAAACGATTGAAGGATCTTTGATGTTAGCAACCCATGCACTTTCTTTGGTGGGTGTCCCAATGAAGCGTGTTATTCGCATGGTTCAAGAGCAAAGAAATAAGCGATATGCCTTGCTGAAAGATTTTGATCGCGGTAGCGAAGTAGAAGATTGATCAGGGTGGGGACTTCTAAAAGTGACCCCCACCCCCAATAGCATTTATAAAACCGTTGGATTATTTGGCGTCTGTGACGTTGTTGAAGGCCAATTGGTTACCGCAGGCATTGCTTGCAATCTTCAAGTCGTGTTCAATGACAGGCTTGTAAAAAGACAGTGTCTGGGTGATTGGGGTTTTATTACCCAAGGGCGCTGAGTCATGACCCACCAGAATTTGAAATCCTGACATGGCCATTGTTTGGTTGCTGCAATTGACCACGTAGTCGATTTGCTGCACACCGCTTTTGCCCATGTCGTGAAACTCACGGACATTTGCCAAACCATTGGATTTATAAGCTGCATAAGACCAAGTTTTGTCGTTGCTGGCCAGCAAAATGTCTGGGTCTTTGTCAAAGGATGCTGTTGCAGTACCAGTTGCGGCATGCGAAACAATTGTCACGACCAGACAGGCAAGCAATGTGATTAATTTGTTCATTTGGAACTCCTTGGGTGGTTAAATAAAATTCAATGAACAAATATTAGCATGTGAATAGCTTTTGTAAAGAAAGAAATTGGACAAAATATGAATAATTTGCTTTATTTGGCAATTAAATGAAAAATACCTATTCAAAACATCAACAAAGTCTGTGTTTCAAATCGACAAGTTCAAGATAAGCGTCTTCTAAGGTGACTGGATCCACACTTACAGCACTGACCTTTGAGCCATCAAGCGCGTCAACGACCTCTCGCAAACTCATGGGCTGAGGTAGCAAAAGACTGATCTTCCCGGCATGTTGGCGAACTGGCCAACCCAGATCAGTTGCCCTTTGGATGACTGCTTGGGGGTCCTGCGATTGCACCTTGGCCACAGCTTGTCCAGGAACGCGAGCTAGCAAGTCAGGCACGCTCCCCTCGGCCACGACCTTACCGCCTCGCATCAGTGCGACCCGATTGCACAGCCTCTCGGCCTCGGCAAGATGATGACTGGTTAACAAGATGGTTGTGCCGCTGTCACGCAAACCTTCGATCAGACGCCAAAGATCCATTCGCGCCTCTACGTCAACTGCGACAGTTGGTTCATCGAGCACCAGCAGCTCGGGGCGGTGCACCAGGGCGACCGCAAGGCTCAGTCGCTGCTGCCAGCCACCCGACAACAACCCGGCGCGGGTGCTTGCGTAAGGAGTTAAGTTGAATCTCTCCATGAGTTCAGCCACCCGTGCATTGCGCTGCGCAGCTGGCACACCATAAAGTCGGGCAAAAAAATGCATGTTCTCTTGGGGAAATAGGTCAGGGTACAGCGCAGTTTCTTGTGCGCAGTAGCCTATACGTGTCCGTGCATGTGCATGTGCACTTTGCTCCATCATTGGCTGACCCATCAGCTGTACTTGTCCTGCATCGGCTTGCATTAGCTGGCAAATGATGTTGAGTACTGTGGACTTGCCACACCCATTAGGGCCCAGCAGACCTACAACTTCTCCACGCGCTACCTGCAGGCTAAAGCCCGTCAGCACTTGCTGTTCGCCGAACCGCTTGAACAAGCCATCGATCTGCAAGGCAGCGGTCATACTTTTTGATCTGCTAAAAGTAAATGTCGATAGGATCTCAAGCCGAGAGCAAGTGAGATGGCACAGAATACAAATAGAAAGACAAGCTCGAAACGCAGCTCGGCGATACCTAAGTTGTATGCAGCCACGCCTTTGAAAGCCTGATTCATATGCAGCATGGGGTTTAGCTGCGCCACAGCCTGCATGGCAGCGGGCATGATTTCCAGTGGGAAAAAAGTACCACCGAGCACCAACAAAGGCACACCGATAGCCGACAAAGCCACTACCACCTCTTCACTGCGCCGTGCAAAGCGAGCGCCCAAAAAGAAGCCCATGCCGACGTAGGCAAAAACAGACAGCAGCAAAATCAAGCCGCCCAACAACACACTGCCGTGGTATTTCGCGCCAATGAACCAGGCGATGCTGTAGAGCATGACCACTTGCAAGCTTGCCAATACCAACTGTGCAAGCACCACACCTAAAAAGTAAGCCGCGGGGTACAGTGGTGAAGCCAGCAGGCGGCGCAGCGTGCGGCGTTCGCGCTCTGCGGCAATGATGGAGACCGTACCGCCTAGGCAACTAAAGAACAGTGCTGCACCTATCAGAATGCCGGCCGCAGCGGCATCTAAGCCTGCGCGCATATTGGCGTTGTGCGCATAGACCAAGCCAAACAGCAGCATCATGGCCGCCGGAAAAACCGCCCAAAAGATCAAGCCCCGGCGTTGTCGCCATTGCTCGAGCAGCAATCGCTGAGAAACGGCCAGGGTCTGGTCAAAGAACAAACCATAAGAAATCATCCCGTTGATCGCCTGAAAGTGGACAAATCCGGCAGCACTGTTTCCAGCGCTTTGGCTGACATCAATACACCTGGAATACCCGCGCCAGGGTGCGTGCTGGCACCCACCATGAACAGGTCTTTGACATCTTCGCTTCGGTTGTGCGGCCTAAACCATGCGCTTTGCAGAAGCAGCGGCTCTAGACCGAATGCCGCGCCTTTGTAAGACAACAAATTGTCCTGAAAGTCTTGCGGTGTCGTCATAAAAGAAACGGTTAAGTGCTCGCGAAGCCCTGGCAGCACGGTTTTCTCCAGCGCCTCGGCAATGGCCAATCGGTAGGACTCAGCTTGCTCAGCCCAGTTGGTGCCGCTTTGCAGGTGGGGGACCGGTGACAGCACATAAAACGTATCGCAGCCAGCAGGTGCCATGGCCGGATCGGTCGCTGTGGGGCGGTGCAGGTAGAGGCTGAAATCATCAGCCAGGTGGTGGCGCTTGAAAATGTCTTTCAGCAAGCCCTCGTAACGTGGCCCAAGCAACATCATGTGGTGCGGCACATCTTCGTACCGCTTGTTGGTACCAAAGTACCAAACGAACAAACTCATCGAATATTTGCCGGCCTCAACTTTGGCATTGCTCCAGACCTTGCGGTGTTTGGCGTCGATCAGGTTCTTGTAAGTCCATGCGGTATCCGCATTGCAAACCACGATGTCAGCGGGCAGCGTCTCACCATTGGCCAGTGTCACCCCCGTGGCGCGGCCGCCAGTAACTTCGATGCGGCGCACTTCAGCGCCAGTGCGCAAACTGCCCCCCATGCCCTCTAGCAAATCAACCAAGCCGTTGACCAAAGTTCCTGTGCCGCCCATGGCCCAGTGCACGCCATAACGCCGCTCCAAGGCGTTGATGAGCGAGTAAACACAGGTGACAGAAAACGGATTGCCGCCAATCAGCAGCGACTGCAGACTCATGGCTTGGCGCAGTTTGGGGTGCTTCAGATGGCTGGCAACCATGGCATGCAAGCTGCGCCAACCTTTCATGCGAACCATCGAGGGAATGGCTTTCAGCAAGTCGGCGGTGCTATCAAAAGCATGGCACCCGAGGGATTCAAAACCCAGCTGGTAGCAAGAGTCTGCCTCTTCCATGAATGCGGTGTAGCCTGGCCCTGCCGTCGGATCGATTCGCAGTACCTCGGCGCGCATGCGCTCGGGGTCGCCGCTGTAATCGAAGTGGTCCCCATCTGCGAAGCGGACCCGGTAAAAGGGATCTATCAGACGCAGATCTACGTCGTCAGTCAGCTTTCGTCCGGCCAGTGCCCACAACTCCTCCAATAAGAACGGCACAGTGATGATGGTTGGACCGGCATCAAAGGTGTAACCGTCTACGTGGTGCACCCGTGCGCGACCACCGGGCACATTCAGTTTTTCAAGCACCTGAACCCGCCAGCCCTTGGCCGCGAGCCGAACCGCTGCAGCTAAGCCCCCAAAACCGCTGCCAATCACCAGCGCAATGGGGGCATCTTTGTTTAGATTCTCAGAGCGCCGTGCTAAGGCTTTGGCTTGGGTGGACATGGATGGATCTTTCTTCAATTGTTGTTCTTGGCTAAGAAGGGCAAGGCTACGCCAACTTCACCGCGGCGAATCGCGTCGGCTCGAAGCGTCACAGCTTGTTTTTGGCTGTCCGTCATGCGCGCCACGTTCTTGACCTGCAAAGCCATACGGACGTTTTTGGCCAGCAGGGTTTCGTGCCGCATCAAAAAATCCCAGTAAAGCGTGGTGTAAGGACATGCTTTTTCACCCTCACGCAGCGCCGGGTCGTAACGGCAACCCTTGCAAGGCCCCCCCATGCGCTGTATGTACTTGCCCGTGGCAACGTAGGGCTTGCTGGCCATGAGACCGCCATCGCCGTACTGGCTCATTCCTAAGGTGTTGGGCAATTCCACCCACTCGACCGCGTCCACATAGACCGACAGATACCAAGCGTGAACCTGCTGTGGCTGCACGCCCAGCAGCAGGGCATAAAGGCCCGTCACCATCAGACGCTGTATGTGATGCGCATAGCCGTGTTCAAGGGTCTGCGTGATGGCGTCTCGCAAGCAGGCCATGTCGGTCTGACCAGTCCAAAACCAGGCTGGCAATGCTTCCTTGGCATCCAGAGCATTGCGCTCGAGGTAGCTGGGCATTTGCATCCAGTAAATACCACGCACGTATTCGCGCCATCCCAAGATCTGTCTGATAAAGCCTTCAGCGCTTTGAAGCGGCGCATGGCCAGACCTGTAGGCAGCTTCCACCACTTGAACGACTTCGTGCGCATTGAGCAGTTTGAGGTTCATGGCCGAGGACAGATGCGAGTGGTACAGCCAGGGCTCGCCAGGCCACAGGGCATCTTCATAGCGACCAAAAAGTGGCAAACGCTCGTCAACAAAGCGCAGCAAGGCTTGCAAGGCTTGACTGCGGGTAACTGGCCAGGCAAAGCTGTCAAGCGTGCCCGGGTGGTTGGCGAAACGCGTGTTAACCAGTGCAATCACCTCCTGCGTGAGGGCGTCGGGTTCAAAGGTCGTGCGGGGCGGTACCAAGCCTGGGCCTTGCGGACCAAAGGCTTCTCGGTTGTCGGCGTCAAAATTCCATTGACCACCAGCGGGCTTGCCATCATCCATCAAGACGTTGTGGCGTTGTCGCAGCTCTCGGTAAAAGTACTCCAATCGCAGCGACTTACGCCCATGAGCATGGTTCGCAAAATCGCGCACTGTCGTAAAAAAATGTCGGTCTTCGCAGACTTCCAGCTTCAGCCCTGCGGCCTCGACCGTGGCTTTGAGTTGCTGGAACACACGCCAATCGCCCGGCGCGGTCATCACCACACGCTGAGGTGTCAAACTGGCCAGATCTAACTGCAGCTTGGCCCCGAGGCTGTTCAAAGCGGCAACAGCACTGGTGTCGTCAAGCCGGTGGTAGTGCAGCTGCCGGCCCGATTGACGCAGTGCTTGGGCAAAGTGACGCATGGCGCTCAAAAATAAAGCGATGCGTTGCTTGCTTGACCATACATGGGTGGACTCTTCGTGGGCTTCAGCCATCCATACAGCATCTTGTGCAATGTCAAAACCGTCAAAGGCGGCTGCTTCCAAGTCGAGCTGATCTCCCAGTACCAAAATCAGATTTCTGACAGCATGCATGGTGGCCTTAAAGGGTTGCGGTTGTGTTGCGAGGCATCGTCCAGCGGTGCAAGGACTCTCACGGACATTACATTTTTACCGACTCAATTTCAAATCTTTAACTTCTGAGTGCATGCTTGACCTCCATCTCAAGCAATGGTCTCAGTGTTGCATGAAGATATTTGCCGAAATGAATGTTTCGTTGACCTTGTGCGATGAGAACCAAATGGTCACGCTCACTGGGCAAGACTCTAGTGAGGCTTCTGCGAAAATTTTCTTCATTGTGTCGACGACCAAACATTGACTCGAAAAAAACATGGTCATTTTCGATGTTAAGTCGCTCATAATCATTGGCATGTATTGCGTTGTAAAAGTATGCTGCCAGCAAAGCAAAAATTTCTAGGAATGCAAATGGCAAAATCAAAGTTGCACCCAATATATAAAAGATGGTTCCAATAGATAATGAAATAACTCCCAATATAAGAAAAATAACAGCTAATTGAATAGGTGAGATAGAGCAATTTCTTTTTAGAAAAAACTCATAACCATTTTCTTTTTTGATTCCAATAGTTTCCACGGGTAAATTTTTAGATGGTTTTGTAGGCGTGCATAGTAATTCAAGTTCTGTATTCCTTTAATACCCTCTGTCACATGCAGTATTTGTTTTTCATCCAGTCATCAAATGGCTGCCACCAGGGGCGGTGCATAGCGGCTATATCACTTGCATAGGGCCTTGCACGTCGTTGCGCCATGCACCTATGCGGTTAAATAGACCCAATGACATGGTTAAAAATGATGAAATTAAGACGTATGACCCTTGTGTGCGGCTCACTCGGCTAGTGCTGTTGGGTGGCTTTTGAGCTCATGGGCGTGCAGGTAGATGCTGATGGGTACTTGCATGAATTCTTTGCCTTAGAGGCCGTTGGCAAGTTGCTAGTTCTGGGTTCTGTTCTCACCCAAGTCGCGATCTGGCTGTGGCAACTGTGGCGGCGCTTTAAAAAACGCCATTAAAAGCGCAGGATAACCGCGCGATACGCATACCAAGCAGAGCCTTTTTTAAAATCCGGCAATTTCGACGCCACACTTTTTTGCAGCCTGACGCAAATCTTTGTCGAGCGTAGCGAGCGGGCAGCCCAGTTTTTTGGCCAGCAGCAAATAGGTGGCATCGTAGGCTGAAAGCCCCTCTTCAAATGCTTTGATGGCCAGCGGCATGGCTGATTGTGTTGAATCAATGGGTTCAATGCTGGCTTGCATGGCATGGAGCAGATCAAAACTGGACTCACATTCTTGTGGGGTGATGACGCCCACTTTCAATGCACGCGAAATGACATTTGCGGCTTCGGTGACAAACAGGGCCGGCACGTGAACTTCGCAGGTTTCAACCAAAGCTGCTACTTCACCAGCGTACTGTCGATCTGCCGCTGAGCCGTCTGCAAACAACCACCTCATGGCGACGGAGTTATCGACCACCAGCTTCACTTGCGACCTTCTTGCAATGCCGCCATGACGTCTAACTTTGGCGCATTGGGGGAGGCCATGAGACCCGATACCCGCGCTTGAAAGCCGGCCTTGCTGGCAGGGTTTGCGATGGGCACCAACATGGCCACGGGCACACCGCGCACCGTGATTTCAAAGGAGCTTCCATTTTGAACAGCCCGAACATATTCGGACATTTTGTTTTTGATTTCGGCCAATTGAACTTGCAAGGTGATGACTCCCAGGTCAATGTAGGTGAGCAATTGTATGATCAAACCATTCCATCTAGCCATTTGGCTAGATGGAATGAGGCTGTTTTTTTTTGAGCTTAATCAACGACCCAGAACAGCACTCAAAATACCGCCCATGCTGAACCAGCAAAAATGCCTTCTCTACACCTATCGCCGCTGCCCCTACGCCATGCGGGCTCGCATGGCTTTGCTGCAGGCGGGGGTGGCCTACCAAGCGCATGAATTGACCTCCTTGCGTGACAAGCCCCCCGAGATGTTGGCCTTGTCGCCCAAAGGCACGGTGCCGGTGCTGGTGCTGCCCACAGGCGAAGTGTTGGAGCAAAGCTTGGACATCATGCGCTGGGCTTTTGCGCAAACCGGCGACCTAGATGGTTGGTGGGCGAGGGCGCAAACGCCTGACATCCAACAGTTGTGGGCGGTGTGCGATGGTGACTTCAAGCACCACTTGGACCGCTACAAATACCCGCAGCGCTACAGCGATGCCATGGGTGCAGAGCACCACGCCGCCCAAGCCATCGCCGTTTTCTTGCAACCCTTAGAGACGCTGCTGCAAACCAAGCCCCAGCTGGGCGGCACCACCCCTTGCGCGGCTGACATTGGGATGTTTCCGTTTGTGCGGCAGTTTGCAGCCGTGCAGCCAGCATGGTTCGAGGCCTTGCCTTTGCCAGCGGTGAAGGCTTGGTTGGCGGGGTGGTTGGCGCATCCCTTGTTTGAAAAAGCGATGGTCAAACAAAAGCTGACTTAGATGCCAACTTAGATGGACGTTCAGGGGTTTGTTGGCGGTGCTTTCAGGCACTCCAAGACCTCTGTAGCCAAAAAATCGTAAACCGCACGTATACGTGCGCTGGTTTGTAGCTCGCGGTGTACCGTCAGCCACATCGGGAACTGCGGTAATTGCAAGGTCGGCAACAGCGCTTGCACCGAAGGTTCGGCGCGCAGCAGATAGTCAGCCATAAAGCCCACACCCAATCCGGCTTTCACCGCCGCCCATTGGGCGATCAAATCGTCGCTGCGCAAGGCAAAACGCAGGTCTTTCACGGCGAAGCCTTGCGCCTCAAAGCCCATGTCAATATCGTTGTTGTGGTCGCCGCCAATCAAATCGTGGCCCATCAAATCAGCGGCTTGCTGGGGTGTGCCTTGACGCCCCAAATAGTCGATGTGCGCACATGCCTGAATCGAGATCTGGCCAATGCGCTTGGCAATCAAACTGCTTTGGTCTGGGCGAACCATGCGCAGCGCAATATCCGCATCGCGGCGCAGCAAATTGCTGACATCGTTGCTCACCACCAGCGCCACCGTGATGTCTGGCAAAGCTTGGCGCATACGCGCCAAGATGGGCGGTAAC